>VFQN01003603.1_pt1 | contig 21806 bp, 19 predicted proteins | sample 3512371 | NCBI WGS metagenome assembly VFQN01 (sample SAMN10412370, study PRJNA504923) | tailings metagenome | isolation source: Replicate 2 from Balatoc abandoned mine | place: Philippines: Itogon, Benguet | collected 2017-08-28
GCCGCGTCGGCATGGTGTTCCAGCACTTCGAGCTGTTCCCGCACCTGTCGGTGACGGAGAACCTGACGATCGCGCAGATCAAGGTGCTCGGCCGCAGCCCCGACGAGGCGAAGACGCGCGGGCTGAAGATGCTCGACCGCGTCGGCCTGATGGCGCACAAGGACAAGTTCCCCGGCCAGCTCTCCGGCGGCCAGCAGCAGCGCGTGGCGATCGCCCGTGCGCTCAGCATGGACCCGATCGTGATGCTGTTCGACGAGCCCACCTCGGCGCTCGACCCGGAGATGGTCGGTGAGGTGCTCGACGTGATGGTTCAGCTCGCCAACGAGGGCATGACCATGATGTGCGTCACCCACGAGATGGGCTTCGCGAAGAAGGTCAGCCACCGCGTCATCTTCATGGACGCCGGCAAGATCGTCGAGGACTGCAAGAAGGAAGACTTCTTCGGCAACCCCGAGGCGCGCTCGCCGCGCGCCAAGGATTTCCTGTCGAAGATCCTGCAACACTGAGCCGCGCGGCGCGCGGCGGCGCTCAGGGCTCGATCGCGCTGCCGGTGATCGGCTCTCCGCCGCCCACCGTGCCGATGAAGCGGGCGGCGCCGCTGGCCAGGTCGATGCGGTACCAGCGTGTCGGCTGGCCCGCGCCCGCGGTGATGCCGGCGTAGGCGGCGTTCGAGACGTCGGAGATGTCGAGGCTTGCGCGCTCGAACGGCCCGGTGCCGAGCATTCCCACCGTGTACAGCCGCCCGCTGTTGGGCGAGACGGCCGGGGTTGCGCCCTCCTTCGTGCCCTGGTGCACCAGCGTGCCGGCGGCGCCGTCGAGCGCGTAGTTGGTGGTGATCTTCTCGTTGTCCTTGTTGTACGTGTAGCCGGCGGCGACGATGCGCGGCGCGTGGCCGGCCATGCGGTCGGCGGCGTCGTAGGCGAGCCGGCCGTCGAACTGCACGCCCGGCTGTGCGGCGTCGGCGTCGACCACCGCGCCGGTGTCCGGGTGCAGGCGCAGGTTGAAGCCGGCGTCGCTGACCACGCGGATGCGGTCCACGGTCGGGTTGAAGTCGAAGCCGAACTCGCGGCCCTCGGGCAGCGTCACCGGGCTGCCGATCGCGGTGGCCGCTGCCGTGGTGGCGTCGATGCGGTAGAGCTGGCCGCTCGCGCCCAGGCCGAACAGCTGCCCCTTGGCGATGCGATAGTCGATGCCGACCAGGCGGTCGCCGCTGCGCAGGCCGGACAGCGACTTGTCCGTCAGGATCTTCTGCGGCTGGCCGGCGTTGAAGCTCAGCAGCCGGCCGGAGGCCGTGACGGCATGGATCGTTTCCCTGGCCGGCGGCCCGACGGGTTCGGTGGGGCCCAGCGCGCAGGCGGAGACGAACAGCGCGGCGGCGAGCGGGGCAAGGCGGGGGGCAGACGGCGACATCGTGGCTCTGGCGGCATGGCAGATGGGATGCATGGTGCCAAGTGCTGCCCGGCCCGGTCCTTCGAAACGGGCGGGATTCGGGCATCTTCTCGCCGGGCCCGGGTGCGAGAATCGCCGCCCATGAGCGACACCCTCACGATCACCCGCCCCGACGACTGGCACCTGCACGTGCGCGACGGCGCAGCGCTCGCTGCCGTGGTCCCGGCCACCGCACGCCAGTTCGGCCGCGCGATCATCATGCCCAACCTCAAGCCGCCGGTGACGACCGCCGCGCAGGCCCTGGCCTACCGCGAGCGCATCCTCGCCGCGGTGCCGAAGGGCGTGAGCTTCGAGCCGCTGATGACGCTCTATCTGACCGACAACCTGCCGGCCGACGAGATCCGCCGGGCCAAGGAGGCCGGCGTGGTGGCCGTGAAGCTGTACCCGGCCGGCGCCACCACCAACAGCGATGCCGGCGTCACCGACCTGCGCAAGACCTACGCGACGCTCGAGGCCATGCAGCGCGAGGGCCTGCTGCTGCTGGTGCACGGCGAGGTGACGGATGCGGAGATCGACCTGTTCGACCGCGAGAAGGCCTTCATCGACCAGAAGCTGATTCCGCTGCGCGCCGATTTCCCCGCGCTGAAGATCGTCTTCGAGCACATCACCACGCGCGAGGCGGTGCAGTACGTCGGCGAGGCGGGGCCGAACACCGCGGCGACGATCACCGCCCACCACCTGCTCTACAACCGCAACGCCATCTTCCTCGGCGGCGTGCGGCCGCACTACTACTGCCTGCCGGTGCTCAAGCGCGAGGAGCACCGCCGCGCGCTCGTCAATGCGGCCACCTCGGGCAGCGCGAAGTTCTTCCTCGGCACCGACAGCGCGCCGCACCCGGCGCACCTGAAGGAGCACGCCACCGGCTGTGCCGGCTGCTACACCGCGCTGTCGGCGCTGGAGCTGTACGCGGAGGCCTTCGACGCCGCTGGCGCGCTCGACAAGCTCGAAGGCTTCGCCAGCTTCCACGGCCCGGCCTTCTACGGCCTGCCGCGCAACACCGGTACGGTGACGCTGCAGCGCAAGCCCTGGACGCTGCCCGAATCCGTGCCTTTCGGCGAGGCGCAGCTCAAGCCGCTGCGCGGCGGCGAGACGCTGGCCTGGCAGCAGGTTTGAAGGAGACACGATGATCGAGAAGCAACCGCGCATCGCGCTGCTCGTCGACGCCGACAACTCGCCGGCGAGCAAGATCGACGTCATCCTCGCCGAGCTGGCCAAGCTCGGCGTGGTCAACGTGCGCCGCGCCTACGGCAACTGGAAGAAGTCCGGCCTGAAGGGCTGGGAAGACGTGCTGCACGAGTACGCGATCCGGCCCATCCAGCAGTTCGACTACACCAAGGGCAAGAACGCCACCGACATGGGCCTGGTGATCGACGCGCTCGACCTGCTCTACACCGACGGCCCCGACGCCTTCGGCATCGTCTCGTCGGACAGCGACTTCACGCCGCTGGTGATGCACCTGCGCGCCAAGGGGGCGCAGGTGTTCGGTTTCGGCGCGAAGAAGACGCCGATGCCCTTCGTCAACGCCTGCTCGCGCTTCCTGTTCCTCGAGAACCTCGGGCGCACGGCCGAGCCGGCGGCGGAGGAGGGCGAGAAGAAGCCGGCCAAGCCGGCGCGCAAGGCCGGTGGCCGTGGCAAGGCCAAGGCGGAAGAACCCGCCGCGCCGGCCGAGGCCGCGGAGGTGGCCGACGCGGCGCCGGTCAGGCTCGACACCCATGCGCTCAAGCGCGACGCGCGGCTGGTCACGCTGCTGCGCAACGCGGTGGAGTCGGCGGCCGGCGAGGACGGCTGGTCGTCGCTCGGTTCGGTGGGCCAGCAGATCGGCAACCAGGCCTCGTTCGACCCGCGCAACTACGGCTACCGCAAGCTGATCGACCTGATCGAGGCGACGCAGTTGTTCGAGCTGGATCGTCGTGGCTCGCAATTCGTGCTGCGCGACAGGCGCCAGGCCAAGGCCACGGCCAAGGGTTGATGTTCTGGCGAGTGCTCGACTGGCGCGTGCCGTGGCTCGCGCCCTATGTCGAGGTGGCGCGCCCGGTGATCGAGCGGCTGGAATCGGGCGCTGCCGCTGCGCAGGCGCTCGGCCATCCTCGTTTCGTCGCACAGCGCGAGCTGCCCGAGGGCGAGGCCTACGAAGCCTTCATCGGCCGCACTGGCTGCGTGCCCACGCGCGACAACCTGCACGACCTGCTCAACGGGCTGGTGTGGCTGCGCTTCCCGGCGCTCAAGCAGCGGCTGAACGAACTGCATGCCGCGCAGCTGGCCGCGCAAGGCGTGCAGCCGCGACGCGGCCCGCTGCGCGACGCGCTGACGCTGTTCGACGAGAACGGCGCCTGCTGGCAGGCACCGCTCGAACTGGCCGATGCACTGCGCCGGCGTGACTGGCGCGCCCTGTTCGTCACGCATCGTGCGCTGTGGCGCGAGGCGCGGCCGGTGCTGGTCGGTCATGCGCTGCTCGAGAAGCTGGCCGCGCCGCGTGCCGCCATCACCGCACACGTGTGGCTGGCCGCACAGGCGCCGGAACAGCCCGGATCGATCGCGGCCGAAGCCTGGGCGCTCAAACCCTTCCATCCGCTGCCGGTGCTCGGCGTGCCCGGCTGGTGGCCGGCCAACGAGGACGAGGCCTTCTACGACGACGTCAGCGTGTTCCGCCCGCCGCGGGGATAATCCAGCGCGTGAAGCGGGCCAGACCGCCGCCGGTGCGAGAGCCGAAAGGCTGCACGGGAGGAAGGTCCGGACTGCACAGGGCGGCGTAGCAGCCAACGGCTGTCCGGCGTGAGCCGAGGATCAGAGCAACAGAGACGAGTCGGGGCGGCCTTCGCAAGAAGGTGGTTCCGGGTGAAACGGGCAATCTCTACGCGCAGCAACACCGAATAGGCCGGCGATGATGTGGCTCCGCGGAGCCGGCGGGTAGGTGGCACCGAGCCGATGCAGCGATGCTCGGCCCAGAGGAATGGCGGTCACGGCGGCGGCTTCGCAAGAAGACGCCGACGCACAGAATCCGGCCTATCGGCCCGCTTCACACTTTTGACGAGCGCCGCGCAGCGCCGTCATCGACTCCAACGACTTCAGCGTCCGCCCACTTCGCCGAGCACGCGCTCCAGCGTGGCCACCATCGGCCCTACCTGCGTGGGTGCGAGCTTGCCGTGGCGCTGCAGATAGTCGCGCACCGCTCGCCCGCTCGTGCGGCCGACGAGCACTGAGTCGCGCATTGCCAGCGACTCGCGCGCGAAGTCGGCCGCGTTGCCGTGGCAGCCGGCGCACTTCTCCTTGAACACCGGCGAGGTCGTGGCCTGCGCCTGCAGCATCTGCATCACCGGCACCACCAGGTCGTCGGTCAGGTAATGCTGGCGCAGGAAGGTGGCCAGGCCCTCGGTGTGGTGCCGGCCCAGCAGCCGGCCGCCCTCGACGCGCAGCGTGCTGCGCGCGAACGCTGCCGAGTCGCCGTGGCACTCGCGGCAGCGGCTGTCCCAGTAGCCGTGCAGGTCGGGTGCCGCGCCGGCCGCCGGACTGAGCAATGCCGCGACGGCCCATGTCAGAAGCTGTCTCACCGCATGTCCCGTTCTCGTTCGCCGTATCGCCATTCTGCGCCCGCTGCGGTGCGCCGCTACACTCGGCCGCCTCGCCCATGAACCCCGACGCCCACACCCTCTGGCGCGCGCCGCGCTGGGCCCTGGCCCTGCTGCTGGCCTGCCTGGGCATGCTCGGACCGTTCTCGATCGACACCTACCTGCCCGCCTTCAGCGGCATCGCGCGTTCGATCGGCGCCACGCCCACCGAGATGCAACAGACGCTCTCGGCCTACCTGTTCGGCTTCGCGGTGATGAACCTGTTCCACGGCGCGCTGTCCGACAGCTTCGGCCGCCGGCCGGTGGTGCTGTGGGGAGTCGCCGCCTTCACCATCGCCTCGGCCGGCTGCGCGCTGGCCCAGAACATCGGCACGCTGGTGTTCTGGCGCGCCGTGCAGGGCATGTCGGCCGGCGCCGGCATCGTGGTCTCTCGCGCGGTGATCCGCGACATGTTCCCGCCGGCCGATGCGCAGCGCGTCATGTCGCAGGTGACGATCTACTTCGGCGTGGCGCCGGCGGTGGCGCCGATGGTCGGCGGCTTCCTCTTCATCCACGCCGACTGGCACTCGATCTTCTGGTTCCTCACCGCGGTGGGCGTGGTGCTGTGGACCGCGAACTGGAAGCTGCTGCCCGAGACGCTCCACCCGACCCACAAGCAGCCCTTCAACGTGCGTCACCTGATGCGCGGCTACTGGCAGCTCGGCTCCAACCCGCGCTTCTTCATGCTCGCGCTGGCCAGCGGCATCCCGTTCAACGGCATGTTCCTCTACGTGCTGTCGGCACCGGTGTTCCTCGGCGAGCACCTGCACCTCGGGCCTGGCGAGTTCTTCTGGTTCTTCACGCTGACCATCGCCGGCATCATGGGCGGCTCGTTCCTGTCGGGCCGGCTGGCCGGGCGCATCAAGCCACGGCACCAGATCCGCCACGGCTTCGTGATCATGCTGCTGGTGTCCCTGGCCAACGTGGCGCTGAACCTGCTGTTCGAGCCGCAGGCGTGGTGGGCGCTGTGGCCGATCGCCATCTTCGCCTTCGGCTGGGCGCTGATGGTGCCGGTGGTCACGCTGATGGTGCTCGACCTCGCGCCCGACCGGCGCGGCATGGCCAGCTCGCTGCAGGCCTGCGTGGGCAGCGTGGCCAACGGCTTCGTGGCCGGTGTGATCGCGCCGCTGGTGATGCACTCCACCGTGGCGCTGGCCGTGTCTTCGCTGCTGATGATGAGCATCGGCATCGTCGCCTGGGTATGGGTCAAGCCGCGGCTGGCCTGAGCGGCTCAAGGCGGCGCGGCGCCGGCCGATATGACGTCGGATGAGGGCGCCTTCGTGGCGCCCGAGGAGCCGATGCCATGCCCGACACTGCCGCCTGCCGATTCGCCCCCGCCGTGCTGGCGCTGACGCTGCTGGCGCCTGCGACCGCCTTCGCGGCCGAGGTGCAGGACCCCATGGACCGGCTGCGCGAACGCCTGGCCGAGAAGCTCGGCGCGACCAAGGCCGCACCCACCAACCCCAACGTGCTGCGCGTGGCCACCCGGCCGCAGGCCGATGCCGCAGCCTCGTCGGCGGCCGCTGCCGCCAAGGCGGCGCCGCCCCGACCCCGCGCGAAGCCGCCGGCCCCGCGTGACGGCCATGCCGGTCCCTGGAGCTACGACGGCGAAGGCGGACCGGCGCACTGGGGTGCGATGAAGCCGGAGTTCGCCACCTGCGCCACGGGCAAGCGGCAGAGCCCGATCGACCTGCGCGACGGCATCCGCGTGCAGCTCGAGCCGGTGCAGTTCGACTACAAGCCCACCGGCTTCCGCGTCATCGACACCGGCCACACGGTGCAGGTCAACGTCGATCCCGGCAGCGTCATCGAAGTCACCGGCCGCCGCTACGAGCTGCAGCAGTTCCATTTCCACCGGCCGTCGGAGGAGCGCGTCGACGGCCGCGCCTTCGACATGTCGGCCCACCTGGTGCACAAGGATCCGGAGGGCCGCCTCGCCGTGGTGGCGGTGCTGCTGGAGGGCGGCAGCGCCCAGCCGCTGGTGCAGACGATCTGGAACAACCTGCCGCTGGAGAAGGGCGAGGAGGTGCCCGCGCGCGGCGCGATCGACCTCAACGCGCTGCTGCCGCCCGACCGCAGCTACTTCACCTACATGGGGTCGCTGACCACGCCGCCGTGCAGCGAGGGTGTGCTGTGGATGGTGATGAAGCAGCCCGTGCCGATCTCGCCGCAGCAGATCGGGATCTTCTCGCGCCTGTACCCGATGAACGCCCGGCCGATCCAGTCGGCCTCAGGGCGATTGATCAAGGAATCCGAGTAGCGCCTAGACTCGCGCGCATCCCGACTTCCGGTTGCGCGACATGACCCTGCTGATCCTCGGCCTGCTGATCTTCCTCGGCGTTCACTCGGTGTCCATCGTCGCGCCGGGCTGGCGCGATGCGCAGGCGGCGCGGCTCGGCGAGATGGGCTGGAAGGGGGTCTACGCCGTCCTGTCGCTGGTCGGCTTCGCGCTGCTGGTCTACGGCTACGGGCCGGCGCGACAGGCGCCGGTCGTGCTGTACACGCCGCCGGTGGCGCTGCGCCACGTCGCCCTGCTGCTGATGCTGCCGGTGTTCGTGCTGCTGCTGGCGGCCTACCTGCCCGGGCGCATCAAGTCGGCGGCGAAGCACCCCATGCTGCTGGCCACCAAGCTGTGGGCCACGGCGCACCTGCTGGCCAACGGCAACCTGGCGGACGTGCTGCTGTTCGGCGGCTTCCTCGCCTGGGCGGTGGCCGACCGCATCTCGATGAAGCGGCGCACCCAGAGGCCCTTGCCGGGTGCGCCGGCCGGCCGGTTCAACGACGTCATCGCGGTCGTGCTGGGCCTGGCGCTGTACGGCTTCTTCGTCAAGGGCGGGCATGGCTGGTTGATCGGTGTCAACCTGATCTGACGACGGATCTCATGTTCGGCTGGAAATGGCCGAAGTGCACTCCACGGCAGCCCCGCTGTTCCGGAGGAGAGAGCCTTGAGAAAGACCGGTCCCGTCACCCAGCGTGAGTTCGTGCTCGACGACGGTGCGACCCTGGTGTCCACCACCGACCTGAAGAGTCGCATCACCTACTGCAACCCGGCCTTCGTGGCCGTCAGCGGCTACGAGCGCGACGAGCTGATCGGCCAGCCGCACAACCTGATCCGTCACCCCGACATGCCGGCGGAGGCCTTCCGCGACATGTGGGCCACGCTCGAGGCCGGCCAGCCCTGGACGGCGCTGGTGAAGAACCGCCGCAAGAACGGCGACCACTACTGGGTGCGCGCGAACGTCACGCCGGTGGTCGAGGCCGGCCGCGTCACCGGCTACATGTCGGTGCGCACCAAGCCCGGCCGCGCCGAAGTGGCCACCGCCGAGGCGCTGTATGCGCGCATGCGCGACGAGGCGAGCGCCGGGCGGCCCGTCACCACGCTGGAGCGCGGCGACGTGCTGGTGCGCACACCGCTGGCGCGTCTGGCCCGCTGGCTGCATCCGGGCTACGGTGCCAGGGTGGCGGTGGCGGCCGCATCGGCGCCGCTGCTGCTCGCAACGGTGGCGGTGCTCGGCGGCGCGTCGCGGCTGCCCATGCTGGGCGCCGGCGTGCTGGCGGCCTGCGCGTCGGGCTGGTGGTTGCGCGCCCTGGCCACGGCACCGCTGGTGCAGGCCACCGAGTTGGCCAATCGCCTGGCAGCCGGAGACCTGTCCCGGCACAGTCGCGATGCCGGCCGCCCCGACGAGGTCGGTCGGCTGATGCGCGGCCTCGCTCAGCTCAACGTGAACCTGCAGGCCATCGTCGGCGACGTGCGTCGCGAGGTCGAAGGCATCCACACCGCCTCGCGCGAGATCGCCGGCGGCAACCACGATCTCAGCTCGCGCACCGAAGCCCAGGCCAGCAACCTGCAGCAGACTGCGGCGGCGCTCGAGCAGATCACCGCCACCATCCGCCAGAACGCCGACGCGGCGCGCTCCGCGGCCACCCTCGCCGAGCAGGCCAGCGACGTCGCCCGCCGCGGCGGCAGCGCGGCCGCCGACGCCACGCGGCGCATGGAGGAGATTCGCCAGTCCTCCGGCCGCATCGGCGAGATCATCGGCGTGATCGACGGCATCTCGTTCCAGACCAACATCCTCGCGCTCAACGCCGCGGTCGAGGCGGCGCGTGCCGGGGAGGCCGGCCGCGGCTTCGCCGTGGTGGCGGCGGAGGTCCGGCACCTCGCCCAGCGCACCAGCGCGGCAGCGCGCGAGATCAAGTCGCTGATCGAGGACTCCGCGCAGAAGGTCGAATCCGGCACCCGGCTGGTGGCCGACACGGGTGCCACCGTGCAGCAGACGCTCGACGCCGTCACGCGCGTCACGCAGCTCGTGTCCGACATCTCGATGGCCTCCGAGCAGCAGTCCACCGGCGTGGTGCAGGTCAACGCCGCAGTCGCCAACCTCGATACCCTCACGCAGCAGAACGCGGCGATGGTCGAGGAACTGGCGGCCACGTCGAGTGCCCTGAACGGCCAGGCCGACGTCGTGGCCGAGGCGGTCCGGATCTTCCGCACCGGGCACGCTGTCGCGGCCTGAGAACGGCCTCCCCCACGAACAAGGGCCACCCTCGGGTGGCCCTTTTCGTTGGCACGCAACCTCAGCAGTCACTTTCAGTCGTCATCGCAGGTCCTTGTTTTTGAAGGATTAACCGTGTCGACACTGCCTGAATTTGCGGCGCTAAGTGATTGATTTCACTGATTTTTCTTTACAAGTTCGTTGACCCGAGGCAGGGCCATCCGCTAAAGTGGCGCAAAGTGCACTTTAGTGGGTTTTTGTGGCGAATCTCGGCTTTCAGGGCCCGGCGGATCTCACCTTGGACGTCAAGGGGCGTGTGGCCATGCCCGCGCGCCATCGCGAAGTCCTGTCCGCAATGGGCGCGACGAAGCTGACGATCACCAAGCACCCGGACGGCTGCCTGCTGGTGTTCCCGCCGGCGGCCTGGGAAGACTTCGCGGCGCGCGTGATGGCGCTGCCGATGGAGTCGATCGGCTGGCGGCGCCTGTTCCTGGGCAACGCCACCGAGGTCGAGCTGGACGGCAGCTCGCGCATGCTGATCGCGCCGGCACTCAAGGAGTACGCGGACCTCTCGCGCGACGTGTACATGCTCGGCATGGGTAGCTGCCTGGAGTTGTGGGACAAGCGGCGCTACCTGGATCAGGAGACGACCGTGCGCTCCTCGCCGATGCCCGAATCGGTCCGCAACTTTATCCTCTGATGGACAGCGGCGGCGAATGGCAACACACCACTGTCCTGCTGGCCGAAGCGATCGATTCGCTCCTGACCACGCCGGACGGTGTGTACGTCGACGGCACCTTCGGCCGCGGCGGGCATTCGCGCGCGCTGCTGGCGCGCCTGTCGCCGCGCGGCCGGCTGATCGCCTTCGACCGCGACCCGGAGGCCGTGGCCGCGGCGCGCGCGACGATCGCCGATCCGCGCTTCTCGATTCACCACGCCCGCTTCGGCGCGATGAAGGAAACACTGGCCGCGCAGGGCGTGGCCGGCATCGACGGCCTGCTGCTCGACCTGGGCGTGAGCTCGCCGCAGATCGACAACCCGGCGCGCGGCTTCAGCTTCCGCTTCGACGCGCCGCTGGACATGCGCATGGACCCGACGCGCGGTGAGAGCGCCGCGGATTTCCTGGCCCGCGCCGAAGAGCGCCACATCGCGGAGGTGATACGAGACCATGGGGAAGAACGGTTTGCTCTACAGATTGCAAAGGCGCTTGTTGCTCGGCGCGAAAGCGGGAACCCTGTTCGAACCACAGGGGAGCTTTCCGAAGTCGTGGCTCGTGCGGTCAAGACCCGCGAACCGGGCCAGGACCCTGCAACGCGCACATTTCAAGGCCTTCGGATTCACGTCAACGCCGAGCTTGAGGAGCTCGAACAGGGCCTGAGTTCCGGAGTCGAACTGCTGAAGCCGTCGGGGCGCCTGGTCGTGATCAGCTTCCACTCCCTGGAAGACCGCATCGTCAAGACCTTCATCGCGCGCGAGAGCCGCAGCGAGGTGGACCGCCGCGCGCCGTTCGCGCCCGAGAAGCCGCACCGGCTGCGCTCGATCGGGCGCATCAAGCCCTCGGAGGCCGAGGTGCGTGCCAACCCGCGTGCGCGCTCGGCGGTGATGCGCGTGGCCGAGCGCACCGGGGTGCCGGCATGAACCGCCTGAACATCGTGCTGTTCGTGATGCTGCTGGCCAGCAGCGTCTACCTCGTCGACGTCTCGTACGACGCGCGCCGCCTCTACGCGGAACTCGATGCCGCGCGCAACCAGGAGAAGGCGCTGGCCATCGAGTTCGAGCGTTTGAAGGCCGAGCGGCAGGCCCAGGCCACGCCGCTGAAGGTCGAGCGCATCGCGCGCGAGCGGCTGGCCATGCGCAACGCCACGCCGGCGGTCACGCAGTACGTGACCCATGCGGACACCGCGCCGGCGCCGGCCTCGGGAGGCGCGCGATGAAGCTCGGCGGCCTGTTCGGCGGCAAGCCCGGCGGCGCGGCGCGGCCGCGTGGCGGAGCCGTCAGCGCGCGCAGCGTGCCCTACTCGAGCAGCCCGCTGCTGGCTTCGAAGACGCCGCCGTGGCGCTCGAAGTTCGTCGTCGGCCTGGTGGCGCTGGGCTTCGCCGTGCTGCTCGGCCGCGCCCTGTACATCCAGGTGCTGGGCAACGACTTCTTCCAGAAGCAGGGCGAGATCCGCTTCACGCGCAACCTCGACCTGCCGGCCAGCCGCGGCCGCATCCTCGACCGCAACGGCCAGATCCTCGCCGTCAGCGTGCCGGCGCCGTCGATCTGGGCGATCCCGAAGGATTTCGAGGCCGACCGCAGCCAGCGCCGCCAGCTGGCCAGGATCCTGGGCATGACGCCGGGCGAGCTCGACGAACGCCTGCAGCGGCATCCGAACTTCGTCTGGCTGCGTCGCCAGGTCGACGAGCAGGTCGGCAAGGACATTGCCGCGCTCGGCCTCAAGGGTGTGCACCAGGTGCGCGAGTACAAGCGCAAGTACCCGGAGGGCGAATCGGCGGCGCACGTGGTCGGATCGACCAACGCCGACGAGCGAGGCCAGGAAGGCGTGGAGTTCGCCCACGAGCGCGAACTGGCCGGCGTCGACGGCAAGCGCCGCGTGATCAAGGACCGGCTCGGCCGCGTGGTCGAGGACATCGGCGAGAGCATGCAGCCGGTCGATGGCCGTGACCTGCGCCTGACCATCGACTCGAAGGTGCAGTTCTTCGCCTACCAGAAGGTGCGCGATGCGGTGGCCGAGCACCGCGCCACCAGCGGCAGCGTGGTGGTGCTCGACGTCGCCAGCGGCGGCGTGCTGGCCATGGCCAACTACCCGAGCTTCGTGCCGGGCCAGCGCACGCCGGGCTCCGCGGGTGCGCGACGCAACCTCGCACTGGTGGACACGGCCGAGCCGGGCTCGACGATGAAGCCCTTCATCGCCGCGCTGGCGCTGGAGTCGAATCGTTTCCGCGCCACCGAGGTGCTGGCCACGCCGCGCCAGCTGTTCATCACCGGATTGCCGATCACCGACGAGCACTCGATGCCGATGATGACGGTCGAGCAGATCGTGCAGCGCTCGAGCAACGTGGGCACCGCCAAGATGGCGATGACCATGCCGGCACGGGAGATCTGGGACTTCTACACCCGCGTCGGCTTCGGCCAGAAGCCGCAGATCGACTTCCCCGGACGCGAGACCGGCCGCCTGCGCGGCTGGCAGTCGTGGCGGCCGATCGACCAGGCCACCATCGGCTTCGGCTACGGCGTGTCCGTCTCGCTGATGCAACTCGCGCAGGCCTACACCATCTTCGCGCGCGACGGCGATCTGGTGCCGCTGTCGCTGGTGCTGCCGCCCGACGGCGATCCGGTCGAGCCGCAGGTGCGCCAGCAGGTGATCTCGCCGCAGACCGCGCGCGCGGTGCGCAAGATGCTGGCGATGGTCACGCAGCCCGGCGGCACGGCGCTGAAGGCGCAGGTGCCGGGCTACTCGGTGGCCGGCAAGACCGGCACCTCGCGCAAGTGGCTCAAGCACGAGAAGCGCTACGCCACCGACCGCCACCGTGGTTGGTTCGTCGGCATGGCGCCGGCGGACAAGCCGCGCATCGTGGTCGCGGTGATGATCGACGAGCCCAAGGCGGGCAAGTACTTCGGCGGCGACGTCGCTGCGCCGGTGTTCAGCCAGGTGGTGCAGCAGACGCTGCGTTCGATGGGCGTGACGCCCGATCTCGACGTCAAGACGCAGATCGTCGCGCACGACGTTCCGTCGGTGCAGGAGAGCTACTGATGGCCGGTCTGCAGCACCTGACCGACACCCGCGCCGCCGGCGAGTGGCTGACCGCCCGCGGCGCGCGCGCGCTCTGCGCCGACAGCCGCCGTGTGCAGCCCGGCGATGCCTTCGTCGCCTGGCCTGGCCACGCGCTGGATGGACGGCAATACGTGAAGTCGGCGCTGGCTGCGGGCGCCGTGGCCTGCCTGGTCGAGGCCGACGGCGTGGCCGAATTCGACTTCGGCGCCGGCGCGCCGGTGGCCGCGCTGACCGGGCTGAAGGCGCAGACCGGCGAGATTGCCGATGCCTTCTACGGCCGGCCGAGCGAAGCGCTGGCGGTCGTGGCCACCACCGGCACCAATGGCAAGACCTCGACCGCCTGGTGGACGGCGCAGGCGCTGCGCCACCTGGGCCGGCGCTGCGGCGTGATCGGCACGCTCGGCATCGGCGAGCCGCCCGGTGACGGGCCCGGCGCCATGCAGTTCACCGGCCTGACCACGCCCGACCCGGTCACCCTGCAGCGCGCGCTGCGCAGCTTCGCCGACGCAGGCTTCGTGGCCTGCGCGATCGAGGCTTCGTCGATCGGCATCGTCGAGCAGCGCCTGGCCGGCACGCGCATCGCGGTGGCGCTGTTCACCAACTTCACGCAGGACCACCTCGACTTCCACGGCAGCATGGCCGCCTACTGGCAAGCCAAGAGCGCGCTGTTCGACTGGCCGGGGCTGCGTGCCGCGGTGGTCAACCTCGACGACCCGAAGGGCGACGAGATCGTCGAGCGGCTGCGCGGCCCGCGGGCCTGGACCTACTCGCTTCGGCGCGACGCGGCACTGCGAGCCGACGCCATCGGCTACCGCGACGGCGGCCTGGCCTTCGACGTGGTCGAAGGCGGCGAGCGCGCGCCGGTGTGCAGCCAGCTGATCGGCGAGTACAACGTGTCCAACTTGCTCGCGGTGATCGGCGGGTTGCGGGCGCTGGGCGTTCCGCTGGCCGACGCCGCGGCCGCCTGTGCGGTGCTCAGCTCGGTGCCCGGGCGCATGCAGCGCGTCGAGGCCTCGCGGCCGGGGCCGGCGGTGGTCGTCGACTACGCCCACTCGCCCGATGCATTGGAGAAGGCACTGCAGGCGCTGCGGCCCCTCGCGGCGCAACGTGGCGGCCGGCTGTGGGCGGTGTTCGGCTGTGGTGGCAACCGCGACACCGCCAAGCGGCCGATGATGGGCGCCATCGCCCAGCGGCTGGCCGACCGCGTGGTGCTGACCAGCGACAACCCGCGCCACGAGGCGCCGGCGGCCATCCTCGCGCAGATCCGCGCCGGACTGACGGCCGACGCCCAGAGCGTGAAGGTCGTCGAGGAGCGCCGTGCGGCCATCGCCGCCGCCGTGCGCGAGGCCGGCGACGCCGACGTGATCCTGCTGGCCGGCAAGGGCCACGAGGACTACCAGGAGATCGCCGGCACGAAGCTGCCGTTCTCCGACATCGACGAAGCGCGCTTCGCGCTGGAGGCCCGCTGATGGCGATGACCACGCTGGCCACCCTGCACGGCCTGCTGCCCGGCGCACGGCTCGTCGGCGACCCGGCCACGCCGGTCGAGCGGGTGCACACCGACACGCGCAGCCTGCGCGCCGGGGACTTCTTCGTCGCCCTGCGCGGCGAACGCTTCGATGCGCACGACTTCCTCGCCCAGGCCCGGGCCGGCGGCGCCGTCGCGGCGCTGGCCGAGCGCGGGCTCGAGGCCGCCGGCCTGCCCGGACTGCAGGTGGCCGACAGCGGCGCCGCGCTGCTCGCCCTGGGCCGTGGCTGGCGCGCGCGGCACGCGCTGCCGCTGATCGCCGTGACCGGCAGCAACGGCAAGACCACCGTCACGCAGATGATCGCGGCCATCCTGCGTGCCTGGCAGGGCGACGCGGCGCTGGCCACCGAAGGCAACTTCAACAACCACATCGGCGTGCCGCTGACGCTGCTGCGCCTGCGCGATCACCACCGCGCCGCCGTCGTCGAACTGGGCATGAACCACCCCGGCGAGATCGCCCAGCTGGCGGCCGTCGCCGCGCCGACCGTGGCGCTGGTCAACAACGCCCAGCGCGAGCACCAGGAGTTCATGGCCAGCGTGGAGGCGGTGGCGCGTGAGAACGGCAGCGTGATCGCGGCCCTGCCGGCCGATGGCACGGCGGTGTTCCCGGCCGACGACGCGCATGCGCCGCTGTGGCGCGAGCTGGCCGGCACACGCCGCCTGATGCGCTTCGCGACCAGCGGGGAGGCCGAGGTGACCGGCGGCGCCGACTGGCAGGGCGACCATTGGGCCGTGCAGATGAAGACGCCAGTGGGCACGGCGAGCTTCACTCTGCGCATCGCCGGCACGCACAACGTTCGCAATGCGCTGGCCTCCGCCGCCTGCGCGCTGGCCGCCGGCTGCCCGCTGGAGGCGGTGGTGCGCGGGCTGAGCGGTTTCCAGCCGGTGAAGGGCCGCTCGCAGCTCAAGACGGTCGAGCGTGGCGGGCGCGTCGTGACGCTGGTCGACGACACCTACAACGCCAACCCCGACTCGGTGCGCGCCGCGATCGACGTCCTGGCTGCGTTGCCGGGGCCGCGCTGGCTGCTGCTCGGCGACATGGGCGAAGTGGGCGACCAGGGCCCGGCCTTCCACGCCGAAGTGGGCGGCTACGCAAAGCAGCGCGGCATCGAGCACCTCTGGTGCGCCGGGGAGCTGATGCGCCATGCGGCGCAGGCCTTTTCCGACGCGCGCCACTTCGAGACGGTGGAGTCGATGATCGCCGCGCTGGCCGAGGCGCCGGCGGCGGCCGCGATCGTGGTGAAGGGGTCACGCTTCATGAAGATGGAGCGTGTCGTCGCCGCCCTGGTGGAAGGAGGCGCGCATGCTGCTTAGCCTCGCCCAATGGCTGCAGACGCTGTCGCCGGAATTCGGCTTCTTCCGCGTCTTCCAGTACCTCACCTTCCGCGCCGTGATGGCGGCGCTGACCGCGCTGCTGATCGGCCTGGCCTTCGGGCCGTGGGTGATCCGCCGCCTGACCGAGCTGAAGATCGGCCAGCCGATCCGCGAGTACGGCGTGCAGGAGCACCTGGCCAAGAGCGGCACGCCGACCATGGGCGGCGTGCTGATCCTGATCGGCATCGGCGTCTCGACCCTGCTGTGGTTCGACTGGAGCAACCGCTTCGTCTGGATCGTGATGATCGTGACGCTGGGCTTCGGTGCGATCGGCTGGGTCGACGACTGGCGCAAGGTGGTGCAGAAGAACCCCGAAGGCATGCGCTCGGGCGAGAAGTACTTCTGGCAGTCGGTGATCGGGCTGGTGGCGGCGCTGTACCTGGCCTTCAGCGTCTCGGAGAGCTCAAACCTGCGCGTGCTGGAACTCTTTCTGCGCTGGGTGCAGAGCGGCTTCTCGACCGACCTGCCGCCGCAGGCCGACCTGATCGTGCCCTTCTTCAAGACGGTGAGCTACCCGCTGGGCGTGTTCGGCTTCATCGCGCTGACCTACTTCGTGATCGTCGGGGCGAGCAACGCCGTCAACCTCACCGACGGCCTCGACGGCCTGGCCATCATGCCGGTGGTGATGGTCGGCTCGGCGCTCGGCGTGTTCGCCTACGTCACCGGCAACGCGGTGTTCAGCAAGTACCTGCTGATCCCGTACATCCCCGGCGCCGGCGAACTGCTGATCTTCTGCGCCGCGATGGCCGGCGCGGGCCTGGCCTTCCTCTGGTTCAACGCCTACCCGGCGCAGGTGTTCATGGGCGACGTGGGCGCGCTCGCGCTCGGCGGCGCGCTCGGCACCATCGCCGTGATCACCCGACAGGAGATCGTGCTCGGGATCATGGGCGGCGTCTTCGTGCTGGAGGCGCTGTCGGTGATGGCGCAGGTCACCTGGTTCAAGTACACGAAGAAGAAGTACGGCGAAGGCCGGCGCATCCTGAAGATGGCGCCGCTGCACCACCACTTCGAGAAGTCGGGGTGGAAGGAGACGCAGGTCGTCGTGCGCTTCTGGATCATCACCATGCTGCTGTGCCTGATCGGGCTGGCCAGCTTGAAGCTCCGTTGATGAACTACCTGAACGACCTCGACGTGCTCGTGCTCGGCCTTGGCGAATCGGGGCTGGCGATGGCGCGCTGGTGCGCCCGCCACGGCGCGCGCGTGCGCGTGTGGGATTCGCGCGAGACCGCGCCGCAGGACGCGGCGCTGGCCGAGGCGCTGCCGCAGGCGCAGCGCCTGCGCGGTGAACTCGGCGACGAGGCCTTCGCCGGCGTGAAGCTGGTGCTCAAGAGCCCGGGTCTCTCGCCCAACGATGCGCGCATCGCCGCGCCGCTCGCTCGGGCCGCCGACACCGGCATCCTGGTGCAGGGCGAACTCGAGCTGTTCACCCGCGCGCTGGCCGACCTGAAGGAAGCGCGCGGCTACGCGCCCAAGCTGCTGGCCATCACAGGCACCAACGGAAAGACCACCACGACGGCGATGACTGCGCTGCTGGTGGAGCGCACCGGCCGCCGCGTGGCGATGGCCGGCAACATCGGCCCGACCATGCTGCAGACGCTGGCCGAGGCGCTCGACGCCGCCGCGCGCGAGGAAGATCCGCAGCCGCTGCCCGAGGTGTGGGTGCTGGAGCTGTCCAGCTTCCAGCTCGACAAGGCCAAGGGCTTCGAGCCCGACGCCGCCACCGTGCTGAACATCAGCGAAGACCACCTCGACTGGCACGGCTCGATGGCCGCCTACGTAGCGGCCAAGGCGCGCATCTTCGGCCCGAGCCAGAGTCGCGCGGTGATGGTGATCAACCGCGACGACCCGGCGGTGGAGAAGCTGGTGCCCGAGCCCATCCCGGTCAAGGGCCGCGGTGCGAAGCCGATCGAGCGCCACGTGATCCGCTTCGGCGTCGGCGAGCCGACGCGGCCGGGCGACTTCGGCATCCGCACCGAGAACGGCATGGCCTGGCTGGTGCGGGCGATGGAAGCCGACGAGACGATGAAGCACCGCAAGGGCGACGTCGAGGAGGAACTGCACATCCAGCGGCTGATGCCGGCCGACGCGCTGCGCGTGCGCGGCCGCCACAACGCCGCCAACGCGCTGGCCGCGCTGGCGCTGGCCACCGCCATCGGCTGCCCGCTCGCGCCGATGCTGCACGGGCTGCGTGAATACGCCGGCGAGCCGCACCGCGTCGAGTACGTGGCCACGGTGAACGGCGTCGACGCCTTCGACGACAGCAAGGGCACCAACGTCGGCGCCACGGTGGCTGCGCTCGACGGCCTGGGCGCCGACAAGGCGCCGGCGAAGCTGGTGGTCATCCTCGGCGGCGACGGCAAGGGGCAGGATTTCGCGCCGCTGCGCGCGCCCATCGAGCGCCACGCCCGTGCGGTGGCCACCATCGGCCGCGATGCATCGCGCATCGAGGCGGCGCTGGCCGGCCTCGCCTTGCCGCTGCAGCGCCACGAGACGCTCGAAGCCGCGGTGCGCTGGAGCTTCGAGCGCGCCCACGCCGGCGACGCCGTGCTGCTCAGCCCGGCCTGTGCCAGCCTGGACATGTTCCGCAACTACGCCCACCGCGCCGAGGTGTTCGTCGCCACCGTGCACGCGCTGGTGGCCGACCAGGGAGACATGGCGACATGAACACCGCCGTGCGCTCCGGCGTGCAGGCCTGGCGGCAGCGCCTGGCCGGCCTGTTCGCGCGCCGCGGCGCGGCCGAGAGTGGCGGCGCAGCCATTCCGGTGCGCGACTGGATCAACGTCGGCAGCGGCCAGCCGCCGCGGCTGATGGCCTTCGACCAGGCGCTGGTCTGGGTGATCGTCGCGCTGCTCGCGCTCGGCCTGGTGATGGTGTACAGCGCCTCGGTGGCGCTGCCCGACAGCCCGAAGTTCGCGCGCTACGACAACACCCACTTCCTGACCCGCCACGCCCTGCAGATCACGCTGGCGGTGTTCGCCGCACTGGTGGTGGTGCAGGTGCCGGTCAGCGTGTGGGAGAAGTGGGCGCCGTGGCTGTTCGTGCTCGCGCTGGTGCTGCTGGTGCTGGTGCTGATCCCCGGCATCGGCAAGGTGGTGAACAACTCGCGGCGCTGGATCCCGCTGGGCGTCATCAACTTCCAGCCGAGCGAACTGGCCAAGGTGGCGATGTGCCTGTACGCCGCCAGCTACATGACGCGCAAGATGGACGTGAAGGAAGACTTCATGCGTGCCGTCTGGCCGATGGCGGTGGCGCTGGGCTTCACCGGCGTGCTGCTGCTGCGCGAGCCCGACATGGGCGCCTTCATGGTGATCGCGCTGATCTCCATGGGGGTGCTCTTCCTCGGCGGCGTCAACGGCCGCATGTTCCTGCTCAGCGGCGCGGTGCTGGTGGCCTCGTTCGTGCTGGTGATCGCCTCCAGCCCGGAGAAGCGCTCGCGCATCTTCGCCTACCTCGAGCCCTGGGACCCGGAGTACGCGCTCGGCAAGGCCTACCAGCTGACGCACTCGCTGATCGCCTTCGGCCGCGGCGAGTTCTTCGGCCAGGGGCTGGGCTCCAGCGTCGAGAAGCTCAACTGGCTGCCCGAGGCGCACACCGACTTCCTGCTCGCCGTCATCGGCGAGGAACTCGGCTTCGTCGGCGTGGCCTGCGTGATCGTCGCCTTCTTCTGGCTGACGCGGCGCATCTTCCACATCGGCCGCCAGTCGATCGCGCTGGACCGCGTCTTCGCCGGCCTTTACGCGCAGGGCGTGGGCATCTGGTTCGGCGGCCAGGCCTTCGTCAACATGGGCGTGAACCTCGGCGTGCTGCCCACCAAGGGCCTGACGCTGCCGCTGATGAGCTACGGCGGCTCGGCGATCGTGATGAACCTGGTGGCGCTGGCCATCGTCGTCCGCATCGACGTCGAGAACCGCCAGATGATGCGGGGAGGCCGCGCATGAGCCGCCATCTGGTGGTGATGGCGGCCGGCACCGGCGGCCACGTGATCCCGGGCCTGGCGGTGGCGCGCGAGATGCTCGCGCGCGGCTGGACGGTGAGCTGGCTGGGCACCACGCACGGCATGGAGAACCGCCTCGTGCCGCCCTCGGGCATCCCGCTGGACACCATCACCTTCAGCGGCCTGCGCGGCAAGGGGCTGCTGCACACGATGACCGGGGGCTTTCGCCTGCTGGCGGCATTCTGGAGCTGCCTGCGCATCCTGCGCGCGCGCCGCGCCAGCGCCGTGCTCGGCATGGGCGGATACGTCTGCTTCCCCGGCGGGCTGATGGCCTCGCTGCTGGGCAAGCCGCTGGTGCTGGTCAACGCCGACGCGACGCTGCTGATGAGCAACAAGGCGCTGCTGCCGGTGGCCGACCGCATCGCGTTCGGCTTCGACGGGCCGGCGCTGGCGAATGTGAAGAACGCGGTGGTGACCGGCAACCCGGTGCGCGCCGAGATCGAGGCCCTGCCCGCACCGGCGCAGCGTTTCGCCGGCCGCACGGGCCCCTTGCGCGTGCTGGTGGTCGGCGGCAGCCTGGGTGCGCGGGCCCTCAACGAGGCGGTGCCGCAGGCGCTGGCGATGATCGACGTGACGCAGCGCCCGCAGGTGACCCACCAGACCGGCAACGCCAACCTCGCCGACGTGCGCGCCGGCTACGAGCGTGCCGGCGTGGAGGGCGAACTGCTGCCCTTCATCGACGATATGGCGCAGCGTCTGGCCGACTGCGACGTGATCGTCTGCCGCGCCGGCGCGGTGACGGTCAGCGAACTGTGTGCGGCGGGCGTGGCGGCGGTGCTGGTGCCGCTGGTGGTCAGCACCACCTCGCACCAGCGCGACAACGCGCAGTGGCTGGCCGGGCAGGGCGCCGGCATCCACCTGCCGCAGGCCGAGCTGTCGCCCAAGCGGCTGGCGGAGCTGCTCTCCGGCCTGACGCGTGAGGCGCTGATCGCGATGGCGGCCAAGGCGCGAGCCCTCGCGCAACCGAAGTCGGCCGCACGCGTGGCCGACGAGATCGAAAGACTGGTGGCCGCATGAAGCACGCCGTCAAGCACATCCACTTCGTGGGCATCGGTGGCGCCGGCATGAGCGGCATCGCCGAGATCCTGCACAACCTCGGCTACGTGGTCTCCGGTTCCGACCAGGGCGACAGCGCCGTCACGCGGCGGCTGGCCTCGCTGGGCATCCGTGTCGCCGTCGGCCACGACGCCGCGCACATCGAGGGCGCGGAAGCCGTGGTCACCTCCACCGCGGTCAAGGGCGACAACCCCGAGGTGATCGCCGCGCGCACCCGGCGCATCCCGGTGGTGCCGCGGGCGGTGATGCTGGCCGAGCTGATGCGCCTGCGCAAGGGCATCGCGATCGCCGGCACGCACGGCAAGACCACGACGACGTCGCTGGTGACCAGCGTGCTCGCCGAGGCGGGTGTCGACCCGACCTTCGTCATCGGCGGCAAGCTCAACGCCGCCGGCGCGAACTCGCGGCTGGGCTCGGGCGAGTACATCGTCGTCGAGGCCGACGAGAGTGACGCCTCCTTCCTCAACCTGATGCCGGTCATGTCGGTGGTGACGAACATCGACGCCGACCACATGGACACCTACGGCCACGA
>VFQN01003604.1_pt1 | contig 21806 bp, 32 predicted proteins | sample 3512371 | NCBI WGS metagenome assembly VFQN01 (sample SAMN10412370, study PRJNA504923) | tailings metagenome | isolation source: Replicate 2 from Balatoc abandoned mine | place: Philippines: Itogon, Benguet | collected 2017-08-28
CCGCGAAGATGAGGTACTGCACGCCCTTGTCCGCCGTCTCCACGCGCTGCTCGTACGCCGACATAAAGCGGTGGCGCGGCTTGATGCCCTCCTCGATCTCGGGGTACTCCACCTGGGCACAGGTGGAGGTGTGTGTTGGGAGTGGGGTGAGCGGCGTGTGTGAGCAGCAGGAAGCAGGCGGGTCAGTTGCTCAGGCAACGCGCCCTGTGCACTGTTGTGGTCTTACGACAGCGTGCTTCCGGAACACTTCGTCTGCGTGGAGGTCAAAAAGTTTGGCAGGTGCTTGGCCTGCACGCTTCACCGATGCATCCCGGCGTGCCCTTGCTGTGGCGCCACATGCTGCATGGCCCCCGCACAACTCAACGCCACGCCAACCGCCGACCCCTCCCGCCCCGCCGCCCCGCACCTGGAACAGCAACGAGCGCTGCTGCGTGTTCATGTCGAACTGCTTGGTCACGCGGTAGCCGGGCCGCCCGATCTTGACTGCAAAAGGGAGAACGCGACAGACACAGGGGCGGGGAGACGGGTGAGGGCTAGGAGTTGTGCGGGAGGCACGGCCACAGTGCCCGGCCCTGCGCGACCGCGCAGCCACTCCCCTACGCGTCGAACGCTTATGGAGGGGCCACGTCCTGCCGTGGACTCGGTGCGGGCCTCTACCTCATGTAACACACATGTTTGCAGTCATTAGCGAGATGAGCCGGGGGGCGGTCCTCCCGCCCACCCGGCGCCGAGCGTCAGTCAACCTCCGCCAACGCCACAGCCCTGTCGCGGCCGCCGAGGAGAGGCAGCTGCTGCCGCCGCGCTTGACGAGGACTACCAGCACTAGACTTGCCCACTGTCCCCTGCCCTCCGTCGCCGGCGCAGGTGTCCCGACCGCCAGGCAGATCCTGGTGTTGCTGCCCCTGTTGCTATTGCTGCTCCTGCTGGACGCACCACGCCTTCCCTGGCCTGCGGGGCCAGCGCCCTTCCCCATGCGGTGCACCACCACGTCCGCGGGCCCAGGCCAGGGGCGTACAGCCCACGATCCCGACCCCCCAAACCCCCCAGGGCCCAGCGCCAGAGGACCTGACGGCTGGCGGGCCTGCGGGCTAGGCGTCAGCCCCCAGGACCAGCCCCCCAAGCCCTGGGCCGTGCGGCTCTGATTTGCTGCAACTCCTGCTGCGCGCCACACCTAGGCAGTGCGCCTGCCGACACCGTCCTCCCTAGGCTGGACAGCCCCTCCTCAGGGCACCCCACCCCAGTCCACAGCCCCCAGGCGCCTCCGCCCCAGATGCACTGTGCCCGCAGCACAAGAGAACGTGTTCCCCACGGCAGAGGCACGCCCATACTAGTTGCGCATACACAGAAGGCGCATCCATGTCGCGCTCCAACCCCGAGGAGCAACGCCCTGACCCCTGCCTTATGCCCAACCCCATGCAGACCGGCAAGAGCCCCTCCCTGCCCCGCCTCACCCGTCTTCTTGATGGGCGCTCGCTTCTGGGGCGCGGGCGCCGCCGCCTTCTCTGCCGCCTCCCGCGCCGCACGCTTTGCGAGGTTCTGTTGGTGGCGCTTGCCCTGGGGAGATGTGGCAAGTGTTGAGGGAAGGAAGTTGCAGCGGTTCACATACTGCAGTCACAGGATCCCATGCTGGCGGCAGGGACAGCAGGCGGCGGGGTTCACATTCCCTTAATAGCGTTTGGCCTGTACCCTGGAAGGTGCAGTTTACACCAGACGAAAATACACAAGCCGAGGCGCCTTGCACGGAACTTGGTCTTGCCGGCGTTGTTGACATGTCCGTCTTCGGCTCCAGCGGCAGGCAAACAAAGCTCGTGCGATTGCGCCCAATACTCACCTGAGTGATACTCACCTTGCGTTACCCGAGGAATAAACGCTGACAGCTGGAAGGTGCAGTGCAAGAGAGGTCACACAGGGCTAAGCACTCCCTGTCTCTCGCGCCCAGCCACCCCAAAGCGACAGAACCCGCCAGCACCGTGCTCCATGGCCTTCCTAGCTGCGCAGCCAGCGCCCTATCAGCCTATGTACGCCGTTCTCCGCTCCCTGTCCCCTGTAGGCCGCCCTCGGCTTGGCCACAGGTGCAGGCACCGTAGCCCTGTGTTGGGGCCGAGGGCCCAGGCCTGGAAGCCCTGCTGATGCGTGGCGCTGTGGCTCTGACACCTGGGTACGCCCCGCCCCCTACCCCCCACCCCGGCCCCCACCCCGCCCATTGCCCCGGCCCCCGTGCCTCCTGGGCTCTGACCACTGGGATGTAATCCGCCTCGATGGTACGAGACATAGCAAGAGGAACAGTCCCAACAGAGCAGGCCCTAGGTAGCCAGCACTCGGCAACGCTACTCACTTGCGTGTGGGCAAGGTAGTTGCCCTCGTTGGTGTGGAGCGTCAAGCACAGGCGGCACTCATACTGCCCCAAATGATTGCGCATAAAGTACGGATCTTTACTGAGGTCGATCGTTTCCAGCGCAAGCCGTCGTAGACGCTCACGGCGGTCGATCGCCTGCAGACAGGACACAGCCGAGCTGATTTACTGAGCTGACATACATCACTCTGGACATCACTTCTGTATCCTTGATCGATGCCACGCTGAAGCTGTCTGCAGCTGTGTTGTCGGGTCTGCCAAACTTGCCTCTGTCTGAGCCGAGGCCGGGCCTCCTGAGCCCGGCTTCGCTCCATGCTCGCGAGCAGAAATGAAAGACATCCTTTATGCTCGTGGTCTAAGCACGTATCCTAAGGTGAGTTCCTAAACTGGGCCCCTGCCGGGGCCGCCAGGATACGTCGTCCCCTAGTACACAGTATGTGGGTGAACTTGTGAAAAGGCTAAAACAGTCAGTGCGGCAACAGTGACGAGAACTTCGGCCAGGTAATAGTGTCTCGGCGTTCAGAGCAATAATGTAGAGTTGCGCAGTGGCAGGGGGCTTTCCTGAACCTGGGGTCTACAAACGACAGATGTCTGGAGGCCAGTAACACAAACGGGGTGGGTGCCGCAGCATGCGCGAGCCCGCGAGCGGGGACACGGGCATGTTCGGCACCGTACCAGTGTGTCACAGACAGCTTCGCACGCCCCTTGTACTGATTGCCCTGTGCATATGCAGACACGCATAAGGCATGGCGAGGGTAGAGGGGTAGGGAGGCGCGCGCGAGGCAAGAGGGCTGTCCAGAAGCGTGCATCCGAATTCCCCTGGGCCTGGGGCCAGCACCCAGAGTCAGGCGCAGGCACATGCCACAACCAGTTGCAAACAAGTAGTTATTCCAATAGCAAGGCGCGGTATTGAGGAGGGTAGAGGTCAAGGCAACGCGGGATGGTTTCCGCTGAAACCACGCAACCGCTAACCGCAGGCGCGACCGCCCCCGAACCAGCACAACGCGGGAGGCGGGAGGACGGAGCTTACCGACCGAGGGGCCTCGATGAGGAACAGCAATTACATTTGACCTTCTGTAAACAAACTTGAATTGCTAGTAATTCTGGTACCACACGTGTCACCTGCGCTCCTCGACCTAGGCGGGTAGGACCGTCTGTTCATCAACCGGTCTGCTCTGACCTGCAAAGCTGAGATAACATCAACATACAAAGTATCTACAGAAAAGCACGTTGAGCCATTCGTCATGACGGACGGGAGGTGGGTTGCCAACCTGGCTCAGTCAACACCCACGGGTGTCTGCATTTGGAACCCACAACTTGACCACGAGCAACCTACGCGTTATTTGGCATTTCATCGCCTTACCGATTAGTTTACTTGCTACTGCGCTGCAGGCCCTCTCAGGTGCGTCGAGCGATGCCGAGCTGGGTGCAGCTGGGCAGCTGCCCGGCGGGCCGGTCACCAACGCATGGCACCACGCCGTGTGGAAACGACACAGCCCGTGGCTCCAGCCCCCCCATCAGCCATATCATCTCGTCTTAGCCAGCTGACCAGCATTGCCCGGACCCAGCTTTCCGCGCTCAGTCCGTACCAGGCCCGCCTGGCCTGAGTCCACTCGGGCCTGGACCGCCCCATGCCCTTTGAGCCCAGCCACACCTGCACCACGCGGCACCTGCTCCCACGCCACACCCTCCTTGCATGTAATGCCCATGCTTCATGCCCACCCTCAATGTCCGTTCTTCACGGCCCCCATAGGTCGCCCTACCCGGCCTGGACCCCGCTGGCGCCTGCTCCTCCCCAGGGCCCAAGGGCCCCTCCACGCCTTCCCATGGCTCGGCCTCAGCCCAGCAGCCAGCAGAGGCCACCAGCCGCCGCCTGCGCGAGGCCCTGACCAAGCCCTACCAGCCGCACGATGAGGACATCCCCTGCCTCCTGGGCAAGCTGTCCCCGGGCGCCCAGGACCCCGAATCCACCCGCGAGACGCTGGGCAAGCTGTGGCAGTTGACGGTCATGACACGTGCCAACCGCGCCGCCAACCAGGCGGCGGTGGCGGCGGAGGGCGGCGTGGCAGCGGTGGTGGAGGTGGCGACGGCACGGCTGGCAGCATGGGAGCAGGGCGGCGCGGACAGTGACGCGGATAGTGTCATTATGGCGCTGCTGGTGGGTGTGCTAGCTTGTGTCCTGGGTTGCTGGGCCTGATGGATGTGCAGCCAAAGGACAGGGGCAGCGGGAACGGCCGAGGGGCGCTGACGAAGCTGGGTGTTCGCTGTGCGGCTCACGTCGTGCTGGGGCTAGCGAGGGTGCCCAGGCGGTGTGCTCCTGGTGCAGCAGTCGGTCCTGTGCGGGATGCAGCAAGGGCAAGAGGCGCAGCGCGCTCGCCTGCACGTGAGGTGCTAGTTAGCGAGGGTGCAACCATTGAAAGGCCGAGAGGAGCAAGGACTTGCGTGACTGGTGCTTGACGTGCGGCTTCTCCTTCTTTAAGCCTCCAGTGAACTTGGTCCCTGACCACGTCGTGCATCGACTTGCGCACACGGTGTGTTGTGCAGTGCTCACCGGGTAGTTCCCTGGACTTTACACCACGTTGCTGATACGTGTTCCCGCCCCGCACCCCAGGTGCTGGAGAACTTGTCATGCAATGCCGCTCTGCACCGCGACATGGCGCACCACCCCCGCCTGCTGCCCTTCCTGCTGCAACACGTGCTGCCTGCCGGAGGAAAAGAGCAGCAGCACAAGCGCGCGCGCACCATGCCCATGCAGGCCAACGCCGCCAAGGTAGGGGCAGAATAGGACGTGGTCGCATGCCTGTGCATGGTTAGGCGTGGCGATAGGGGCGGATGCAACGGCTGCGAATGCACCCGTTTAGTAAAAGGGTTGGAACCGAGACCATCGCCCTGAAATTGCATTCATGCGATGTGCGCTGCAGTACACTGTGCTCGCGACTGCCTCTCCGTGCCGCAGGTGCTGGTCAACATGACCTTCAGCAGCCCTGCCCTGCAGCGCCACGTGGCGGAGGCGGGCGGGCTGGAGGCGGGGCGGGCGCTGCTGCGGGCCACCAACGCGAACGGCAAGGTGCGGCATTCCGGATAACAGCAGTAACACCAGGTGTAAAAGCAGCAGTTCCCAGTGTGGGGTCATAAGGGCTGAAACTCGCACGCTATGCTTACAGCAGATATGGACATGACGACACGGCCTTCCTGGAGCGATGCAGCGTGGGCCTGTCCTCGCGCCCAGCCTCTTGCGGCCCGGTGGCCCCTAATGTGCGGCAGGGCGTGTGGCTGCGTGCCTACGACTACAGCGCTTGACCCACTGGCAATTGTGTAACTTGTGTTGGCCATACTTGACACAATGTTGTACCATGTTCCCTCCGCAGCCCGAAGTGGACCTGGTGCGCCAGGGCGTGTGGCTGCTGAGCCACCTTACGGCGGGGCAGGGCGGCACGGCACGCGGCGCTCTGGCGGGGCGGCCGGAGGTGCTGGCCAGCATCAAGGTGAGATACGGGCTGTATGATGTGGTGAACATGGTGGCTATATTTACATGGGCTGCAAAAAAATGTGCACGGCCAGGTGCAGGGTCCGGGCGAGCGCCGCTGTATGACCGAGCGCGCAACACTAAGCACCGAAAGCCTTGGGGACACTGACAGTATCTGCACCGCTCCATGTGCTGTTGCTACAGCCCTCTACACGCTGCTGCAAGCCACTCCGTCAATGCACCTGCCCTCCCTCCGCCCCCACACCCACGCCACAGGACCTGCTGCAACCCGCCACCGACCCCACCACCCGCGTCCGCGCAGCCGAGCTGCTCTGCAACCTGGCCCGCGGCGGCGCCCCCTCCGCCCCCGCCTCCTCCGCCTCGCCGCCCCTGGCGTCCATCCTGCGCCAGGCGGGATTCGTGCCCGTGCTGCTGGGCCTCGCGGACCCGGCCCTGGCGCGCCGCGCTCCGCCCGAGGTCGTTGCCCCCGCGCTGCTGGCGCTGTCGGCCCTGGCGCTGGGGGACGTGGAGGCGGCCAGGGAGGCGCTGGGCGCGGAGTGCCTGCGGGGGCACCTGGCTGGCGTGCTGGACTACAGGTGAGGGCTGCATGGGGTTACAGTGGGGACGGGTGCCGGAGGCACATGGGGCGAGTGGGCACCAGGGGGGCGACCGCTAGGGGGCACGGGCTGGGCTACTACACGTGGGGCGTTGGGATCGACTGGGGGTACGGCGGTCTGAAAGTCGGGGCCAAAAAGCCGGGGCCATTAGGGTGAAAGTGACGAGCGCTTGGTAAGGGTTACGGAGAGAGGAACAAGGGCACAGGGGGTCAGGGCCGGCACTACCGTATCGACGCGTGACTTTTTACCGCTTGACTTTTTACCATTTTGTGATGGATTTTGAACGTCTTCTACGGCTTTAAATCTTTTACTTCTGGCGAGGGAATTTCGGTGGCCGTGGGTGATGTTTTACCACACGCTCGGCTCACGTGCAGAAAAAGCCATAAAAGCCAGTCCACCTGTCCATCCCTGACTGGACCTGACCCACAGCTCTTACACAATGCAGCCACAATGAAAACAAAGACATTAGTGCTTGCAGAAGTCGGCCGGCTGTGGCACTTCAGTACGGCGCGTGGTTGTGGCACCAACTGGATTTCTCAGGCGACGCGAAAAGTTTTACCCTGGCTGCCGGAGTTTCCGCACTCAGGTTTTACCCAGCAAAATAATTATTTAGTAAAAAATTGTCACGCGTCAATACGGTAGCATGTTCCGACACAGCTTTTGAGTGCAACACACTTGTTGTAGCCCAGTCGCATGGTGGGGGTACATTGACACCATCCGCATGTTGTGCGGCGTCTGTACGGCACCCCCGCAGCACGCTCATCACGCGCGACTATGACATGTCCCGCACGCTGGCGGCAGCGCACACGCTGGTGTGCGCGCTGGCGGCGGCGGCGGTGCGCGGCGGGATGCCGCTGCCGGCTAACGGCAGCGGCGCCCTGAACGCCGCGGAGGAGGCGCAGTGGACCCCAGAGGTGGCCGAGGTGGTTAAGGTAAGGGACTGAGGGTGCCGGGGCCCAAGCGGGGACTGCAAGCAGGATCATCACCGGAATCATACAGCAGGAGTAGGCGCCGGTACAGACCAGGATGTTGCAGTTGCAGCCTCGTAGTGGCGTCTGGCTACCTTGGTCCGTGCACGGCTAGCGTGCACTGATGCATGAGGTTTCCTGTGCCCCTGTCCGTTTCCTGCCTACGCTGCCGTCTGTCCGCCAGCTGTTCCTCTTCCTGGCCCCCACCCCCCGCCCCCTCGTCTCCCTGTGCCCCCAGGCCTCCCGCTACGTGTCCTTCCCCGCGGCGCTGCGCCTGCTGGGCCTGCCGCGCCCCGCCTACTCGGCCGCCAGCCTGGGCAAGGAGACGGGCAGCGGGCCGCACTCGTTCGTGGCCAACGCGACGTACCAGGTGGGCGGGTGCGGGCAAGGGCAGGGTGTGGGCAAGGGGTGACGATGACTGTCGCACCAGCTAGGGCGAGTCGGTCGAGGTAGCCAGCCCTCGTAGCCGCGCCACCTTCACAACCAATGGTATGTACCAGTCTAAGACCAGAGCCGTGACGTTGTAGGACGGAACCTGGTCTTGGAGGAGGGGTTGACATGTCCGCCTTCGACTCAAGCGGCAATGCAAAACAGAGCCCGTGCGACTGCGCCCAACTTGCTCACCTGAGATGTGCTTACCTTCGGTGTCCCAGTGAGTAAAAGCTGAGGGCTGACCATCCCGATGGTATGTACTGTATCCTGTGAAGCCCACATCATGCACCGCGCCTTCGCCGAGATGCCAGCGCACACTACCTTACACCGCCTTCTTTGCAACTTCACCAGCACCTTCCCTCCTTCTGCCCCCCTTTCCCCAGGTCAACGTGGAGCTGCTGCCGCTGCTGCGCCACGACAACGCCCGCATGGTGGCCAACGCCTGCGCGCGCCTGTACCAGATCGCGGTGTGCCTGGTGGGTCCTTGCACGCTTGACATCTGGGACAGCTTTCCAGCTTGATACTTTGGTAGCTTGACACGTATTACTTGCGACCCTTGCGCGTCAACCAAGCTCCTACACACAAACACCCGGTGAGGTCAAACTGACTGGCATCCATCCCCCGCATACCCCCTACTCCAGGCTGACCACCCCGAGGGCCGCGCCGTGCTGACCAACGCCTCCCTGTTGGTGGCGCTGGTGGACCTGCTGGCCAGCAGCCACTCGGCCGTGCAGCAGGTGGGGGTGGGCGTGCGTGTGCTGTGCTGGAGCTCGCTGGCCGTCAAGGGCTCTTGTGTGGATGCAGGCTAGCAGAGAGAGTGCCTGGTTGGCGGCAAGTGGGTCATCGGCATGCACACGGTACGCTTAATGCGACCCAAACCAATCAGTAACCAATACCACCGAGGATTAAGAATCATGCCGCTATGCCCCATGCACCTGCATGCACCTGCCCCTATGCCAGCTACCTCCATGACCTCCCCTTTTGACGCTGTCACCCCCACTCCCATCCCCGCCCTCAGGCTGCCCTGTGCCTGGTGGACGGGCTGTCCTCCCTCCCGGAGGTGGTGCCGCTGCTGGTGGGCCGCGGGGCCATGGACGCGGTGGATTCCCTCAGCGAGGGCCCCGCAGGGGAGGGCCCCGAGGGGCAGCAGGCGCAGGGGCAGGACCCGCTGGTGCGTGTGCTGGCGGAGCGGGCGCTGGTGGGGATGTACCTGGCCAGGCAGCGGGGCGGCGGCGCAGCCAGCAGCGCCTGAAGGGGATAAAAGTGTTAAGCTAGGAAGTTGAGTCTGAGGTGTGCAAGGTTCCTTTAGGGGGCGACGAGATGCGCTTGGGGGTAGGGGGAGTGGTGGTGTGGATGGACGAGCGCTCGCTGAACACCCGGTGCTTCCCGTACGGCTTGTATGTGATTCAGTAGTAACGGTGTTATGTATTGTACCTCAATTGTACGGAGCCGGGCAGGGGCGGGGCTGTGAAGGGGCTTGGTGTCTGCTGTTGGGCGGGGGACATGGGGGTGGCTTGTGAGGCACGTGGGACAGCGTTGATCGGCACCTGGTGGCGACCCTGCGGTGTGCCTGCGCTGAAAAATGACGATAGGTACTTGCAGTCCATGTTATGGGGAGGGACGCGAGATGACGGGTAGGATCATGTGGGTTACAGCCGGAGGGCTGCACAAAGAGCATGTAGGCCATGCACCTGTGACCCAGATATTCAGTGACACGGCAACCGATGCCTTTCCTTGCATTTTGGCAGCACTGCGTACTGTAATAGCTCTCATGAATTGCATCGCGTGCGACACAGGCTCCCTATGTTGGAGCGTAGAGTGGTGTGTGGGTCCAGGGGACCTACCGGTAGGCTGGGAGGCCCTCATCTTGGGCCATCCCTTGGCGTAAACCAGCATGAACGCACTGCCGCCAGTGGTTCAAGGTGTACAGTACCGTTCAAGGTGCCGAGGCGTGTGGCCCAGTGGAAAGCATCTGGGCATGCACTGAGACACTGGGATCATGCAAAACTGCAATGCGTTGTAACAATTTCAGTTGTTGGCGTGGTTTGGCTACCTTCCCTGCCACGTGGGGTGGGACCCGAGGCTGGAGGCCTGGAACTGCTCGCTCGCACCTGAAAAGCTAGCTCGGATTGCCAGCACTGAAATATCCCAGTACGTAGCTGGATCCCTATACAAGGAAGCACGGGGAGTCTGCGCAAGTAACTTGTGCTACCTCCAGCCTGCTCAAGCCTGACCAGGCCTGACCCATGCGTGCGTGGACCGCGTGGACCGCACAGCTGGGACAAGCTTTTAGGCAAGTTCGTAGGGCAAGCTAATAGCTAAATTTGCTTGCCAGGTATAACGAAATGACGAGGTGCCAGCTTGGACTGGCAGTGGGTCGCATGCACTGCCGTCACACGCTCTGCGTGGCCAGCACGCCCCGCCAGCACGCCAGGCGCCTGCCCCATGCTGGGCCCCCACGTGACCAAATGCTGTTGCCGAACGCGGAGGTGGCCAGACAGCTTATTGCTAATTCCTTCTGCTCCTGTCTGTGTTGCCCTATCAACCATACTTCTGTGGCCCTGTGCGCGAAGACTGTCTTCCCGCCAGCTCAATCGCAACCCCAGATCATGCCGCTTTAGCGCGTATGCTGTAATTGTCATCGGCTGAACTTCCATCATTTCATTGACTTTCATAAGCTGAGCGGATTGGGGACTCGTAGCTCTGTGCAACACCGGTTGGCACAGCCATGACAGTTCCCTTTCCGCAACACGCTGGCAAACAAGATGCCTATGAGGCTCTACAATCTGGCGATGCTGACGAAGGGCAATCGGACCTGCCGCGCGTTCTGGTCGCTGGCGCGGCGGGGACGGGCAAGAGCCATCTGCTTCACGGCGTGCTGGGTGGCCATGAGGCTCCCCCGTTGACCGGTCAGCCCCCGTTGTGGTTCATCTCCACAAAGTACTACACTGCCCAGGTGGAGCTGGCGGAGCACACCCACACACAGCCCGGTGCACCACCGGCAGCAGCTGCTGCTGAGGCATCGGCAACAGCAGCTGAGGTGCTTAACCCACAGCCCGAGGCTCTGCTGCTGGTCTTCAGCCTGGCGGACCCCACCAGCCTGGCAGCAGTGCAGCACCTAAGCCACAGCCTGGGCGAGGAGCTGCTGGAAGCTGTGGAGGTCAAGCTCCTGTGCGCCACGCATGCCGACCTGCTGCTCCCCTCGACCACCACCACCAGCGGGAGCAACCTGGACCCAGAGTGCTTACCCACATGGGTGCAGGACGCCTCCATGTGGGCCGTGGAGCACGGCATGGAGCTGGTGCTGTGCTGCCCCACGCAGCCGGCCGTGGACGCCCGCCTGCAGCTGGACGGCGACCGGCAGGGCGTGGGGCGGGTGGTGGAGGCCCTGCACGCGCACACGTGGCCCAACCTGGTCATGAAGCCCAGGGGGGGAGGCACTGTGGCTGTGGGGCAGGCGGGTTTAGCAGCAGCTGGGGTGGGAGCAGGAGCAGCAGCGGGAAGTCGTGACGCGGGGAGCGGGGACCAGGTGGAGGTGCAGGGGGAAACACAGCAGCTGCTGCAGCAGCCAGTAGTTGGGGACGAGGGCGGGGCGCAAGCGCAGCACCACGGGGAGGCAGGGCCAGATGCAGGGAGTGTGCGCGAACGGGTTGGTGCTGCAGCTGGGTTGGGGGGCGCAGGGTATGGCGGGGTTGGCGGAGCCGCGAGCGGACAGGCGGAGGCAAACAACGGGATGGGGCCGGGAGCACAAGGAGGCGATAGCAGCGGTAAAGCAGCAGGGCGGGAGAAGAAGGAGGTCGAGGAGCAGGGCGGTGGCGACAAGGATGGTGGCGAGGAGGGCGTGGACGAGGAGGACGAGGTGCAGATGGAGCGGCTGGAGCGGTTGATGGAGGAGATGCGATGTGGGTGCGGGGCGTGGGGTGTGGGGTGCTGTGGGGGAAATGGACGCAGGGTAGGCTTGCCACTTGGCATCGCACAACAGTTTGCATCACAGGTCACTGCAGGGACGGGGGAGTGGGCGTGGTCACCACGAACGGGAAGCGGAGGCGGTGCAAGACCGGGGTACTGGGCGGAAGCAGATGCAGGTGCGGGGAACCACTGCGGTACATGGTGATTGCTGCTCCTCAGCAGTGTAGTGCCTTCACAGCACATGTTCATTCTAACTGAAGCTTAAACCGCATATCATCTGATTGTTCCAGTGCAACTGTGGGTGCAGCGCGTTCGTGCCTGAAAGTGCTTGTGCCATCGCTTTACAGTAATCACCGCGCTCCACGCCCACCCCTCGCCCGCACCCCCCTCCCCAGCGGCCAAGGAGCGATTGGCGGGCCTGCCAGACGCCGACCGGAGAGACCAGGTGGGCGCACATACGCTTCCACACATTCCATGCACATTCCCTATCTACCAACTGCTTGTTGCGGATGCGGCCCGCGCACGCAACCCCGCAACGTGTGGTCCGGCCCCAGCCCCGCGCCGCAGCCCGCGGCCCCGCACCCATTGCCTGGTCCTTCACCAACCTTGACCCTACCCTGACATGTCCTTATCACCGTTGGACCACGCGTGCTGTGCCGCCCTGCCGCCAGGCTGCGGCTCTGGCCCTCAAGATGATGGAGCTGCTGGGCTTGGATGAGAGCGGCAGCGAACACGGGGACGGGGAGGACTAGGGGGAGGTGCGCGGAGCGGCGTGGCAGCGAAGAGCGGGATGAGCGGGCTGCACGGGTTGCCTCAGGGTACTTATTGCTGGAGCCCGGTTTAACAGAGGGCGGGCGGGTTTTTGGATGTACGGGCGGCGGGGACATGCGGGACACGGGGCCCGTTGGCGCTTTGTACTACGGCTGGTGCATGGTGCACGGGGCGAGCCAAGCTGACCACAAGGTGGTGCTTGTGGGCATGGCGCATACTATAGTGGCGATGCACGCAGAGCTGTGCAGGTGAGGGAAGCTCCGCTTTGAGTTGTTTGGGTTAACCGCCGGGCCGTTGCAATGCTTCCCAGTTTTCGCCTGGGCTGGTCCCATCCTACATCGGTGTCAGGTCAGGCGATGTAGCTGTTGGGCAGCGCACACTGGGTTTTTGATGGCTTGCCAGAGGGCACTGCACCGGCCAGGGGGACTTCCCAGGCATGCGGGAAGAGATGCCCTAACAACCTGTAAGTGGGCTACCTGAGTGTAGGACCAAGGGCAGCCTCTGATGAGCGCAGCGGCTGGTGAAGGGGGAGACAGGCTGAGTGCCAAAACCATGCAAGCATGTATAACTCACGGCCACTTTGGACTTCCATGGTTATCCTGAACCATACTGTGATGAGAAGTACATTAGCTCATCCACTGTGTTTCTTCTGCTGCGTTCGGGGTTGGCTGTATGAATAGCCAAGCCGTCAACGAGCGTCTTGGGTGGGAACAGGCACGGGTCTCGGCATTGGTGCCGCGTCGGGCGCTTTTGCTGCCGCTGGCTACCCCCAGCTACCCCCCACAAGGACGCCCAAGCGCCTTACCTTGGTGCGATGTCGGCCGCTTTGTTCAGGATGTTGGGTCACACCCCGCGCTCACTTTGTTGTGGGCCCTACGGCCCACCCGCACGCCAAGTGTTTTCTTGGTGTTCTACCATTTGATAGTTCGTGGCTACGGTTAACGACCAGATAGACCTGTGTGCTGTGGCGCCCAGGCGAGGGTCGCACCGTTGCATGTGTACACGTGTCATGACGCGTCTGGGAGGCAGGTGGCGGACGGACACGTGACTGCACGACGCCAGGAGCTGCTGAGTGCTGACTGTGGTGACACGTGCTGGGTGACACGCACCCCCAGGAGGGCGGAGCCCAGAGGTCAAGGGCACGGCTATTGCATAGTAATAATTAGAAATTAAGCAATTTATCTCTTGGTTATTCTCGGGGTTAATTCCTTTCGTAAGCTTCTGCCGGTGACTCCATTATACGGCAGAGTAGTGCCCCCGTACGACAAGTACGGCAGTACGGCCGACCGGCCCGGCGGCGCCGCGCACCCATTGTACGGTCAGCTGGTAGTTTGGCACGGCAGTACGACGGTACGGCGACGCGAGTACACAGCATAGTACCTTCATCGGTACTCATAGCAGCGTTGGTTAAATAATAATACGCTTCCGCGCAGCAGCCCTGATCACATATGGACGCACATTACTGCTACCTGAGCCACAGGCTTATAAGGCTTGGGAACCAGCCGCTGTACTGTATTACCGTACAACCGTAGCAGGAGGGGCAGCCAGTAGGTATCCCAGCACCGGTCCTAGGCACGGGCATAGCAATACACCAGAACACGCCCGTCATAAAAAATTAAAGGGTTGGGTGTTATTGTGTGCCTCGGCTTTGACATGCCTCAGTGTCCCACTTGGTCGTGCCGTAGTACCCATCTCCACGTCACGATTAGTGGATATCACCACAGATATCCGGGGCATTGTCTGCTTTAACAGTCAATCCCGTTTGTCTCCTCAGACAGTGCGTGCCAGACATACAGGCATCACTGCAGTCTTGCCTTCTAGATACCGGTAGGTCGCAGCACAAGCCGCCCCTTGTCCCCATGCATGCAACTCTGTAGACTGGCCGCAATATGTAACTGGGCCACGGCCTAGGACCAAGGACCCAGGACCTGCGCAGCCGCCACGTCAATGTGCAGCATCAAAACACCCTGCCTTAATGAGGCCATCACGTGCCTACCGTACGCCAACAGCAGCACGCGCGACGACACCAGCTACCGCATCTCCGCTTTTCCTCTATTGGCCCACGCACCGCCATTAGCATCTGCACCAGCAGCAACATCGCGAAGGCCTTCCCGCATGCCCAGCACATGCAGCTTTGGGGTCCGTGACCTACCAGGCGGGCTCAATGTTCCGATCTTCCGTGGGGGTTTTGGATGACACATCGAATAGATGCCCCTGGAGGTGGAGGACCCGACGCTCGGATGGGGGGGGGCCAAAGTTTTGCTTTTGGGGGGTCCTCCGCACCCAACCCCAACACCCCCCCCCCTCCCGTTTCCCCCGATAGGCCCCCCTCACAGGCCCGTGCCTTTTGGATACATGCGCATGCTTCGAATCGCTCGACGAAGATCGGCACTTGCGGTTTTATATGAGGACTCGGAGGTGACAGAGCTGCTCGTGAACACCACGTGCACATTACCGGGAAGTGGCGAGCCTGCCTGCCGTGCACGCTGCTGACCTGACAGACCTGCACCAGGTTCCACCACCTCGTCCGCCTCCACAACCTCGACATCGTCGTCCTCCTCCTCCTCCTCCTCCTCCTCCTCTTCCTTCTTTTCTTCCTCCTTCTGCTCCTCCTCCTCGCCCCCCCTGGCCCCGCGCTCGCGGTCCCTCAGCGCAGCGTCCACCTGGCCCACCAGCGGCACACTCTGCAGCTGTGGCGCGGGAGCAGTACGGTGCGGACAAAGGATGCATACAGTGTAACACGTAGGCATTAACGCACAATACTTCGAATAAATTTCCGTTTGCATCTCATTTGGTTGCAAGCTGCAAGGTAGGTGAGGGGGCACGGCAGGGCGCGCAAACGGCAATAATGGGCCAACCCATGCACCGTTAAGCGTGCGGGAGTAGTCACGCACGGCCCTAGTAACACCCCACCTTCGGGTCCACCGTGTCGACCCCCGCGGCGTGCAGGGCCTGCACCGCCTCCAGCTTGCCGTCCGCAGCAGCCAAGGCGACCGGCGTGTCACCGCCCTGCAAACAGCACAAGTACCTGTGCATCAGCGCGCGCCTTACTTAATTCACGGTGCCCTTCGGTGCATCAACCTACACATGCTGCAGGGTGAGCGCAGTGAAACCTGTTACGCCACGCCTGGCCAGGCCCCACCCCGACCGTCAAGATTCAGGAGTGCACTCCACACTCACAGCGCGGACTTAATTATAACCCCCGTGTCAGCTCGAGCCCCACCTTGGTCCTGAGTACAGTCGCATGCACATACAGTCAGTCCCACTGTGGACCCACCGTGCAGCTCTTGTCCACCTCCGCTCCCTTGTCCAGCAGCAGCCGCATCACCTCCACCAAGCCCCGGTTACTCGCATGGTGCAATGGGGTAGTGCCGTCCTGCATATAAGGCGCAGCACGCAGGTGTGGATAGCAGGTGGTGATACTGGCGTCAGGGTTGAGGCGACAGCTCCATTTGTCTAGGCAGGTCGGGGAGCACACACACGTGAGGTGGGGGAGGAAGGAATGACAGTGTGCCAGTAAGGCAGGGGCCGCGTCTGAACGAAGGGCAGCTGCACGCACTGGTGTACGCATGTGTCTTAATACGTGTTTCCCCACAGCATGTACACCCAGCGTGTACACTCTTCTGTGTGCACGCACACACATGAAGACGGCGACTGGAGTTATTGTGAGGCCCCTAGTGGTGAAGGCGGATCCAGCCAGGCATGGTGCGTGTGTGCCCGAAACGTGTCGACAGCCAAAAAGACGACGCCCGGGAAAGTCGCTGACCTCAAGAAGCCTGCGGGCGTGTCATGCGCAATGCCACTCGCTAGATGGCACATTGTGCGGCCCACCTCATCTGGTGCGTTGGCGTCCGCCCCGTGCTGCAGCAGCAGTTGCACCGCCTCGAGGTGCCCTTCGCAGGATGCCATGAATAGGGGCGTCTGGCCCTTCTGCAACGTATGAAGTGATCGAGGCAGGGGAACAACAACATACGAAGCTTGTGAGGCAGGGGGCACACGGTTAGCCAAGCAACCTGCAGTACACGTAGCACGCCCTGCACAGCGCGCCATGCCATGCCATGCATGGCCCTCGGCCACGGCCGCAGCCCTACCACAACACCCACATCCGAACACCGTGTGACCTCTATTCATATGTCACACACAGCTAAAATGCACAGGTAACTCCCAAGGAAGCTGCCCAGAGTTCCGTGCATCTGTCATCCCGGCAGACACCCCAAGTGGTGCACCACGCACTCAGCATGCGCCCCAGCCCAACTGCTTGCCACACCAGCAATTAGCCTCCCCCTAGCTAGGCGTACAGCCGCACCTCGTTTCTCGCGTTCACCGCAGCCCCCCGCTGCAGCAGCAGATGCGCCACCTCCACCTGCCCGTAGTTGCTCGCCAAGTGCAGGGGTGTGTCGCCGTTCTGCATGCATGGTCGACAGGGTGTGTGTGTGTGTGTCGGAAGGGGGTCAGGGGGTTGGGTAAACCGCGGAGCGGGCAAGGTGTGTGTATGTGTGTGGGGAAGGCAGGAGGGCAACCCGCCGCTTGCGTGGAGTCGTGCACTGCTGGTGTGCATGCATTGTGCATGGCCTTATGAACTGCATGCACGGCAGGTGGTAGGGCGGCATGAGGCGGTGCCCCGGGTTTCGCACCCGCCTCCGCCCCCAGCACGGTACTCGCACTCTAGCCTCTCCAACTCCGCGCGGCCCACCTTGGCCCTCGCGTCCACCTCCGCCCCCCTTTCCAGCAGCAGGCGAGCCACGTCCACCATGCCTCGACAGCTCGCGTGATGCAGCGGTGCATCGCCATCCTGCGTGGTAGGATGTGGAGGAGGCCAAGGCGTGGGGGTGGGGGGACCAGCAGGGTACTAGCTAGCTAGGCAAGTGCCGGACGGCAGGGAAGGCAGGGGAAGGCCCGGAGGCCCGGATACGCGGACGATTGCCAATGAGCCACATGAGGGTAAGCACGTGTCATATGCCTTTTTCATCGCACACGTGACAGGTACACCTGTGAGTACGGCGGAATGTAAAGTCTGACCCTTACTAATGACGGCAGCCATGCCCTCCTGTAGCAGTCTGAAGGAGGAGAAGGTTTGACAGGAAGGAGGACCAGCGTCCAATTGTGCGTTGTGAACAAGCTACAGCCCATTGGACGACACCTAGGAGGGCCGCTGGCCTCAACGAACTTGCTGGCACATCATACCGCAAGGCCTTCCGCACCTCATCTGGTGCGTTGGCGTCCGCCCCGTGCTGCAGCAGCAGCTGCACCGCCTCGAGGTGCCCTTCGCGGGAGGCCTCCCACAGGGGTGTCAGGCCCTCCTGCAAAACAAGGAGGGGTCGGGGCAGGGGCACACAGTTAGAAGAAACGCGCGCACCAAGGCTATAACATCAACCCAACACCTGCATGAAGGGGACCAGTGCTCTACGTTCCGTGTCAACTAATACTCCACACACATACACGTCACACGGAAGACATAGACACTCAACATGCACGCAACTACTGCAAGCTCCGTCCGCATCCCCCTTGCCAGCCCCTAATTCCCTCTAGCTACGGTACCCGTACAAGCAACATGCACGCACCAGCGAGGTAATGGAGTAAAGCGCTTTATGCCTTTCACATCCATAGCTGCAAAGCTGCTGCAGCCAAGTGGTAAGATCGCACCTGGTTCCTCACGTCCACGGCGGCCCCCCGCTGCAGCAGCAAGCGCATTGCCTCCAGTTGCCCCTTGGCGCTCGCCCAGTGCAGGGGGGTTTCGCCATCCTACATGCACGGGAAAGGGTGAACGGAAATGTGCCTTGCGGTCAGCATGTTGAAGGATTGATGAGAGTGTTGACTGCGTGCGTTCTTCGTGTTGGCTCCCAGTGATAGCGTGCGTGGCGTCTCACCACCCTACCGGTCATGCTGCAAATGCCCACGCCAGATGATTGGTGTGTGAAGAAAGCACAGGTACGTGTGTACGGCACTATTACGTATTAGTGCCATACACAGGAAGACAATAGTGCGCATGATGGCATGGCACTTCAGTGATGGTCGTCCCGCGCTGTCATACAAGGAGTGCAATGCAGTCTATGCCCACACATGATCATAGGCTGTGAGACCGCGTTGAACCCCAACCGCTTTCGATGCAAGTAAGACGCGTACTGCACCCTGTAATCGTGTTTCACAGGCGGGAGCACAGCAGGCTCGCGAGGTGCGTGGCACACGTTGGTGCACATGAGTGCGGACTACAGATGGGCCCCACCAGGCGCCCACAGCATGCATGCAAGTCTGTAAGCCCTACCTTGGTCCGAGCGTCTACCTTCGCCCCTTCCGCCGGCTGCTGCTTCATGGTCCCGACAAAGCCCGCGGGACTCGCCCCATGTGATGCGGTGTAGCCGCCCTGCATAGGGAGCAAAGGCGTCGGCAGCAGGTGGTGCTCTCGTAGACCATGATGGGGGACCGCATGATACTCAATGTATCCAAGTAAGGTGGGTGCACACGCACACGGGGTACGTAGAGGGAGGAGCATGGTGTCAAGTGGCAGGGTGGTCAGAAGGCGGGCTAGAAGTTGCTCGTGCCGGGAGCGAGTCCAGGAGCGGGTAATAAGTGTGCAGGTACGGAAGATCAGGAGCCGCAGCTCCATCACCTCCCCATCCTCACCGTGTCTCAAGTGACAGCGTGCGGTCTGTGAAGCTGGCACGGCATGCTATGCGCTGCCGTCACGCGGAGGCGAACGGGGCCTACCTCGACGAGGAATGAAACGTCGCCTGCGATACCCACCTCACCAAACGCCTGCGTCACCCAGCGCGAGCCTGCAGGGCGTCCAGTTCGCGCACGTGTCATTGTATAATTACAGAACATGCAAGTTGACGCATTCCACCAGCACTGCTGGTTGCCGTGTCTTCCAGCCTGCCTACCTCGGGATTGCGCGCGACGGACTGCCCCTGAGCTCCGCCCCGAATGCGCAGCAGGCAGGCGTTCGCGGCTGGCAGTGAAGCTACTGCACGTGGGTTTCGCCAGCATTGGTCCAACGATGGCCGTGGGCCGCAGCTTGTCCGCCGCGGCATGTCCCCGGCGGGCAACTGCCGGCCGATAAGCACAAGAAGGGAAAAACATGGCCAGGGTCTAGTGGTTATAAACACTGCAACATAAAAGTAATGCGAGCCCTCGTCACTCGTTAGTACGCAGTTGGTCGCGACGCTGTACGGTGGGACCGCAGGAGTCGCGAGCCCTCGCCTGCGGGCGGCAGGGGAGACCCTGTGCCCCAGGCACCTCAACTCCTCGAGCGTCCAAAACACCAAGGCGTACCCTACATGGAAGGCGGCTATAAAGTAGGTTACTCATTGCCTTGCAGTCCTGCATTGAGAATGACACGCCCACAATGCGTGACCTACCGGTGCGTGCGTGACCGGGAACAGCAGCGGGTACTCAAACATGGCGTGAAGCTCCTGCTCCGAAGCGGCACCGGCGCATCAGCGTCCTGCGAACGAAGCAGTTGTGGCACTGGGCGCAAACTACGCAGCATTTGTACTGCACTGCACAACTGCGAGTCAGGCGCTAGCAGCAGCATGAGCAGGCGACCAGGAACAGGGACCCCCCGCTGCCAACACCACCAGCAACACTGCACCAGTAGCCCAGCTGCCAGCAGCTCTACACTATGCGGCACGCAACAGCACCTCACCCCAGTTCCCTTACCAAGATCGCCCGCATGCGCGTTCGCACCAGCTAGCCACAGCTCACCAGGATACCAGGACGTCACCAGCTTGCCATCATTCCCGCATGCCCCAGCCCACTGCGCAACCACCCGCTCCCGCTGGGTCTGGCGTTCCGCCGCCGCATGGCGCGCGCCCCTCTGCGCCCGGCTGCAGCCCCAAGTGGCCGACTCTGTGACCCGCCAGCAGCGCCCGCCGCGTGCGCAGGGCCCAGGGCCAGGCTGCTCTGGTGCATCGCCGCTGCTCCCTGCAGGGGGCACAGCCTTGATGCCGGCGGCAAGGCCCGTGTCCAGGCGGCTGTGGAGCAGGCTAGGCCTGAGGCTGACGCGGGGCCAGCGGTCGCTCGCCGCTGCTCCGCTGTCGCCCGGCCCAGCCCTGCACCACCGTGGCAACAAGGCAGGACAAGGCATGGGGTTTGAGCCTTAAGAGGGACAAGGACAGCACCTGAGGCTGAATGCAGACAAGGGCATGATCGGCATACAGCTGTAAGGACGGACATCCATAGTCCCTGACACCTCGAGCTGCATCAACTCATCTGCCCAGCCGGGCACCACCCCCACGTGCCCGTGCACTGCAAAGGCCAGCAGCCTGGCCGCCCCTCCCCTGACGATTACCCAACCAGAAAGGCGCAGACATGCGAGCAGCTTCCTGTACCATGCGGACCAGAAGTGGGGCCGTTAATTATTGAAAGCACGGCTCCAAAAGGGAGCTGCTGCCGCTGTGGTTCGACTGGGTGGACATCAAAGGCGTGTTGCAGCACAGCACCGTAAAGGTGGCATGTATAGCATGCGTCAGCCCCGTGTACCCCAAGGGCTGGACAGTGTGTGGGGTGACCAACGAGGTACGCGCAAGTGGCTCCATGTTTGTCATTGTAAGCCGCTAAGTGCGCCGCTCGAGAGTTGCACGGCGCTGGCCTAACCCTCCAACCGGTGTGCTGGTCCGCTTTGGGCCGGACCTGCGTGCTGGTAGCGCCAAGAGCGGCCGCACGCGCACCTGGCGTCTTGTTGCCTGCCAGTGTTGGGCTGCATCCTGAAGCAGGCTATGTGGCTGCATGACGGGACGCAGGGGGGATGCCTTGCAGGTACGGTAAGCTCTCCGTGTGGTGGCGGCAGCAGGCCACGGCACCACCAGCTGACAGCTGCAGCCAAGCAGCATGGAGAAGCAACGATGCGTTGTCGCAGGGCTGGCAGTACTCTGGCATTCCTGTGAATACTGATGAGCTACAGTTTCATGCTTAGCGGGAAACGTCAGCAGCAAAGTCACTGGTCCACAGAACGGTTGGCGACCGCTAGGGAGGGCAGAGCCATCCGTCTACAGAGAATATGATTTACCGATTGTCGTTTCCAAATACAGAGCGACCTAAAGCGTCAAGGCACAACCGCTTCACAGTTTTGTGTGCGGGTAAAGACCACAACGCCACGGTGCAGGAACAGTACAATAAAAAGGATCCATACTTCAGCTTGAAATGTGCGGGAAGCGCGCCGTGCCGGTCAGCTGCTGCACCGCGTCCAACCGCCCAACCGCCCAACCTGTGGGTCAATCTGCAAGTGTTACAAGGGGGCCAGGGTACCCGCTGCATGCGGATACCTAAGACCTGAGGGGCAGAAACATCCCCTC
>VFQN01003605.1_pt1 | contig 21803 bp, 28 predicted proteins | sample 3512371 | NCBI WGS metagenome assembly VFQN01 (sample SAMN10412370, study PRJNA504923) | tailings metagenome | isolation source: Replicate 2 from Balatoc abandoned mine | place: Philippines: Itogon, Benguet | collected 2017-08-28
AGCTAGAATAAAAACGATGAAACAAGACGGCGATAATATAACCCAAAATCCACTTACCAAGAGTCATGTCTCTCTCACCCATAGGTTGAGAGTATTTTTCATCAAATAAATTGTCCGCCATCGCGGCCAATAATAAAGCACAGAAGATAAAGATTTTATAGAACATTGTGAAGGATTTTTACGCGCTTTGATTAAAAATTTTTTTGATAACAAAAATATCTTTGAAAACCTTATGAAAACTAGGGATTGTTTTGTTGATTTGTTTGCACTTCCATAGCCGTTCGATGTTGAAGTGATTAAACGATCGAACACAAGTAAAACGGTTGGTCGACGCAACCGTTTACTGGAATTGCCTAATATGCCACTTTTTATAAAACCCATATCTTAAGACCCAAACCTCACTCTCCTAGTTTTCTCATCCTTCTATTTTTAAGCATTTTCATATAAAAATGAGTGAGTGGGTTTAATTGCTTGGGTTCTAAAAACGGTGAAGGATGCTAGAATTAGTTTATGATGAGAACATCCGTAGAGAAGAGAAATACAGTTGTTATTTCCTATACAAAGCAAAAGTATACAAGGGAGAAGAATATGAATTGTGAAAGAGTAAGAAGGATGAAAGAGCTCAGTAATTCTGGATATGAGAAATTCCTCATTTTCCGAGAGTCCACCATCACTATTGATGGTGATCAGATCAGGGGTTCTAGCTCACGACTTTTAATGTAGCACCACTCTTGATCAAGTATCTGACTTTCAATGACAATACAACCTTCTGATGGGTCACCAGAGATCTGCATTGTTGCGACGACTACCGGATTGATCTGAACATGCAGTAGGTGTCAATCCAGGACCCATCATAGCCAAAACCGTAAAATCGGTGGACCTCCGGTTGTGACGTTCAATTTAGCTAGGACAAACAGGATAACTAACTTTCCGATCCTTTCTTTTCAAAAAAATTACTTGCCAAGAGTCATGTCTCTCTCACCCATAGGTTGAGAGTATTTTTCATCAAAATAAATTATCTGCCATCGCGGTCAATAATAAAGCGTAGAAGATAAAGACCTTGTAGAACATTTTAGAGGGTATTGAGAAAAAAATATAATAATCATAAGAAAGATATCTGTGAGTTAATTTTAGGGATTCCGGTGAAATCTTGGGATTTTTCCGTGATTTGATTCCTGTTCTTCTTTGTTCTTCTGTACGGTACGATGTTGAAGTGGTGAAATGAACGAGAAAAACGGTTGCAAGCACATTTTTTTATTACTCTGCATCATTAGACGGAAAAGAATAGAGATGTTAAAGGTATAGTTCTGATAATTGGAGGAGCAGCTCTCTTTTAGTTTCTAAATCATCTTTACCAATATCAATTTTTGCATACTGGGGAAGGGCTGTGAGCGCTGATTCATACCATTCAACTGCTTCTTCTCGAATATGATCACCTAACGCGGCATTAGAACCAATCGCTGTCGCAGCAACGAAATCATCAGCTGATACATCAGACGCCGTGCTATTAGCAAGTATTCATCTTGACGATCTTCTAATAAATTACGGAGTCCTTACCTCTCTTGCCATTTCACTGGTAAGCAATAAGAATAACAATTACTTTTCGTAATAAGACACGATGATTGAATACATTCAACAAACAACTTCTCAACAAAATCTGAAAAGTCACCCAAGAATAAATAATGACTGCAAAGAAAAACGGATTCTTACCTGGACCACTAATACCTCGAAATGCTAAACTATTCGTGAATGGTCTAGTGTAGTGATCATACTTCTTATTACTATTTAGAAGAGATGGAATAGCAAATGATTTCATAAATGGATTATATTGAAATTGATGTAAATGATATTGCGAATGCAGTTTTAATTCATTTAATGAATGAAATAGATAATCTTGATTCATTGTCACATCATGTGTTAATGCTGGTATAAAAGCTTCCATGGAAACAATCGGTAATCTATATCCATTAGATGTTAAATTAATCCATTCTTTTGTTGTCATAGAATTTACGCTTTTGCTGCTTGACGTATCATTTGTGTCCGTTTCTCTATGCAAATGTCTGAAAGCAAGAGAAGCTTCTAAAGCGACAGCACCTGTGAGTCGATAATGGAAGAAACGAGCATCAAGATCTTCTATGGATTCTTCCAAAGGAATTCTTATAGGAATCAATAAATCAGCTGATTCATGTAAATTGGCATAATTTAATGCTAGACTATTATCAAATAGTTTCGAAGTCTTTTCAGGTGCTAAACGATGATGTTGTTGAACATGATAATTGTAGACATGACAATGATCTAATAACCATAGAGGAATTGAAACTGATTTGCTATAATCATCACGCAATTGTTCAACAATTCTACTGGTAGTATATCCTAAATCACCATAGATATCAGCGAAAACATCAATGGCATCAACACGATCACTTGCTTCAGCAAAGTAACGAATAGCATCTGATGCAACCTCTTCAGAGTCTTCAGTAGATTCACGAATCCCATTATTTGCGCTTCTTTGATAGTACCAATGAGAATTTTCTTTTTCATCAACAGCATCAAAGGTCACGAAGGACTTAGAGTGAAATTTCGTCTGGAGAATGTAAAGTGTTAATCTGAGGAAGAGCGGAAAAATAAGGAAGGGAATTTCAAACCTTTGAATAATAAGGTTTATGTGTTGCTTTTGCAAAAGGTCTAATTAAAGGATAAAGTGAATGCTGTAGACTTATATTAAATTTTTTACCTTGTCGCGGTTGATCGATTCACGGTCGTCCGAGGACCTTCCCATGGGATGTTCTTCTGTAACTTGTGAATATCTACAATCCCTTCATTTGGATCCAGGTCATTGTATTGATTATCAATCATTACAACCTTGGGAACCAGTTGATCTTTCTCATTCACATTATGATAGTTACTCTCAAAGACAACCCTTCCTTCCTCATCAACCAAGTCTAACTCTCGTGTAGCCCATAGATAAGACAAAATACTATTTGTTTCATGTCCAATCTGAAGCGTGAGCACATGTTCTTGATGAATGTTCTTTGACATTTTCTCTTCTGCAATTCGTCAATTCACGTCGTAAATAGTCGTCTTATTTTCAGTGCGGACTTTTAAAAAGGCCGGTATAATTGAGCCGTTGAGATCATATTGCCATCCTACGCACTATCAATTGCTTCGAAGAGATTTCAATTAGAACTGTGTTAGTGTTAGAGAAGAAGTACAAAGAAAGAAAGAGAAAATGTCAAATAAATCAGATTTAGATCGTTTACAAGCATTAGATGCTGCTTTAAATGAAGAACAGATTGCAGCGGATATTGATAAAGTATTAAGTCATAAAACTAGTTTTTCATTAAAAGCGAATAATAATAATATTGATAATACAAGATATATGACATCGATTAGCAATACTGAAAAACAAACTGCTAAAGATGATCCTGATGTGCCGACAATTGAAAAATATTATGATAAGTCTGATCCTAATAATAGAGGGAATGAAGAACAACGATCGACGCCAAATCCAATGATCCCTGATCCTGAAAGAGCTCCAGAGACAGCTGATCGGTAAGTTGAAAAAGTTATCCTTCTGAAGAGTCTATCTTAAAGGTTGTTTGTATAAGCTATTCGAAAGCTAAGTTATTAATGATGACAAAACAATTGAATGATGCTGCTGATCTTCGACAAAAGATGGAAGATCATATTAAAGATTTACAACAACAGTTGAAAAATTCACGTGAAGAAAATAATGTTCATAAGAAGAAGTAAGACTCTTTCTTTTCTTGTTGTTTCATTGCCGTTACTCACTTTTCTTTGTTGTTTGTCCTATTTAATAGAATTCAACAGCTAGAAAGTGACATGAGAAAAGCTAACATGACAAAACGTGGAGGTGAAACATCTTCTGCTGAAAACAATGAGGCTTTAGTCCAAGAAGTGAAAGCATTGAAGAAGGATATTGCTACATTTGAACGTATGGCGAAACAATCTGAGGAAAACTCAAAAAACAAAGACGGTCAATTGAAGCGTGCAGCTGATACGATTGCAAGATTAAAGATTCAACTTCAAGAGGCACAAACACAAGTACAGAACGGTGTTGCAGGTGATCATAATCGTGCAGAGGCTCTGGAGCAACGTGTTCGAGTATTGGAGAAACAAAGAGCAGAATTAATTGATGGATTCAAGAAGCAGATGAAGTTAATTGATGTTCTCAAGCGTCAAAAGGTAATTCCCTTTCTCTATTCTTTAACGTTGTTATGTAATTAATCGTTAAATTTATTATAAATAGATTCATTTGGAAGCTGCTCGTTTGTTAGCATTTACTGAAGAAGAATTCTTGAAAACTCTTGAATGGAAAGCATAGAAATTAAGACTGTTTTATTATCATCATGATAAATTTCTGTAGATAGAAGTGGGTCTTCATCATTATTGTCTGCTGGTTCTGATTGTGTTTTGAATTATTATATAAAGTATTCTCAGGATTTTCAACTCTCTCTTTATGAAATCACATGAAGTAATTTCAAGATCTTGCAACGGACCAGTAAGTTCTGTCAAGGGAGAAACGAGAAATCCACTTCTTTGACTTTGAAATACCTCGTATATGGTTCATACATCATTTACTTCCTCATTATTGCGACAGATGATGGGATAACTTCTTGTAAGGGTATGTAAGCAACTCCAACAGCTGCATTTCGAGCAATTCGATCAGCTTCTACTTCAACTAGAGTCTCATGATCAGTGACCTTGAGATTACAACCAACACAGGCATATTCCTCAGGATGTTGACGAACTCTTCTTCGCCATTCTAAAAGATTGAAATCACGACGACCTTTCAACCAAATTTGGCCGACCTCCACAGGAAAACATGGCATATAGGCGAAAGATTTGCATTTCGTACAAGCATTGCACTTTGGTGGTTTGATGTAACCTCGTCGTTTTGGTTTCAGGATCGCATCGTGATTACTAAGAGGATGACCACAAGAGCATAAAGATAGACTCCCTACCCGACAGCATTGAGATATTGAGATTGTCCGTTCTTGATCTCATCAGAAACTGATGCAGGAATCATAGCGGAAGGATGAGGAAGCCAGCACACGTAGATTCCGGATTCAATCGCTTCTTCCGCTCCACGCAATTCCATTTCATAGGATTCTGGAATTTGAACCGCAACACCGCGGGATGACGGTGGTAGCGTAGGTCCTTTCATCATTTCTTATTTCTTATGAGTTAAGCGAGACAGCGAGACCGTATTTACGATCTTATCGTTTTGTCGTTCGTTCTCCACCGTACTTCAATCTTATTTGCCTTTCCTTTACATTTCGTCGAAGAACAAACCTTTTCATCCAATAAAATGACTTCATTTACCGATTTAGCTGAAGAATATATTCGTTGGGATCCTAATCCTGAAACCCGTAGTCAAATTCAAGCCTTGTTACATGAGAATAAGGAGGTTGAATTGAAAAACCTTTTAACTAAACGCATTCAATTTGGTACTGCTGGATTACGTGCTGCTATGGGTCCAGGATATGCTTGTATGAATGATTTAGTAGTCTTGCAAACTTGCCAAGGACTTATTCGATATTTGGAGAGCGTTGATCCTGATGCTAAAGAGAAGGGTCTCGTTGTTGGATATGATCACCGTCGACTGGGTACTTTATCTTCTCAAGGATTTGCACGCATTACTGCTGCAGTATTCTTAAGCCAAGGTTTCAAAGTTTATTTACTTGAAAATTTTGTTGCAACTCCTTTTGTCCCATTTGCTATCAAGCACTTTAAGACAGCAGGTAATAGATACCTTCCCTTCCCTTTCTACTCACGGTATTCTCAATATTTCCTCTTTATAGCGGGTATCATGGTTACTGCAAGTCATAACCCAAAACAAGATAACGGTTACAAGGTCTATTGGGGAAACGGTGCTCAGATCATTCCTCCTCATGATGCTAACATCTCTCACTTCATTCAACAAAACTTACAACCTTGGCAAACCTATGATACTGAAGGTATATTTGAACATTCCCTCGCAAAGAATGTCACAGAAGAAGTTGCCAATGCTTATATTCGTGCAATTACTAACATGTCCACCAGAAAGTCTCTCAACAACTCTTCTCCTTTGAGAGTCGCTTATACAGGTATATAAATACCCTCAAGAATCAAACTCTCAATTCCTTACTTTTTCATCATCATAGCCATGCATGGTGTTGGTTATCAATGGATTATTCGTGCGTTTGCTTCTTTCAAGCATCAACCACTCCATATTGTCCCAGCACAACAATTCCCTGATCCTGATTTCCCTACTGTCTCTTTCCCAAATCCAGAAGAAAAAGGTGCATTAAATGAAGCTACTAAATTTGCTAATGATAATAATTGTTCTATTATTATTGCAAATGATCCTGATGCTGATCGTTTAGCTGTTGCTGAGAAAAATTTAACCACTAATACATGGAAAGTATTTAGTGGTAATGAAATTGGTGTTTTATTAGGATATTGGCAAATACAACAATGGAAAGCAATCAATCCATCTATACCAGCAGCAGTATTAGCAAGTATTGTATCATCAAGAATGTTAAAAACTGTTGCACGTGTTGAAGGTTTACAATATTATGATACGCTCACTGGTAAGAGAGTAATAATAATATTATTCCCTTTTTTTTTCTGAATAACTCTTCATTGTAGGATTTAAATGGTTAGGTAATCGTGCAATGGAACTTCGTGCTCAAGGAACACCTGTTGTTTTCTCTTATGAAGAAGCCTTAGGTTATTGTGTTGGTGATGTATTATGTGATAAAGATGGTATTAGTGGTGGATCTATCTTTATCGAAATGGCATCAGCTTTACAAAATGGTTGGACAGAAGAAGGTGGTGAAGCATCAGGACCTGCACGTACTGTAACAGATTTATTATCTCATTTATCCCAGAAATATGGTGAATTCATCTCTTACAACTCTTATGTCATTAGTAAAGATCCTAAAGTTACTGATCATATCTTTGAAGAATTACGTAATCATCCTGTAAATGGCGGATATTGGAAATCATGTGTTGGTGTTGAGATTGTCTCGATTCAAGATATTACTAAAGGATATGATAGCACAACGAGTGATAATAAATCAACATTACCTCAAACACCTGATAGTCATATGATTATGTTTGAATTTACTAATGGTGTTTCTGTCACTTTACGTACTTCAGGAACTGAACCAAAGATTAAATATTATACAGAAATTGCTGGTAAACCAGGACAAGATCGTAAAGAATTAGAAACCATTTTACATCATTTTGTTGATGCTTTAGTTGATGAGATGTTACAACCTAGCAAATATAATTTAGGCAAACCTTGATGAGACGTTTCTCACTTTTTTTCCAATCTTAAAATAGCTGAAATAGACAGTCTTATCAACCTATAGCTCTTCGAACATCCTAAGTTTACACCTTTCCCCCTAAAGTAACAGAATGTAAAAGACAATGTATTGTTTTTGTGTTTTATAAAGTCAAATCGAAGAGATTCATCGTCATTGGTGAACAAATCAACTTCTTTAGAAAATGGTTGAGAGGGGAGAGAGAAACAAAGAATTGTGAAAAATGCAACTACGATCAGGTGAAACAACCATGCGATGTATACAGAGAAGAGAGCCTATTAACTAACAAGAGATTTCACTTCATTCATCAACAAGAGAATAGAAGTTAATCAATATCGTGTGGGGAAGCTTCAGTCTTCTTGTTCTCAGCTTCAACCTTGGCGGTTTCCTTAGTAGCTGGTTTCTCCTCTTCTTCGGTGATTTCGACAACTCTTGGCTCGTCAGCAGGGATAGCGGACTTTGCGACTGAAGGGGTAGCAGTAGACTTCTCTTCAGGGGCTGGAGTAGCTCCAACACCAGCAGCACGTGCAGCAGCTAACTTCTCAGCAATAGCAATTGATTCAACCGTTGGAGCAGAGAATTGTTCATTGTATAAATTACTACCATCATCATTCTTAGTATGTCCTAAAACATGCTTACGAAAGATAGCTGAATCATACAGCGTAAATGGTAAAGTCAATGCTTGAACAATTAATGATAAATAAATTTTAAATTGATATCCAATAAAGAAAGAGATTCCTGCTTGCATTAATAATTGTTGGACAGCTTCTTGTAATAATTTATTTTCATGTTGTTTATAATGTGTTTTAGTAAAATCTGATGGTTTCACTTTCTCTGGTTCTGGTCCTAATCCAAATGGTAACGATGGTTGAGGCTTTGGAGGAACCCAAATGACTTTCACTTCATTTTTCGCGTTGATACGAGTATAAATGAAGTAGTAGATACTTAAAATTAAGACCACAACTATACAGAGAAAAGATGTTAGAAATCACAAGGATAAATGTTACAAGAAGAAATATACGAACCTGATGTAAATCCTATTTGACAGTATTGAATAACTTGAGGATCTTTGAAATCAATTTTACCACTGAACATATAGACAGCAGGGAAGATCAACATCTTGATCATATCTGTTGGTTTTTGTGCTTTCGTTGCCATTTACTATTTCTTTATTTTGTTTTTTTTTGAGTTGATTTGCCCTTGATAATGAACTGGGAGGGATAGTAAGATGACACCCGTCAAACAGTCTAGTCTCTCCAAGAATCTCTGCTCTTTGTTTGGTTGGTTTGACTCTCAACGATTTTCGATTTTTCGCGGAATCTTTGGTGATATAGCGTAAAATATCAAGATCCAAGGCTTTTTTTTTGAAATTTCGGGATGACCCGAAAGCTCAAAAATCGATTTTTTTAATTTTTTTTCTTGCACGAACAACATCGTTTTTCTAACAAATAATAGATCAATAAAGATGGCTGATGATGAGGTGAAGATTAAGGGTGGACTCACTCCATATGAGTACAAAATTCAACAAGAGGCACTTGCAAGAGAATATCAGATCGCTATCGCGGAAATGAACCTTTTACACGATGAGTTAGCAGATTGTGCAAGAAGAGAAAATGTCAACCAGTTCGTGAACTGTAAAGAATTAAGAGAAAAGTACTGGGCTTTATGCAAAGATAGATATAGAGGAATGATCTTCCCTGAAGGATTGGAGCCTTCCAACCGAGCTGTTCCGGGAATTAATTGGGCTACCACCAAGCCACTAAATAAATAAACTTTCACAGTGTCTTCATCTTTTTGCCCGTGTAGATTTTAGTCGAAAGTTACTGTGAGTAGTATAATTACTTTCATTTGATTAGGCGTTTGTCAGATGAGATTAAATAGCTTCCAGTTGACGACTTAACCTAAAACGTTCCAAGTCTCTAACATCTTCTTTCTTTCAAAGACATTTTTGCAAACAACAAAGACCAAAAACCTTTTTTTCTTAAAATCATTATTCACAAAATAAAGGGGATAGGGCGGATGAAGCCATAATGCCAAAGAGAACATAAGTTCTATATACAACCAAAGACGACAATACAACAGTAACGATCAGGAGGCAGAAATTGTATGTAACAAGAAATAAAAGAATAAAAGCCTCACTTTCGACTGAACGTTGGATAATTAATGCACCAATGTTGCTGAACGAAAAGACTAAAGACATACTTAGGAAAAGAAGGAATAGAAGCAAAAGAAGGAATATTGAGGAATAGAGAGGAATGAAAAGCCATCTACAACATAGGAAAGCTGAAGAATCGATCTGGTGATACAAAGGGATTTGGAGTTTTTGGTAATGAGAAATCTTTACGATGATATAGAGCGACATGCAGGTAATAGGTAATTGAGTGCTGAACGAGTGATTTCGGCTCGACAAAAGAAGCCATATATAGTAACTGCTGTTTGAAACGTGACAAATTTCTTCTTAGTAAATATGATCAATAAGTTCTTCGTAAACATCCGTCGGGATAAATTCAATACTTGCTAAACCCATCTTGATCAATAATTCACTATCTAAACTTCCTTTCTCGATCATTGTACAAATCCTATATCACCGGTCAACCAATATCATGAAAGCAAAAAGAGAAAATCAACAACAACTTACTTGAAGCTTGAAGGTTCAGCTAATAATTCATCTCGTATATTAATTAAATAACAACAAAATAATATAATAGAAAAATGTACACCAAAGGCAAAAATACTGTCCCATATTTTTAATACCTCTGATAATGGTTGTACATTAGCCATTAATGTTAATATATATTTTAATGCAAATATTCTTAAATCTGATACTTTACAGATAATATATTGATATAATTTAGGATCTAATAATTTTAAACATTTATCTAATAAGGATATACCAGAATGTACACCTTCTAAATTCTTACGAATATAAGAAGGTATATGCTCGGTACATAATGTATGACAACAGTAATAAGCATCTAATTCTGGCATTACATATAAAAATGGTCCTAATAATACATTTATACCTTGGACATAACCAACATCATGAGATAGTGCTTTTAAGATACGAATTAATACATCTTCATTCGTTCTTGACCAAAAATCTTCATCAACTTTGAATGTTCGAAATGCGTCGTCCTTAATTTTATTATCATAGGAATTATTTACTTCCTAGTAAGAAGGGGGAGTGCTTAGTTTAATATCGATCAATCTGTCAAGAGATTCTTACCTCAGATTTTCTCACATAGGAATCAACATCAAAGTATAGGGGCACACCAAGAAGCAATTTCCAGATTTTAGCTCGCAAACAATCCGACCCATAGTTTTGAATCCCGGTGTTGTTGATCGTACGGGCAAAAGGACTGTGAGGTTGTGACGTTTCTGTACAAGGTCCACCAGAAGGGATCCCATGTTCCAATACGAATTGCTTTAATTCCATAAGAGCATCAATACAGGAATCAGATTTAGCGAAAGTAAGAAGAGATTCATAATGCTGAATTAATTCCTCTGTACTGAATGACGATTGACGCAATTTTTGCGCTCTATGGGATAAAACTGTTGCTTTAATTTCTAATATTATTGATAGAGGTGTATATGTTGACATTTTGTCGTTGAATATTTCCTGTCTTTTAAGTCATGAAAGAGAATCCCACTTCGAATGATCAGAACATTCACGCTTTTCAGTTTGAACGTTTAATGGATTGATAATGAACAACTTCTTCCTACTTTGATCAAATAAAGATATTCAAACAAGTCAGGAAGTTTTCAGTTGAAAGTTTGGATCAATCCGTTCAACTATAGACAAGCCGCGCTTCGGTTAGACAAGAGAGGTCAAAAGAGTCAGTTGCGCTGAAAAAAAATTAACGTTAACTGGAACCCGATGCGCCGGAGGAAATTTACCAGAAGTCCGCTATGCCGATACCAGTTTTCATCAATTTTTGCAGCCTTTTTCTTTGCTGACTGATCCTCTTGCAAATACTTCAAGTCTCAAGGATGGATCATCATTTTGATACAGTTTTGGGAGGTTCATTTTCTGGTGGAAGTAATTCGAATCATTCTTCTTTCATTCCAGCCAAGAAATTTGAAGGAAAGAAAGATGGGTACTTTTTCCAGAATGGAGATCGTGGTTTAGGTTATTACCTGGATAAATTTGGCAAGCCTAATAAGTATTTACAACCTGTAAGCTCTTTATTCACTTTTGATGTTACTTTGCTTCCTTACGATGTTTATTCTTTCCAGGAATTGGCAGCTGCAGGAGCAAAACGAAAATTTGAAAACGAATCAATAACCGCGGAAGACAACTCGAATGAACGAGGTATAACTTTCGAAAGGATAGTTACATCTGGTTCTGATCTTTTCTTAATTAGAATCTAAAGTTTTGAAGACATCTTCTTCTCAGAGCACGAGACCTCCAGCATTATTACCCACCTCTAGTGTGAATCCCGACATTGATGAATACATTGAACAAGCAGAGAAGTCCAATACAGATGTAATCACTCAATTAGATGCAGGAAGGTAAGATCATCTCACTTCAATCGTCCTCGAATTATTGTTAAAGATACCTTTCTCTTTTTTTTATTTTTCAGTTTGAAACAATTGATACTAACCTTTGAGAAACGAATCACGAAAAATCAAAAATTACGTATGAAGTATCCTGAAGAACCTGAAAAATTTATGGAATCAGAAATTGAATTACATACAGAAATACAAAATTTATTTGTCATTGCAGCATTCCCTGAACTATATCCTATATTATTTCAAACGAATGCAATTAAATCTATATTAGAAATGATTAATCATGAAAATACAGATATTTCTTTATCGACTATTACTCTTTTACAGGAGATGACGGATGTTGAAAGCTTTAAAAAAGAGAAAGAAGAGGGGGATGAAGAAGATGAGGAAGATAAAGAAAAGTTACGGATTGCACAAACGTTCATGAAACAACTCCAAGATTTACAAGGATTTGAATTATTAATACAAAATCTATCACGTTTAGAGGATGAAAAGCATGATGAAGATGCTCAAGGAGTTTATAATACAATGACTATTATTGAGAATAGTCTTACCATTCAACCTCTTCTTTCAACTTACTTAATGGAAAAGACGAACATTGCTCAATATCTTCTTGTTCAATTGAAGAAGAAGAAATCTTCCTTTGATGCGAATAAACTATACTTCTCAGAGATATTATCAATGTTATTACAATCCAATCCAAGCAATCAAGCTTATATTACTACGAAGGTCAAATATGAAGGTGAAGATGGTATGGAATTATTGTTACAAGCAATTGCAAATTATCGGAAAAAAGATGTTGAAATCTCTGATGAACAGGTAAGAAGAGACCATGCCTGAGTTCTACCCTCCTCTAATAACCATCCATCTGCTAACATAGGAATGTGTTGAGAATTTATTTCTATGTTTAAATAATATATTATTATTACGAAATAATCAAGATTTATTTATCAAATATGAAGGTATAGAACTCCTCAATAAAATCTATTATGAACAAAAATATGCATCTATTAATATATTAAAAACATTTAATTATCTATTAATGAAAAATTATTCCAATATATTATTATTTATTGATTTATCTGGTTTAAAAATATTATTTTCATTATTTATGAAAAAGGGAATGAAGAAGGAATTAATGAAAAAAATGTTAAAAAATGATGAATATTGTCTATCTATTCTATCACAGATATCTATACAGTTTTATCAACATTATTATCTCGCCAAATTAACATCATCCTCGTCATCGTCGTCTTATTCTCTAATAAATGATAATAATAAGAATACTAAACGTATAGAGGATTGTATATCCAGATATTTATCAAAATTTATTGAAAATGATTTTGAAAAATTAGATTATTTAATAACTTATTATTATCAAAAATATTATAAAAAATATGAAAAAACGATAGTAAAATTACAGACAATAGAATATCAAATTAGAAAAGAACAGGGTAACGAATCAGAATTATTACAAGAGTTTTTAAATAAGGATAATTTATATCTTGAGGTAAGTACAAGCACTGTTTGTCCTTTCTTCTCTGAACTTATTATTATCTTATTCTAGAAATTAGAAGGTGGATTATTTGAATTACAACAAGTTGTCATTGTGTTATCTTATTTGTTGGTGACAGCGACTTCTCAAGTATTTGATGTTGTTAAGACGAAGCTTCATGCACTGGGATTTAGATTAGAGCATCTTTTAACGATTTTAAGGGAGATGATAGTCACACTGAAGGAAGAGGCGGAGGAGGCGCAGGGTGGTGAGAAGGAGGATCCGAATCAAGTTTCAGAGAATATTGATCAGTCATATCTTCAGACCCTGGTTCGTTGGGCAGCTGTTCTATCGAAACTGTCAGAGGGTGAAGATGGTGAAGTGAAGTCAGCATAATGGTTTCTGACCCAGTTTTCGCCTGTTGCATAAAGAAAATTATTCTTGTGGATGATTGCAACTCAAAATGTTTTCTTCGAATAATCGCTCAAGAAAAAATGAATAGAGCATGCCACTGCTAAAATTTGAACTTAATAACATACAAACACATCTTTCATTAAATTATTTTCAAAAATCAAAAAAGATTTGATGGTAAACGAAAAGAAAGTAATGTTTCCACGAATTTGTTAGGTTAGTAAGGACAGGTCTGTGTGCTTTTCCAATTGGAGTATCGAAAGGCTTTATTAAATCGTTCTTGTTCGAGCAGAATTTAAACAAAGTTACAAATTAGACTTTGCATGGAAGTGAGAAGAAGAGGATGAAGATTGACCCTTCTTTTGCTTTAATCTTTCAATCTTTTCACGAATTGATCGTCCATAATTTGCATCAGCTGCGGCAAAGTTAGCAATCACTCTTTGTTGAATGAATTCTTCAGCATTAATCAAATTGTTTGCAATATTATCAGTTAATCTCTCACGAGCATCAGGTGTTAAGACCTTTCGATAGAAGATTCCAACTTGACTGAAGTTATCCTCATCACCAGTCTCATAGCGTTGCACATCTCCCGAGGCTTTATCAGCATGCCATTTGGCTTGAGAATCAGGTTGAGGCCCCGAGAAGCTATTAGGGAAGTAGTTTGGTGAATCACCTTGATTGCCATCAACTGTCATAAATCCATCACGTTGGTAATTACGAACTTTAGCAAAAGGACAATTCACAGGAATACTCTGATAGTTAACACCTAAACGATGACGATGAGTATCTGCATAAGAGAATAATCTTGCTTGAAGCATCTTATCAGGTGATGGTTCAATACCAGGCACAAGATGAGCTGGAGCAAAAGCAACCTGTTCCACTTCAGCAAAATAATTCTTTGGATTACGATCTAATACCATGCGACCAACTTCAATCAATGGGAAGTCAGATTGAGGCCAGACCTACACGAAAGATATGAGATAAAGGAAACAAAGAGAATTGTCTTGGATTTACTTACCTTTGTGAGATCGAATGGATTATAAGGAACACGTTGAGCTTGTTCAAATGTCATCACTTGAATAAATAAAGTCCAGACAGGATAATCACCATTAGCAATAGCATTATATAAATCACGAATTGAATAATCAGGATCACTACCAGCAATTTTATCAGCTTGTTCAACTGATAAATTTTTAATACCTTGCGCAGTTTTAAAATGCCATTTCACATAAAATGCTTCACCTTTCTCATTCACTGTCTTAAAGGTATGTGAGCCATATCCATTCATATGACGGTATCCATCAGGTATCCCACGATCAGAGAATAAAAATGAAACCTGATGAGTTGTTTCAGGTCGTAATGAGATAAAATCCCACATCATATTCGCATCCTTACAATGTGTGGCTGGGTTTCGCTTTTGTGTATGTATGAAGGATGGGAATAATATCGGATCACGTATAAAGAAGATTGGTGTATTATTACCAACTAAATCCCAATTACCTTCTTCTGTATAGAATTTGATAGCAAATCCACGTGGATCACGTGCTGTATCAGCTGAACCACTTTCACCACCCACTGTAGAGAATCTTACCACTAAAGGTGTCTTCTTCCCGACGGTATTAAATAGTTTGGCTTTACAGTATTTGGTAATTTCTGTTGATGTAACTTGAAAAAAACCAAATGCACCAGCACCTTTAGCATGAACAACACGCTCTGGTATACGTTCACGATCAAATGCTGCTAAATGATCAATTAATGTAAAATCTTTTAATACAATATCTCCTTTAGGACCAGTGGTCATTGAAGCAGTAATGGAGTCAGTTGGTGCTCCATTTGAAGTTGTTAATTTTTCACTTTTCCCATGATCTTTCCCATAATCTAAGACTTGTTCTGATACAGCATCACGTTGAAAAGGACAAACCTTTGCAGTAGTCTCATTTCTGTTTACTGGAGTAGAGTATTTATAGGACATATCTTTGGTGTTTTTCTTCGGACTTACAATAGTAATAGTTAATCTTGAAAGCATAAAGGGAGAAGGGTTCTAAATTGTTTGTTAATACTATTAATACAATCAAAGCAATGAAGTCAGGTGAAGGAGATTGTTCTGTTTAATCAGAAGGTTTTAGATACGAGGATACGATTGTTGATGATGTGAAAGTTGTTCTGAAATTGTGCAACTTGAAAAAAGGAAGACCTTCATAGAAAGGAGAGATTTTGAAAATGAGAGATTTGGGAAAATCAACTATTCGAACGCTCCTTACCGACAAGTTAAACGGTTGAGATCTTGTTGTTTCAAAAAAAGTTTTTGAGGAAAGAGGAGAAAAAAATAAGGTAAAACTATTCCCCCGAAAGAATGAACACGAGCCCTTTCGAATGCCCTGTCTGCTTTGAATACTATGATATGATTGGTCATATTCCAACGACTTTTAGTTGCGGACATTCATGTTGCATCTCACATGGAGCAAAGTTAAAGACTTGTCCTCTTTGCAGACTTCCCATCAATCGTAATCTTGCTCCGAATATTGCATTACGTGATGGTGCAATTGAGTATCAAAAGGTAATGAAAGGTTCAATGTTTAAGGAATCAAGTCTTCCAGCGGGAGTGCCAATAGTGGCAAGTACCTCACCCCAAACATCATATTCAAAGAATTTTGTGGCAAACACGAAGAAAACAAAAGATTCTGAGGAAGAATCATCTTTCTCGTTTGAAAGAATGCACATAAAAGAAAATTCTTTTGTCTCGCCTCCTCCTGAACGACGATTATTAAAAGTAATTCCTCCAAACATTCGTTTTAAACGAAATCTTACGAGCATGACAGATGATATTACTCTTAACCTTCAAGATTTAAAGCTAGGGCAAACCCTCTCTTTCTCAAATGATTCCCCTTTACTCCCCTCGCCTTTACTCGCTCAAAGATTACACGAGACAACAAATGGATCTCCATTATGGGGTTCTAATTTTTTACAAAATGGAAAGCCATTGTTTCATATTGGATCACATACTATCACCAAGAAAAACAGAAGAATTGAAAAAAGAGAAAGAAGAAGGCACTTATTCCAATGATAGAAACAATATCATATCACTTTGTTTTCAAAACGAATCAACAAAAACACAAAATTAAAAATTAAAAGAGAAAATAGTGATGACGTGAATAATGATAATGATATTTATACATATATTTATGTGTGTGTGTCATCTCAAATATGCGTTATATCATTTAATTTTATGAAAAGATTTTATTAAATAGTTTGCCAATTCTTCCTTTCCGACTAAATAAACCACCATCTTCTTCTTCATCTTCATCATAATCAATATTTCCATCAACCTTCCTTAAACCAGACCCATTATTCGTTCTAAAAAGAATATCAGCATTTTCTCCAGTAACATTCTCAAGCATGCAGCCATCCAACGCAAACCCATCAACTGACACATGACTAATACACAAATAATGATCATCATGCAACTCTTCACCAATTTCAATCGTTTGGCGTTGATGCATACCAGAAAAAATAAAACGAACAATGCCACCAATACATAAAACAGGTTCAGGAAGTGGAAACTTGTGCACTGTGGCCTTATTGTTCATAGGATAGAAAGGCGACATGTAATAAACTTTCTTCGAAATGATTGTTCATAGGATAGAAAGGCGACATGTAATAAACTTTCTTCGAAATGTCTCGATCGCGATTGCGAAAACCTTGCAGTAATCGCTCTGCATTCATTTTACACATTAGATAGTTCCCAGAATAGTCTTTTGTGGCCGTATTAGAAGGTAATAGGAACTGTATTGCGACATATTGTGGTCCATAACAAGGACATTGAGGATGCCAGAAGGCTTGATAAGGAGTAACACTAAAACTTTGAATCAAAGAAACAGGTGAAGATAATCTGAAAGTGAGAAATTCAATCCCTTCTGCTTGTGAGGAAGGAGCTGAACCCCAATAACAAGGCGAACTCTGAGCACAACCACATAAAACGATTTGAGCATAATACGCTTGGTGTAGCTCTCTTTCAGTAATTTCATGCGGATTCTTATTTATTGCAGGTATCATAGTAAGGCAACGCGATGGACCTTTCAAGATATTGTCTGGAGATTCTGGTGCTCGGTCTACGGATGAAACTGAAATAATTGAAGATAATAGATCTCTTGCATTATAATAGGCTTGAGCTTCAGCAACTGCACGTAAAAACTTACGAGGTTCATTAATAGAAGTAATTTTTAAATGTTGTATCACTAATGATGAAGATAAATCACGATAAGAAGAGAAATAATGTTGATATAAATAATGTTGAAAGAAAATTATTTGTTGATTTATCTTCATAAAATCTTGAAAAAATTTATTTAAACCTTCAATTTTACATAATTCTGATAATAATAAATAATCCAATACATTAAATAAACATTCTGAAGGTAGAGCTGTTAACACTGTCATTGTATGATTCGATGATTGATTCAAAACAATCGGGGAAAGTGCACGAACGCACAGTGCACAGAAGCCAACGCGGAACAATTTTTCGCATTTGTTGGGAAAAAAGATATCATACATACAATCAAATATGTTATTATTAGCTGTTTTATTTGGAATCATCACTTTGTTGATAGTGATTTATCTGATTGGGAAGTTGTTTAGACCATCAGCGTTAAGGAGAAAGGAGGATGTGGAGTTAAAAGGAAAGGAGTTCATTGATTTACTACCAAATGAACAAAGCCGATTACTTCATATCTCGAGTGTCAGTACGATTACTTTCTTTGATGGTGAGGTTCCGATCAAAATCATCCAAGATCGATTATTCCAAATTGTCAAAGCCAATCCATGGTTGACAGGTCGTCTTTTCACTGTCGCAAGTGATCATGAACCATCCTCCGGACAAATCGTATTAGCCCATACCAAACCTGAAGATCTTGTTCGAGATACTGTTTTATCCGATCATTTCCTATTAGCTACTATTACTGATGAAGCAATTGATGTTGATACTCCCGCTGAAATCATATTAGAAAGATTTTCATCTTCGCTTGTAAAATATGGTAAAAATTGTTTAAATAAATCATATGAAGTTTTATTTAAAGTAATTGTATTAAAGATCATGAAAAATAATCTAGTTTCACGTACTGCTTTTATTTTGTCAATGTCTCATGTGATGGGTGATGGTCATACTTTTTATTCTATTCATAGTATGTTTGATTCTTCGACTGTAATACAGACTTTACAACCCCATCGTTTAACTGACTTCCCACAACAACTGAATTCACTTACAGGACATGAGTTCCAAGAGTTTGGACGATCCTATACTCTTCTTGCCGGTGCTTTAATCAGAAGATTTATCATCCGACCAAAGAATGCAAATTATTGTTTCCGTATCGATTTAAGTAAAATTGAAGAATTAAAGAAAGAATATGCGAATAAGCATATTAATGAAGGGGATAGTGATAAGGATGATAAGAAAAATTCTTTTATTTCAACGAATGATATTTTAACTTCATGGTTTTTCAAAGAAGATTCTAACGTGAAATATGGTATTATGCCAGTGAACTACCGTGGGAGATTTCAAGGTATTACTAATGAACATGCAGGGAATTATCAATCAAGTATTTACTATACTAAAGAAACTTTTAGTTCTCCTGAAGGAATCCGTGAAATGTTAGTAAACTATAATCAAAAGAAAGCATGTGTTCCATCTATTCAAGAGACATTATTAGAATTTCCTTTTTCACTTGTTACCAATTGGTCAACTTTTTATAAAGATATTCATTTTACTGAGGAAAATAAATTGTTATTTCATTCACCATTAATTACAGGTAAAAATGGTGCAATGTCACACGTAATGATTATCTTCCGTCCAAAAGAAGGACAGTTAGGTGCATATATCTTTTGTCGTGAGAATAAGACAGAAAAAGAATTGTTGCAAAACTATTCGTTTCTTTCTCCACTTCATACGAATTAAAATTTGTCTCCCTCCTTGGAATCTTCTGAATGTTTTTCCCCAATAGCACTACCACTCTATTGCTCTCCTCTCTACTCGTCTTTTGGCCTCTCTATCACTCCCTTTCTGCTTCTTTTTCTCTCTATCTCTCTGGGCAATATAGTTGTTTGCTTGTGCCTTTTATTGGTCATTATTGATTTCAACTGTTTATTGTTTGTGGGTGATTTCTCACAATAGCATGCTGCATCATGTTGTTGTTCATTGATTTCTACTGTTTTGAAATTTCTGATTTCTCTCTTTCTTTTTCTTTATCAGTTTGTGGTGATACCATTTCACCATACGCGAAGCGATCATACTATAGATATATTTGTCATTTAAAGCTTCGATCAACGTGTATGGAATGCTTATTGATTTTCCCTATTTACTATGTGCATGTTTTGTGTCCTTTTGTTATTAATTTTTAACAGTTTGTGGCAATTCTCTTGTTAGCGTGTGCCATATGAATCAAGAAATTGAGTATCTTTGTTTTTTTTCTTATTTTTTTTTCTCGATAATGTAGTCGTAGTTGTTATCATGATTGTTGATGCTTTATTTTCTTTTTTTTAGCGAGCATTATGTGCCTCTAAATTCTTTCACTGTTTGTGGTGATCCTCACAGAAAACATGGATCTCTTTTCTCATTCAATTTATTTGTTTTTACCTATTTTTCGGGATTCTTCTCAGTTCTTGTTGCTCACCAGTTTGTGGTATGATACCTAGTCATTTCCATATATGAAATCCATCTGTTTCTTTGATCTTCCTCATGAAAGTGGATTAGTCTTTTCGTTTCAAACCTTTTATTCCCCTTATACCTTACAAAATCAAAAGAAAAAACCAATTCCTATATAGCTGTTTGCGTATCATACTCTCTTTGTGCTCGCATAATCATCTGATGTAAATAAGAAAATAAAGCATCTATTGATGTGAAAGGAAATAATATTTTTGCAAAGATGATCAATCCTAGAGCATGTAAAAGGAGTAATATCCATCGATAGGAGTATAGCGGTGAATAATAATTACTTCCATTAGATCGTGGTGGTGAAAGGAAGCCAAGATTTGGTAATCCAATGAAATTACAGATAATATCAGTAGTAATTGTAGGAAATAAGAAATAATTGGAGGAAATATACTTCCTGTACGAATAAATAATATTGCTGCAATAAAACCAAAGATAGAAGTATAAGTAAATTGAACTAATGTTGAGGTGATTGCTCGGACGAAATCTTCACCAGATCTTATCTTCTCATATAAATGATGAAGATGAGCAACTCCAAAGAATATTGTACTCACTAAGGCTAAGTATGTCTCACTCACTAAAATTTTCTTTGATTTATAGTCGATAAATAATGTTGCGACAATCACAGCTCGAAAGACTATTTCCTCTGTTATGGGCGCGAAGATCAGATTTCTAAATAACACGAGCAAAGGTTCTGACTCAAGATCTCTGCAAAAGAATAAAAGAATGAGTCAATATTATGACAGTTAAACGATAAGAAAGCAAATTACTCTTTAAGGTGATCGTAGATCGTTGTGAGGAGGGATCGGTGCTCTGATAGTGGTAGAAGTGAAGTTTCTCCAGTCAAAGGGTTAATCTTATAGGTACGTTCAGTCCATCTAATGATTAAACTTGCTACCAAAGGGCCTGGGAAACAAAAAAGTCTTCAAAGAAGGTTTCGAATGATGAGAAGTGATTTACCTAGATAGAAGATCATCATAAGAATAACTGCTCTGATAGAGACAAAATGAACGTGGATATGGTAGAATCCTAAAACCTCCAAGTAGCTCAAGTTCAATGCCTCATAATATGGAATTAGAAATGCAAACAGGAGCAAGGCCGTGAGAGTAGCGATCGACGCAGCCGCGACACGATATTTCATCTATCATTAAATGAGTCATTTCAAGCAACATCCAATGATCTTACATGATAAAGATTATCTCGAGGTAACTTTCTAACCTCAGACGGTACAAAAACATACAAAGATGCGACATAGATACAAGCAAAGAGTAAAGGGTACAACATCATCCTCTTTCTTCTCTCTTTTTTCTTTTTAATGCGTTCTACTGGCGCTACCGAATACCGAAACAACCTT
>VFQN01003606.1_pt1 | contig 21802 bp, 14 predicted proteins | sample 3512371 | NCBI WGS metagenome assembly VFQN01 (sample SAMN10412370, study PRJNA504923) | tailings metagenome | isolation source: Replicate 2 from Balatoc abandoned mine | place: Philippines: Itogon, Benguet | collected 2017-08-28
TTGGGTAATATTTTTTTGAGGATACGCATGGCTTCCATCATGGTGAGTGTACCGGTACCATTATCGGTTGCTCCGGTAGCACCATCCCAAGAATCAAAGTGTGCTGAAAGAATCACATACTCATCCGGTTTTTCTGAACCCTTGATTTCTGCAATCGTATTGAAGGTAGGTTGAATACCTGTTTCTTTTGAATCAGCACGAACACTAATTTGTGGCTTACTACCTGATTCGGTTAAACGAAACAACAAACTATAATCTTCAAGAGAGAGATCAATAGTGGGTGTTTTTTTGGTATTCGCACTAAAAATTTTATTCACTCCAAAACCTTGTGACCAATTGGACTGAATTACACCCAATGCACCAGCTTCTTCTAAAGCAACAGCAAGCGTACGCGCATTATAACCCGACTTGCTAATTCTTCTTTGCCATGCTTGTGTTAATTCAGCACGGTTTTTCTTCATTTTTTCAATCGACTCTTTTGTACCGAACTCATCCCAGTTATAATCAGGTCTACCAGTAGGTTGAGCCATAGAAACCAGTACAAATTTTCCTTTGACATTAGGTAACCATTGCTGAAAAGCGATAGAATCTGCTACATCTGCGAGAAGAATGGTTTCGCCAGTAACAGTTTTACCACCGGTACTCGGACTCCAAGCCAATTGCATGCCTTCCAGTGACTTTACCCATGGCGAGATCATGTCTACGTGTGTAATACCGCGATCCCATCCACGCCATTCACCCCATTTTTCATTTCTCGCCGGAATACCCCAGGCGGTATATTTCGATACTGCCCAATCATTGGCTTGTTTCATTTTTGGACTTCCTACCAAACGTGGACCGATACCATCCATTAATTCATGTGCCAGTTTTTCCAACTGAGAATTTTCGGTGGCTTCTTTTACGATAGCATCTACTATCGGATCTTTAACGGCTAATGTTTGTGAAGATCCAGGACGCTGTGCGATAGTTACACTGCTGGTGCATAGCGCTACAGCTATAAAAAGCGAAGCCATATACCTGATACGGCCATTTCGCAAAAAATGGGTGTTGGTTTTCATGTGTGAAAGATAGCCAAAGCAGACATAAGATAAAAGTCTGTACATCTTTTTAGGATGAGTGGGTAAATAGGAATTGTAAAATCGTGAACAGTTCCTATTTACCCACTCATTACATTGTAGAGGAAGCTTCATTCATGTACATCATACGAGACCTGTATTACTGAGCCCTACTCTTTTCTTCTTCAACACCGGTAGTTCTTCTTCTGGAACCTGCTACTGTATTTTTTCCAAAACGATAAATAAAGTTCAAAGAAGCGATACGTGTATCTCTAACAGCTGTAAAATATTGTTGATAATTGATGAAAGTAGAAGTAACACGAGGGAAAAATCTCCAGAAAATATCAGATACATTAAAACGAACCGTACTCTTTCCACCCATGATCACTTTTTGTACCCCGGCGCTCAACATCCATTGTGGCATTGAGTAGGCGAATGCACTTTGTTGTGCACCCGAATAATTCAAACTCAGTTCCGCACTCCAGCGTTTAGGTAAACTAAAACTTTGGTTATTATTGATATTATACACAATACCACTAGCACTTGCTTGCGTATTTTCAATCACACCATTTGGAATGACCCTGAAAATATTCAAATTGGTAACACTATTCCATCCTTTGAGAGGCGAAAATTGATTGGAAACATTCAATCCTACAAAATCACTATAAGAAATATTATCATTGGTTTCAACCGATACAGGACCATCAGGGGTATTGATCGGTTTGATGATCCAAGAAATCACATCCATGGTTCTGGAATAAGATAAACTGAGTGTGGTTTTTTGATAAAGCGTATAACTCAGCTCAAAAGAATTAGTAAACTCTGGTCGTAGAAAAGGATTGCCCGTATTGAAACTGGTAAGATCAATGAATGATCTGAATGGATTTAACTGATTATAGGTAGGGCGACCAATTCTTCTGCTGAAAGAAAAACCAAACTCATGGTTTTTATGCATTTTGTACGTCATAAAAGCCGACGGGAAAATACGCAAATAAGAAGTGTCAATTTTTTCTGCACTAGCCAATTGTACCCCTTTGATATTTGCTTGCTCTGCTCTCAAGCCAAACTGAATGGCAATTTTTTTCCATTCTTTATGCAGAGATAGATAGGCCGCATTGATATTTTCATCATAAATAAAATGATTACTTCTACCCGTTTCATAAACAGGTGTACCAGAGCTTTTATCAAAAAATTTCAAATCATTATCTGCTTTAACAAAACTCGATTTAAATCCGGCTTCTATTTTACCACCTTTTTTTAACGGCTTGGTATAATCTGATTTGATGGAATGGATCGTCAGATCCCCACGCATGTTTCCATCCAATAAATAAAGCGCTTTAATGGGTGCATTGTTCAAATCATAATAGCCAGTAACAAATTGAGGTGTACTGATTTTATTGAATACTGCACGATCTAGATCTACTGTAATCTCTTGACCGAGACTGTCGATACTATGTTTGAAATTGAGATTGATTCCATAATGTTTTGTATCATCAATAGTAGTACTATTCGTTCTGATATAAGACTGTGCAACAGCATTAGGTCCAAAAACAGTTGAATTATTATCTACATATTTTGTTTGATCATTTAGGAATCCATTCACAAGAATTCCAATAATGGTTTTCTTGCCAGCGAAATAATCAACTCCAATGCGAGAATTATATGTATGTGTGGGATACAACATACGGTTAAATAAAAATAAACCCGCATCTAGTTGTCCATTACTATTATAAAATTTGCGATCAATGGTGAGGTCATTCAATAATTTCCGATAATTATAATTAAAGTTGCCAAACACATTGACTTTTTTATCTCTGTAATTAAAGTTGATGCTACCATTGGTTCTATTATAAATACCTTGCCCCATCCCCAAATTCAAACTGCCATTACCCCCTAGCTTTTTATCCTTCTTCATCACAATATTGATGATACCTGCACTACCCGCTGCATCAAAACGTGAAGAGGGATTGGCAATGATTTCAATTCTTTCTATTGCACTGGCATTCATACCTCGTAACATCGAAGCTAGATCTGTTCCACTTAGAGGACTCAATCTACCATCAATCATAATGATCACGCCTGCCCTACCTTTTAAGCTGATATTATCATTCTGATCAATCACAATACCAGGCGATCTTTCCAGCACTTCAAAAGCAGAGCTTCCAGCACTTACAATACTATTTTCAACGTTAACAATTAATCGATCGATTTTTCTTTCGATAAATGGTTTTCTAGACTCTACAGTTACGCCCGCAAGTTGTTTTTGTGTTGGGTTTAATGTAATGGATGGAAGTTTAAGATCTGAACTTCCTGCAAACTCAAAAACGGAAGTAGTAAAAGTTGAATAACCGGTAATATTGATGCGTACTTTATAATTACCCTGCGCTATCCTCAAAAATTCCACCGCTCCATCTTTTGCCGAAATAGCAGTCTTTACTACAACGGAATCCTTTGCGCGTAATAGGAAAGCAGTAGCTCCTTCAATAGGTTGCTGTTCCTGATTCATTACTTGCAATAAAATATTCGCGCGCGATACTGGTTGTTGAGCACTGGCAACTAGCTGAAATACAAGCAAAAGAAAAGCTGTATAAATAACTTTCATCAATAAAATTTTAAGCCCCAATATTAAATGATGGTAAACTCCTATCACTACCCCTAAGAGGGTGATATTGATAAGCGGATAAAAAAGACCTCCTGAACTAGGTTCAAGAGGTCTGGTATATGAACGGAGGGGGTAAGCGAGATAAAAGGTTAATAAAATATTTTATAGACACTAAATATCTCAACTCAATGAGTATTGAATACTCAATTTATTATCTGTAAAAATTATCGGCTATCTCCTTTTAATGCTACCTGGATACGACTCAACACATCCTGAAGATGATAATTGTTCAATGGATCTGTTTGCATCAATGGCAAAGCCTTCTGAATATCATTTTTCAAAGTCGAAAGATTCCCCTTAATCACCGATAGAATATCTGTTTTTTCTGCATTCACCGGCGTAAAAGGTGTTCTTCTTCCAAAAAGGTTTCTATTGACATTTAAAGAATTAGGCGCTGGCGTAAGCATGCTGATCCATTTTTCTACCAATACTTTCTGAAGATTTCTTTTAAAAAGATCAGCAGGCTTTTTACTATACAATTCAGCAAATATTGACTTTCGGATATCTTCCATCAGTTCAGTCAGAGTATATGCTTTATTACCCAACATCGCTGTGCTTTCATTGATACGAGCCAATCTACCACGATCTAACAAGTTATCAATTACACCTTGTTGAAGATTTCGAACTTCCTCTGTCACCTGATCCCTGTTAAAATATTTCAGTTGTTCCCAGTCGATTAACCAACTAGGTGTTTCAAAAATTTCTTTGTGAAGAAAACGAAAAGCTGATTGCTGTTTTTCTTTTGGAACAGGTCTAAACACCGGACCCATATCCTGATCATAAGTATGAGGTCGTTCATAGATACCTCCAATCAAATTGGTCACATGAATAAAATACCAGTTTAATTGTCCGGTAAGTGCTGTATACATTTCATCCAATTCAGCAAAATTCTCTCCTTCCTTGTATGACCACTTGTATAGATTTGGTAAAATTCTTTTTAGATTTTTAATACCATATCCACTAGCTAGTACTGCATCATCACCCACATTTTCTCTTTGCGCATCCGGATTTGGGAAATTAGGCGCCGGACCTTCTCGCAAGAAAATAAGACGTGGATTTTTTGCACTTTCTTTTAACCAGTTTCTGGTAATCATTTTTTGCTCTTCCTGCGTTTTGTCGAAGATGGGTGTATAGCCCCATTTCACTGCCCATTCATCATAATCGCCAATTCTAGGAAACAATCCTTTTTGACCTACGCCATCTTCAGGTTGTGCTACATAATTAAAACGAGCATAATCCATAATCGAAGGTGTGTGTCCATTGGCTTCTACCCATGCTTTATCTCTTAACTTTTCAACGGGTACAGATGAAGAAGAACCAAAATTGTGTAACAACCCAATGGTGTGACCTACTTCATGGGAAGATACAAAGCGAATCAGTTGACCCATCAATTCATCACTAAACTTACGATGTTGTGCTGCAGTATCAGCAGCACCTGCTTGCATCATGTACCAGTTGCGCAATAGCTTTTGAATATTATGGTACCAGCCTATGTGACTTTCAATGATTTCACCACTACGCGGATCTGAAACATTCGGACCATAAGCATTTTGTACGTCAGAAGCAAAATAGCGGATCACAGAATAACGAGCATCTTCCAAACTCATTGTAGTATCATTTTCCGGCCATTCTTTACCCATGATGGCATTTTTAAAGCCTGCTTTTTCAAAAGCTTTTTGCCAATCATTCACACCCATGATCAAATATTTTCTCCACTTCACCGGTGTAGCAGGATCAATGTAATACACAATGGGCTTGACTGGTTCTACGAGTTCTCCTCTTTTCATTTTCTCTACATCTTCTGGCTTGGGTTCCAGTCTCCATCTTTTAATAAAAGTTTCGGTGATGGTTTTATGTTCTTCAGATCCATAGTTGGTATAAGAAAAAGAAAAATAGCCAACGCGGTCATCAGCATAACGCCTACTCATAGGAACTTTAGGCAATAAGATCATAGAGGTATTCACTTCAAAAGTAACCACACCCGCTGCCGATGCCGTAGGTAAACTATTACCACCAAAGCCTTGCCCCTGAGGCTGGGGCGCAGTTGTAAAAGTTTTAGTAGTAAATACTTCCGTATTAATAGGATAAGAACTAATTCGATTGATAAAGCTTCGGTCAGCAGATACTTGTCCTACACCCAGTTGACGCTTTTCATTCGCTGAAATAGACACAACACTATTATCACCTTTGAAAAAATCAGTAACATCAATAACCACACCATCATTATTCTTTGAGTAGGCCTTGATATCAAAAGAAGCCGCTATAGGATCGTTATTGGAAGCTGCAACAGCTTTATGTATGGGCAGTGACTCATCAGCTACATTAAGATAAGACTCCACGCGTAACAGAATCTTGGATTCATCTTTTAATTTTTCCCAACGAAGTGTTTGTCGATTTACTTCCTCACCGCCATAACCAGCACCCGTAGGCACTTTTGCTGTTCTGGTAACAGCCATCCAAATTCGGTTGAATAAACTATCATGTATTTCAAAATAGTAGCGGTCTTCTACTTTGTGTACGATAAAAAGTCCGGGATCGGTGATTGCTTTATCAGTGATGACATCCTGATAAGGTCTTATTCCCTGTCGAGTTTGTGGAGGTCTTGCTGGCGCCTGTAAGGATTGTCCTTGCGGAGCTCCTGAATTCTGTGCATAATCAATACTTGGCAACAGTAAGAGCATTCCTGCTGTTAGAGCAACATATATACTTTTCATAGTAACTTAATTAATTCAGCAAGATTATAACTGAATGCATCAAGTTCAAGTAACCCCAAAAGGGGGATATTGATAAGTGGGTGAAATAATTAGATCCTAGGAATCATCAACATACACCAAGTAGAATGGTACTAAAAAAGAATATGATTAGGACTCATACCAGCATATTTTTTTACAAAAGCAGATAATGCACTAGCATTTGCATAACCTAATGAGCTGGCAGACTCCTTTACAGACTTATATTTATTTTTCAATTGGCGGGCTATCATCTGAAATTTTACTTTGTTATATATGACCCTATAACTTGTGCCCTCTTCTTGAAGACAGTATTGTAATTTTCGTACAGATATTCCATTGAGTTTCGCAATATCCTTGACAGTTACATGAAGCATTTTTTCTCCGATTTCAGTTAATTGCCATTCGATGGCTTTACTCAGACATTCACTCTTTTCTGGCACTGCTACATTTCTTATATATTTTTCGAGTGTTTGTTCTACAACCTTATTAGATGAGATTAATGGTATATCAGCGGATAAAGAGTATACCAATGTTTCAAAATCTAAGTCTACATTTTGGATCTTTTCGCGAAATATGTCATGTATCAACTGATGGCTTATAGAATCATTATGATTCCTTTTATTCAAAAAAACTTGATCAGGATTAATTTTCCCGTTTGACAAATCATGAACAAGTCTCATCATGAAAATAAGAACACAATCACGAATAATTCTTGAAGACTCCGGATAAAGCTCTGCCCATTGATGAAGACAAGTAACCCTTACATGTAACTTATCTTGCTCTTCTTTAAGCTTCACAAAAAGAAAATCTGATAAGAGGATGTTATAATCCTCAATTTTACCAAGAGCTTTGAAAAGTGTGTCGCAACTCCTTACTAAATAATCTAATAAATGACCTGATAACATTTTTTGCTGCATCCCTAATTTCACTCCAAATTCAACATCACCAGTGATCATTAGAATTTCATGAATAAAACTATCTAACACTGTATATGAAACCCTTTCATCTGCTTGTGGAAATGAGCCGTGCAATTCTTGAAGAGTATGCTGCAATTGTTGTCGAGAAACACCCATTTCAACAGCTTGCTGAAAAATTGGCTTGAACACCCAGCCTGACAAAGTAAATATTGGCGTACTAGACATAGAAGGCTTTTTGCATTAAATTTCTAACGAAGAAGGTAGGTCGTTAGTATCTAATTACAATGTCGCATATACTTACCAAACGCTTAAACACAAAAAAATCCCCCATAGTGGGGGACTTAAAATATCCTTAACCTGTTATATGGAAGTATTGCTATAAAAGACTTTTACTTCTGAAATTGCAAATGCTTTTGTAAAAACTCCATGTACTGTTGCTGTAAAAGTCGTTGACTCTCGAAGCTATAAGCAATTGCATGCCCCCCCGATTGATACAATCTAAGATCCGCATCTTTCCCCAAATCAATCAGTGTTTTTAATAATTGCATGGTATTTCTTACATGCACATTATCATCTCCTGTTGAATGTGTAATAAGCATTTTAGCTTTTATATTTTTGACCCAAGGCAATACTGCACTTTTATCATAAGCTGCTTTACTTTCCGGAAGTACGCCCATAAATCTTTCTGTATACACAGCATCATAAATTCGCCAATCAGTAACAGGTGCAGCAATAATAGCCGCTTTAAACAGATCAGGATAAGAAGCTACCGAATATGCTGAAGTAAACCCTCCATAACTATGTCCTTTGATAGCGATGCGATCAGCAGCTACCCATTTTTTTCTTCCCATGTATTTGGCTGTTTCTGCAAAATCAAAACATTCCCAATAGCCTAATTTTCCATAAACCGCTTTTTTAAAGTCTGATCCATAATTCGCACTGCCCCTATTATTCACCTGTACAATTACAAAACCTAACTGTGTCATGTATTGCTGCCAAGCGTTGGTAGCAAAATCATTATGCACCGACTGATGTTCAGGACCACCATATACTTCCATGATTACCGGATATTGCTTTGTACTATCAAAAGGCATGGGTTTCAAAATACTGATATCGAGTTGTTGACCATCAGATGCTTTGAAAGTTTCCAATACCCTCGGCGAATACATATTGGTTTGTACAAATGCAGTTACCTCTTTATTGTCTTCTAGTGTTTTCAGTTTATTTCCTGATTTATCAAATAATACTACTTGTTTAGGTTGTGTAGTATTGGAATAGGTATCAATAAAATACTCCCCGCCAAAATTTACAGTATGATCCCCCTTTGCTTGGGTAAGTTGTTTTTTGTTGCTCCCATTAAAATCAATGACATATAAGTGTCTCTCTAGCGGTGATATTTCTGTTGAAACGTAATAAAGTTTCTGATTAAGTCCATCAGCATACACCATTTTCACCATATCCCATTTACCCTGGGTAACTTGATTGATCAACTTTCCTTTATAATCATACCTATAAATATGCGACCATCCATCTCTTTCTGATTTCCAAAAAAATTCTTTCTTGTTTTCGGGGAAATAAAAGAAATGCATAATGCCTGCTCCAAAACTGAAAACATCTACCCAGGTATCTGTTTTCTCTTCGAATATTTTTTGTATCGCTCACGTTTGCACATCGCCAAAATACATTTGCATGTGATTTTGCTTCCGATTCAAATGAACCAATGCAATTTTTTGAGGATCTGCTGTCCAATAAATACGAGGAATATAAGCGTCATCAGCATTGAGTTGCATCCATACCGTTTTTCCTGTGGTAATTTGAACTACCCCAATTTTTACTGCCGGCACCGGATCACCTACGCGAGGATAGGGAATATTGGTATAGTTTTCTTTAAAACCAGTATAGTCTGTGTATCCGTATAGGGGAACTTTTCTCTCATCGGTTTGCCAGTAGGCAATGCTAGTACCATCATGATTCCACTCCCATCCTCTTACCAAACCAAATTCTTCCTCATAGACCCATCCGAATCTTCCATTATAAATCAACGGAGTTGTGTTGTTCGTAAGCTTTTTAAGCTGAGCGGTAGACAATGTTAGCACATATAGATTTCCTTCCTTTTCAAACCCAAGCTTTGTACCATCTGGTGATAACTGCGCTGTATAAACTTGCTGCGCTATCTGTGTTAATTTTTTATTGGAAACATCATACAAATAATAATCTGCTGACCCAGAATTTCGCCATACCGGTTTTACATTGGTTCTAAAAACAAGGAATCTGAAATCTTTAGACCATTCAAAACTTTGGTAATTAAAATTTTCAGTAGTGCCGGGAAATTTCATTCCACTTGGACTGAATACAGATTCATCTTGTTGTGTTTTTGGGTCATAAATACGTATTTCAGCCCCTTTTTTGTAAGAATATCTTTTACCATCTTCAATCCATACAACGCCGGAAGGACCTGACTTTCCGGATAATACTGAACCGCGAGTCATCGCATCGGTTAAATCGGTATATGGCTTTTGGGCATAGAGAATCGTGCTGGATATCCAGCATAGAACAATAGCAAGCAATCTCATGTTGGATGAAATTAATGATGGGATAAAACGTTTAAATAAGCTTTTGATCCTTGGCAAATTTGATAGCATCCGCTTTGGAATGAACATTGAGTTTTGAATAAATATTTTTGATGTGGGTTTTAACCGTTTCCAAATCGATAAACATCTCAACGGCAATTCGACTCCGACTTTTTCCATTCGAAATTTGCTCCAAAATCTCTGTCTCTCTTTTGGTAAGCGGAGATGCCGTATTCTTTTTAAAAGATTGAATGACCATTCTAGCAACATTAGCACTCATAGGACCACCGCCTTCCATCACTTCTGCAATCGATGCAATGATTTTATCAGCCGGCGTATTCTTAGTCAAATAGCCTTCTGCCCCATTACTAAGTGCTTTAATGATCATATCGGCATCTTCATACACAGTGAGCATAATGATATACACTGAAGGCAGTAATTGTTTGAGTTTGGGCAAAGCATCTATACCACTCAGTCCAGGTAACTCAATGTCTAATAAAATAACATCAGGTTCATCTGCTACAATGGTTTTAACGGCTTGCTCAATGGAGGGATAGGTACTTACTACTTCATAACCCTCTTTTTCATTGATCAGGTAGGCGAAACCATCACGGATGGTTGCGTCATCTTCTATTATAGTTACATGTATAGCCAAAGACTTTGATTTTGTGTCTGCTTTTCTCATATGAATCAATTGTAAAATTGAGTAAATCTATTCAACCAAAAATCCCATCTAAAGGGGGATTTCCATTTGTAGTGTAATACAGGTACCGGGATTTGTCGTATCAGACAATATCTCCAAGTTAGCCTGTATCCGCTTTGCTCTGATCTTCATATTATCAATACCCTGACCCATTCTAGGCGCTGTTACATCAACACCCTTACCATTATCACTGATTTGAATCGTTAATGCATTAGGAAGTGTAAAGATTGCATGAAACTTAACTTTTGTGCAATCTGAATGCTTCAATGCGTTATTCAAAGATTCCTTACAAATCATCATCAAATTCCGACTATAATCAATGGGCAAACGAATATCCTTCATCGTATCTCCTGAAATCTGAAAAGTAAAATCGGTATCTGTTTCCTGAAAAAGCTCTACTCCAAAATTCCTGATCCTCATCAGTATTTCATTGAGATTATCACTCTCCGGATGTAATGACCAAATAATATCTTTTGTTCCAGAGTATAAAGTCATGGCATTATCTCGAATCTGTCCAATCAACTTTAAAATCTCTTTGTCATCCCTAAGTTTAGATTTCACGATATCGGTTAACACAGATATACGTGTGAGTTTATTCCCCATTTCATCATGAAAATCTTCTGCAGTTCTTTTACGCACTTTGTATTGCTCTTCTTTTCTCAGATCGCGAATCATCTGCTCCTTTTTCTGCTTTATTTTTCCCCTCCACCACTGAATGAGTACCCCTGTTAAAATCAAGAACAGTACTGCCAGGAATTGAAAGAACCATGACTGATAAAAAGGCGCTTCTACTTCAAAAGGATAAGCGACATATGCTCCAATATTTTGAGGAGTATGGTCTAATAAAGCTCGTACTTTAAAGGTATACTTACCAGGCGGAATTGCTGAATATACTACCGAATTATTAGATACCGGAGGTAAAAAAGTTTTATCCAATCCTTCCAAATAATATTGGTATCGCACTCCTGAAGGCGAAGAATAACTAATTCCTTGAAAGTCGAAAGTCAGGTGATTTTTGTGATAAGGCAGTTTTAGCTTTTTGGGAACAGGATAGTAACCAAATAATCCTTCATAATAAGAGGTATCACTAAAAGGTTGACTAAACAAATGAACCGATTGTAGAAAAACTTTCGGAGCAATGGTTGTTGCTGCTGTATCATTTGAAGTACGGATGCAATAAGCGCCTCCGTTGGTACCCATCCATATATTTCCTTTTTGATCTTTGAAGGCACTATTCTGATTGGCTTCCGCAGCATGGATTCCATTTTTTCTATCATAGATCCGTGTAGAAAGCAAGCGATAATTTTGATCGAATAATAACTGTGTAATATAATAACCCGTTCCTACCCACAATTCTCCAGGTTTCCCTTCTACCATGCTGTATACGGTATTTGACGAAAGTCCGTGACGGGTATTAATGGGATACAGCTTTTTTCCTTGGCCATCAGGGTCTACAAAAACACCCATATTCGCTGTTCCAAATACCATAGCTTTTCCTGATTGTACAATAGAAAAAACTGAAGCCGTTAATAACGTAGAATCGGTAGTATAAGGAATCACTTTACCCGATCGATACAAGTATACACCTGCAGCTGTTCCAATCACCAGTTCGCCTGCATTAGAAATGGACAAAGCAGTTACATAGCTATTGATTCCATTTAATTGTACAAGCTTATTCCCGTTGGTAAAATAAATACCACTGGGTGTACCAAAATAAAGTGTACCCGAACGATCCATCGTAGCACATAAATAACTTTGTTCTTTGATTCCACTACGCTCAGTAACATTAACAAAAAGACGATCATTTTGCTGCCATACACCACCGCCATTGGTTCCTACCCAGATATGTCCACGTTGATCAGCGAACATAAAATTCACTGTTTGCGCTTTTACATTTTTAGAAGGCAATAATTGTGTAACGATCTTTTCTTGATCATAGTAAGCCACCCCCGAACCATAGGTTCCCATCCACAATCTGCCTTTATTATCTTCTGCAAATCCCAATACAATCGGATTTGGCAAACCACTGCTTTGATCTAGAAAAGTGATTTTATCATCCGAAAAACGCATGATACCACCGGCATTGATTGCCAACCAAACACCATTTTCATGATCTTCACCAATATCCATCACCGGTTGATCTGTAAATCCTTCAGCAGCTGTAAAATGTTGGAATGTATGAGCAGAGATTCGATATACACCTTTAGGAGTTCCCAACCAGAGTATACCTTTTTTTGTCTCGTGTATACTGAGTATCGGCAACTCAATTTTATTCGCAAAAGGCCATTGGTACCAGCTATCCTTGTTATTAGCGCCTTCAATCAATCCTTTATCACTCAAGAACCAGATTTTTCCATTTTGTCCGGTATATATTTTGCTGATACGAACTTGTCGAAGTAAAGAGGAAGCACTGGTATCAATAACTTTCCATGTTTGATGATCATATCGGTAAAGTCCCTGATTGTGAATGACCGCCAGTATATTTCCTGCATGATCTTTTGCAAGACCCGTTACTTTTTCTCGCTGTGATGGAATGGTCATCTTGCGACAAAAATTCAGACCTGCATGGTACACATTTCCGGCGTAGATAAATAATACACTCCCATCTTTCATGGAAACAATGTGTTTAACACTAGATGCTGTTCCTGATCGTGCAAGTGGATAATTGATAAATTGCTTTCCGTTAAACAAAGACAACCCCAGCTGAGAGCCAATCCAAACCCTATCAAAGCGATCTGTAAGCAAGGCCGTTGTGTAGTTACTTAATAGCCCATCAAAATGGGTGAAATTGGTAAACTTCTTACTATCAAATCGGGAAACGCCCCCCAAAGTAGCAATCCACAAGTGATGCTCTGCATCTTCCATTAGTGCTACCGGTTGTGATTGCACCAACCCGTCTTCCACATTGAAGGATTGTACAGAATACTTTTGTGCCGATACATGCATAGTCCCAATGATGATCCATAGAAAGGAGAAACATAATATGGTAAGAAATCTATGCGCCATGATCGCTATTAAAATAATCAGAGAAGTAGGTATTTCAAAACTGCGGATAATTTTTATCATATCCTGACCGATGACAAGACCTAATGACCACTCAGGTATATCCCCCCTTTTGAGGGATTGTCACTAATTAAAGTATGGCTCATCTTGTGCAGTAAACAATCATCCCTATGGTAAGATTTACAATACTCCTACTCGCCACCAGTCTATTATTCAGCAACTGCAGCACAGACAGCAAACCCGATGTGCTAGCTGCCAATATCGACACCTCAACAGCTCCCTCAGATGATTTCTTTCAGTATGCACATGGCAACTGGTTTAAGAAAAATCCAATACCAGATGCCTATGCTGCCTGGGGTATTGGCAATCTGGTGCGGGAAGATATCTATTTGAAATTACGCAAAATAAATGAAGATGCTTTACAGACATCTTCAAAAGATGACTTATCTAAAAAAATTGCCGATTTCTGGCAAAGCGCCATGGATACTGTAGCGATAGAGCAGCAACAGCTTTCACCATTACAGCCTTTGCTGCAACAAATCAGCAATGCTGCTAATAAAAAAGAAATCCTACTACTCATGTCCAGCATCAGTGCATTCGATCCCTCTCCTTTTTTCACATTGGGCATTAATCAGGATTTAAAAAATAGTGACAAAATGATGCTCTATTTTATGCAAGGCGGAATTGGATTACCCGACAGAGATTATTATTTCAATACAGATGAACGCACGTCCAAAGTGCGAGAGGCTTATCAGAATTATCTAAAAAATGTTTTTGTCTTAATCGGTGCAGATAGTATATCCGCAACTACCAAAGCAAAAGATGTATACCAAATAGAATTATCATTGGCCAAAGCCAGCAGAAAATTAGAAGCGCTGAGAGATCCTTACAAGAACTACAACAAAATGGTATTGGCTGAACTCTCAAAATTATGTCCAACCATACCTTGGAATGATTATTTACTAACTGCAGGCATCAAAAATATAGACAGCATTATTATAAGTCAGCCAGAGTTTTTCACAAGTTTGGAAAAAGAGCTGACACAACGTTCACTCGAGCAATTGAAAAACTACCTCACCCTTCAATTGATCAGGTCTGCATCTCCTTACCTGAGTCAACGATTTTACATGAACAATTTCAACTTTTATTCCAAAATATTGAGCGGTGCAAAAACACCCAAAGACAGATGGAAAAGAGTGATTGATACAGAAGACGGACTATTTGGAGAAGCATTGGGACAACTTTTTGTAAAAGAATTTTTCAATAGCAAGGCGAAAAAAAGATACGAAGACATGGTAGAAGCCATTCGTACCGCTATGAAAGAGCGAATTGAACAATCTGATTGGATGAGTGATAGTACCAAACAAAAAGCTTTGCATAAGCTGGCAGTAATGAAGAAAAAAGTAGGCTATCCGGAGAAATGGAAAGATTTTTCTGCGATGAAAATTGGTAAACAACCGTATGTAATCAATGTGATGAATGCCAATAAATGGTGGACAGAATATACAGTTGCCAAATTGTACAAACCTGTTGATAGAACAGCGTGGAGCATGAATCCACAAACCTACAATGCGGGTTATGAGCCGTCACAAAATACCATCACATTACCAGCGGGTATTTTTATCATCCCGGGTTATAAAGATGAAGAACTGGATGATGCCGTAGTATATGGCTATGCAGGCGCATCCACAATTGGGCATGAAATCTGTCATGGTTTTGATGATGAAGGACGACAGTTTGATGCAGATGGCAATTTGAAAAACTGGTGGACAAAAGAAGATGAGGAAAAATTCAAGCAACGTGCTGAAGTAATGGTTAAACAGTTCAATGATATCATTGCATTGGATAGTTTACATCTCAATGGACTTGCTACTTTGGGTGAAAATATTGCAGACTTCGCAGGTATTATTTTAGGTTGGGAAGCATTCAAAAAAACAGATCAATATAAAAAAGGAAAGAAAATAGCCGGACTCACTCCTGCACAACGTTATTTTATGGGCTATGCCATCGGTTGGTTACACCATAGCAGAAAAGAATACCTCCAACAAATCATACTATCTGATGTACATGCACCTGCTAAGTACAGGGTAAATGTTCCCTTCTCTAACCTGCCTGCATTTTATGAAGCATTTGGAATTAAAGAGGGAAGTAAAATGTATAGACCTGATAGTACAAGAGTGAACATCTGGTAATCATCAAACACACAACAGAACATGAAAAAAATACTTGCTACCATTTTTGTTATCATGGGTTATATAAGTCTCAGTGCGCAGAGTACTTCTAATCATGGAAATCGTTTTGAGCAATTAGGTACATTACTACCCACGCCCAATGAATACCGCGCTGCAGATGGTGCACCGGGTCCTAGGTATTGGCAACAGCGATGTGATTACGACATTACCTGTGAACTGAATGATGACAAACACAGTTTAACAGGAAAAGAAAAAATCACCTACTATAATAATTCACCACGCACATTAACGTATTTGTGGTTGCAATTGGATGAAAACCAACATCATCCAAAAAATAGTAGTCTCCTCACAGATGAAAGTAGTATCAGACCAACGATGTCGGAACGTGATGTTAGATTTTTAGATCGCAGAGATGAACTGAAAGACAAGGGTATGCAGATACTAACAATCACAGGTGCCGATCAAAAAAAATTAACCTATACCATCAATGAAACCATGATGCGTGTGGAATTACCAACGCCTTTGAAACCCGGTCAGCAGTTTATCATGCATATTAGCTGGACTTATAACATGGTAGAAAGAATCAGCGAGAAAGCTCCGCATGCAAGAGGTGGTTATGAATTGTTTGAGGAAGGCAATAGTTTGTATACGGTGGCACAATGGTATCCTCGTTTATGTGTGTATAGTGATTTTCAAGGTTGGCAAAATCATCAGTTTACAGGTGTGGGAGAATTTGCATTAACCTTTGGTAATTTCAAAGTCAGCATGACCGTTCCTGCTGATCATATTGTGGGCGCTACCGGCGAATGTCAGAACTATCAGCAAGTATTGTCACCTACACAATGGAAAAGATTTACCCAAGCGAGTAATAGCAAAGAACCTATTGAAATTGTAACACTGGATGAAGCGAAACAGCATATGCAGCAGAGAAGTCAGGCTAAAAAAACCTGGACTTTCATTGCATCTAATGTTAGGGATTTTGCATGGACAACCAGTAGGCGATTGATCTGGGATGGAATGGCTACTTATGTAAATGGGAAAAAAGTATTGTGCATGAGCTATTATGGTCCGGAAGCCTATCCGATTTACCGTAAGTTTTCATCAAAAATTACAGCACATACCATTCAAACGTATTCAAAGTATACGATTCCATATCCGTATCCTGTGGCTCAAAGTGTAGAAGGCAATGCGGGGATGGAATATCCGATGATTGCCTTCAATCCGGGTAGAGCTGAAAAGGATGGCACATATACTGCATCTGCCAGAAACGCTGCTATTAGTGTGACCATTCATGAAGTGGGACATAACTTTTTTCCCATGATTGTGAACAGTGATGAAAGACAATGGAGTTGGATGGATGAAGGTTTAAACACTTTTGTACAGTTCTTAGCGGAAAAAGAATATGATCCTAAGTTCCCATCCAGAAGAGGTCCGGCCAATACGATCGTGAATTATATGTCACTCCCCAAAAATCAGTTGGAACCCATCATGACCAATAGTGAGAATATTATTGGTTTCGGATCAAATGCATATGGTAAACCGGCTGCAGGATTAAATATGCTACGTGAAACCATCATGGGACGAGAGTTGTTTGATTATGCATTTAAGGAATATGCAAAACGTTGGGCATTTAAGCATCCTACTCCGGCAGATTTTTTTAGAACAATGGAAGATGCCAGTGCAGTAGATCTGGATTGGTTTTGGAGAGGATGGTTTTATAGTATTGATCCGGTAGATATTTCATTAGACAGTTTGAGATGGTACCAAGTTGATCTTTCACCTATTTCAACTCAAACCTTCAAATTAACAGATAGATCCAGACCACCATTTGAAGATATTAGTCAACGCAAAAATAAAGAACAAGGACTCATACCACTGGTTGATAAAGATGCAACTGTAAGAGATTTTTATACTGATTATGAACCTTGGAAGAACAATGATTCCATAGTGTATTATACCACCATCATCAATGCAGATGCACCCGATCCGGAGACAAAAAAACAACAGTATGGCAATAAACATTATTACCAGTTGTACTGCAGCAATAAAGGAGGTATGGTGATGCCGTTAATTCTCCAATGGACATATACTGATGGTACAAAAGAAATTGAAAGAATACCTGCAGAGATTTGGAGAAAAAATGAAGAACGGATTGTAAAAGTATTTATCAAGGATAAACCAGTACAATCTGTAAAACAAGATCCATATAGAGAGACAGCAGATATTAATGAGCGCAATAATGTTTTGGGAGCTACGGAAACAAGTCCATCCCGTTTTCAGATTTATCGTTCTGATAAATCTGATTTGAAGAATCCGATGCAGAGGAATCAAAATTAAAGTATGCACTATCTATTAAGTTTAATCGGCATAATTATACACTCGATTATACCGACAAGTAATATAGCCGAACCCAGCAATATTGTTTCATCGCAATGGGTTGCTGTAGGACTAAACAGTAATACAGTAAGAAATATTGTTGCTTTCGATAACCGTTTATTTGCAGCAACCACGGAAGGAGTATATGTAACTGAAATGAATGATAAATATGTATGGAAACGCATAAATACTGGATTAGGTAATCTATCTGTATTCACATTGCTTCCGGTTGGGAATACATTATTTGCGGGCACCAAAGACGGTGTTTATACATTGGCATCTGGAGCTGAGACATGGATCGCGAAAAGAAAAGGAATACCGGAAAATAATCGAGTATATACACTTCTGAAACACCAGCAAATATTGTATGGAGGTTCAGCTGCTGGTATATTTACCTCATCTGATAATGGCGAAAACTGGACACTTCAAAAAAATGGATTCAGTGGAGAACCTTATGTATATGCATTGACCACACATGAAAATACTGTTTATGCAGGAACACAAGAGACAGGAATTAAAAAAACAACGGATAATGGAAATAGCTGGCAAGACATCAGTACAGGTTTGGCATTGCCTGTAACTGTAGGCACATTTAAAGTTGTATCAGGTCGTTTATTAGCGGGAACCGATGGTGCTGCGGGTCTCTATTTTTTAGATCAAGCTACTAGTCAATGGAAGCCCGACAATGCTGGACTAACGACACCGAGAGTATTTGCGATTGTTCCAACTCCAATAGGCAAATTATACGCTTGTAGTGCCAATTGTGTTTATAGCAAAGAGCCTAAAGGCGAGCGTTGGGAGAAAATCACAATAGAAGGCCTGCCCCCTGGTATCAATTTTAATAATATCAGCATTGTGAATAACCAACTATATGTATGTACTGATAAAGGTATTTACTGGTTAAAAAATTAATAATAGAGTTAACCATCCAATGTTATAATCATGAGTGAGCACGAAGTAGTAAAACACGCAGTAAGAACCTATACCGCCTGGAGGGGACCTAAGAAAACACTCCATAAAATAAGAGATGTACTCATTGAAATACTAATTATTGTATTTGCTGTGAGTATATCTGTATATCTGGAGAAATTAAATGAGCATACAGCTGTAAGCTTCCCTAAACTCCGGCCATTAGAAAGTTAGCAAAACTGTTAACTTTAAATGGTAAATATGAAAAAGTCTAGGTACACCGAAACACAAATTGTCAAAGCGATTAAGGAACATGAGGCAGGTAAATCTGTACAGGATATCTGTCGGGAATTAGGGGTAAGTAATGTAACATTCTATAACTGGAAGCAACGTTACGGAGGAATGGAAGTAAGTGATGTGAAGAAGATGAAAGAACTGGAAGAAGAGAATAGTCGCTTGAAGAAAATGTATGCCAATCTGAGCTTATTACATGAAGCATTAAAAGATGCTGTTGCAAAAAAGCTCTAACCCCTTACGAGAAGGGCATCTTGGTGAAGCACATGATCACTGATTATCGTGTAAGCCATCGTCAGGCGTGTAAAATGGTAAGATTGCCCAGAAGCACTGAACAATACAAGCCTCGTATGAAGGAGGATAGAGAAGTGATTGAAGCTCTAGAAAAAATCATTGAGAAGCATCCTGCAATTGGTTTTTGGCAATGTCATTACCGATTAAGATTGCAAGGTTATCTATGGAATTATAAAAGGGTTTATCGTGTCTATACAAAGCTACAGTTGAATATTAGGAGGAGAAGTAAGAAAAGACTTCCGGCAAGGGTAAAACAAGCATTATTCCAGCCAGAGGCTATTAATCAGGTATGGAGTATTGATTTTATGAGTGATGCTTTGTGGGATGGAAGGAAGTTTAGGCTGTTGAACATTATTGATGATTTTAATAGAGAGGTATTGCATATCGAATCAGATCTATCCTTACCTGCTTTACGAGTAATCCGGGTATTGGAGTTTTTAAAGGAGACGAGAGGTCTTCCGGAAATGATCAGGGTTGACAATGGTCCTGAGTTTATATCTCACCAGTTGGACGGCTGGTGTAAAAAGAATAAAATCATGCTGGTATTTATCCAACCAGGCAAACCAATGCAGAATGGATATATTGAACGTTTAAACGGCTCTATCAGACGGGAATTGCTAAATGCGTATGTGTTCAATACGTTGAGTGAGGTCAAAAAAAAGGTGGAAGAATGGGTCTTGGATTACAACCACTATCGACCTCACAAAACACTCAAATACGCATCGCCGGTTCTGTTCAGAGAGAAGCAAAAACAACTGGCAGAAAACTTAAATTTTTAACTCAAATACTAGATTTAATTATTTTACCCGTTGAACTTCCCTATTATTTTGAATCAAAGATGTCAATTCGGAAAAGTCATATTTTCTAACAACAGATCTAATAAATGAATTCATCATTTTGGTAATAATTGAATGACTTCTATTTCCATCAATAATAGTACCTCCGAATTGATTGATTAATTGAGGCATAATAAAAGGAGCATCAGAAAAACTAAAATGTCCCGTTCCTTTAATTTTGATATTGAATACAGGAGATTTCGAACCAATATAAGATGCAGCAAAAGTCGTATCCCCCTTTCTACCCATTGCATTCCAAAGCTCTCGGGTTCTACCTCTTCGCTTTAAATCCGCATCAGAATAGTCTGGCATTTGTCTTATAATCAAACATGGACTATTTACAGTTTTAGGCTTCATGTGATCAAAAAAACCACCATCTAAGTTAATACTATATTTTATTCTATGATCAACGATAGAAGCTTCCATGGCAAGATTTCCCCCTATTGAATGACCAGCGGCTCCAATAGACGTAATATCAATACTTTTCTTAATAAACTTTGAAAGATCTGATTCAATATTTAACTGATCGAGAATAAACGATATATCTTTCAAATTATCTTTCATCATCTGATCAAAATCCTCTCGTGGAAGATTTTCCATACTGACCACTTTCCCGTTTCGTAATACAGTCAATCCCGTATAAGGGTGATCAATAGCAAGTATTACTATTCCATAACTAGCTAGTTCTTCATATATAGCTGTATAATTAGCTTTTGTAACACCTAATCCAGTAGAAAATAATAACAGTGGATATTTCTCACTTGCAGGCTGTATCTGTGTATTAAATAAGCTATTTGTAACTAAACTTTTAAGATTATAAAGAATCGAACTATCAAGTCCATAATATTTTGATGTAATTAAATGCTTTGCCAAAGTACTACTCAAAATATATTTTGCTTTTGTCTTAGTTCTCTGACCCGGATACCAAAGCTGTATCATGATATTTCTTGACGCATTTTGTAGAGTATCAAATCGCCTATTATCAATTAAACTAAAAACCTTCGTCCCTACTTTATACTTCCCAGTAGGAATTGGGAGTTTATCTTGTGATTTTACTAAGTATGTATTGAGAAGAAATATGATAACAGTAAGTAATCGATGCAGCATGTATTATATGTTTTGATGATTAAAATCATAAATATCAAGTAGAAGAAATCACAAAAATTTTTGCTTGAAAACAAAACTAATTGATACAATTGTATAGCATCATCATTTAAAAAAATTCCCCTCATTAGGGAGAGCACCCGTACACATAAAAA
>VFQN01003607.1_pt1 | contig 21801 bp, 19 predicted proteins | sample 3512371 | NCBI WGS metagenome assembly VFQN01 (sample SAMN10412370, study PRJNA504923) | tailings metagenome | isolation source: Replicate 2 from Balatoc abandoned mine | place: Philippines: Itogon, Benguet | collected 2017-08-28
ATATTACTTTCTTTTGGAATGAACGATGTAGTGACTAAACCTTTTGATCCGGTAAACTTTTACAACGTAATTGCTAAAGTTCTTAGTAAGTCAAAATCAACTGCTTAATCAACTGTCTAACATGTGGCTCAGCTTCTCGTGCTGCTTGTAAAACTTCCTCATGAGTAATAGTTTCAATCGCATCTTCATTACCCATATCAGTAATTACAGAAAGTCCAAAAGTTTCCAAGTCCATATGTCTAGCTACAATCACCTCAGGAACAGTTGACATTCCAACACAATCTCCACCAAGTGCTTTTACCATTCTATATTCCGACAACGTTTCAAAAGTTGGTCCTTGCAAACCAAGATAAACACCATCTTGAACTTCGATATTTAATTCTTTTGCTAATTCTTTTGCTTTAGCAATCATTTTTTGGCTGTAAGGTTCACTCATATTAACAAACCTTGGACCAAAACGTTCGTCATTTTTCCCACGTAACGGATGCTCCGGTAACATGTTAATATGATCTTTAATCAAAATAATGGAACCTACTTTATAATTTGGATTTACGCCACCAGAAGCATTGGAAACAATCAATTTAGTAACACCAATATATTTCATCACACGAACCGGAAAAGTTACTTGTTTCATATCATAACCTTCATAAAAATGAAAACGACCTTGCATGGCAACTACTTTTTTATCGCCAATTGTTCCAAAGACCAACGCACCTTTGTGACCTTCAACAGTAGAAACTGGAAAATTTGGAATCTCATTATACGGCAACATATATTCTATCTGAATATCATCTGTAAAACTTCCTAATCCTGAACCGAGAATTACACCATATTCTGGTGTAAAACCTGTTTTATTTTTTATATATTCAACGGTTTGCTGTACTTGTTCCCACATATCACAATCTATTTATTATTTAACCAATTACTTTTAACACAATAAAAGCTCAAACTGATTTTACTCGTTGAGCTTCTTAATTTTTGTTTTTCAAAACATTTAATTTTTCAAATGTAAAACAAATAATTAGAGTTAGAATAATTTTAATAGAAAAACAAAAAACTCCAACTATTAAAAAAATAAATAGTTGAAGTTTTTATTTTAAGTTAAAACCAATAACCAATAGATTATCAATAATTTATATAAATTCAGTTCTCTACTTTAAAAAAGTAATTATTTTTTTATTAGCCTAATGGAATTAAGTTTTCTTCCGTCAATTTCCGGAGAAAGAATATAAACACCTGACTGCCACAAAGTAGTATCAATGGTAATATTCTCTGAAATACTATTAGCCGTATAAGATTTACTAAAAACATTCTTCCCATCAATAGAATAAATGTTTACAATTGCATCTCCAGGTTCATTTAATTTTAGAAACAATGCTTCATTGAACGGATTTCCTAAAACTGAAATCTTTTTAGTAAAAATAAAATCTTGAGTATCAAGATTAAATCCTGTGGTAAAAACAAGTTCCCAAGCATTTAGTGCTCCCGTATCTTCCTCTCCGTTATCATATAATGTCATCGTCCAGTTTCCATTCACAGCAATTCCACTTAAAAAAGTTGACAACGAACATAATGGAATCGTATTAGGATAAGACGATGTTCCCCCTGTAGGCGCATACGATCCTCCCGGAATACTTTGTGTTGCTCCAGGTGTTGTCACATTGATTGTTGCTGTATTTGTAGCATTAAAACTTAAAATATTTCCTGCTGCAAAATCAGAACTGTCTCCACAACTAATATCAGATGTTGCCCCCATTCTTTTTATTAACGCACAACTCGTTCCAGATGGCGTTCCTAACTGAGCTACAACATCTCCAAGCCAAGTATGCGTCAAATCCAAGTTAATAGTAACCTTTGTCGGATCTGTGATTGTTCCTGTAATTGGCACATTGATTGTTGTTGTAACACTTCCTGCTGTAGCTCCCGAACCACAACTTGTTCCCACTCCATCAGGAATAGGTGTTGGAGTAGTAAATGAATATGTTTGTGCATCTACAAAATACCCCATAAATAACAATAGTAATAGTAATTTTTCTCTCATTTGATAAATATTTAAGTTAATAAAAGATTATACTTATTCTCTAATTCATTTTAAAATATATTTTATTCAAAACTTTAAAACAAAACTAAATAAAAACAACTTTATTTTAACAAAAAAAATAAATTAATTTTAATAAAAATAGATTTTTAATGATTTTATTACAAATAAAAAAATCGGATAGTATCCGATTTTCTTTTATTATACATTAATGAAAAACTTCCTTACATAACCAACTGAATTAAAGCATATAATCCAACACTTTCTTATCAAATTCTTTTTTATTCTTTACAAAGCTACTCTTTATTGGTAAATAATAAACCTTTGATTTCAAAGAATATTTTTTTAACCGAACATAATCCTTTTCAGTTGTAACAATAATTCTGCCGTTTGCTTTTCCGTCAACAGTTTCAATTTCACTTTTGGTAAAATGATGATGATCGGCAAAAACAGCCAACGTATCTTTTTCTTTTTGCAAGTAATTGAAAAACGGAATTGGATTTGCAATTCCTGCTAACAAAACTTTTTCAGTATTCTTTATTTCTTCCACCGAAATTTCACCATCAATTCCATACACTTTTTTATCATAATCGATGTAACTAAAAAATATCGTTTTCTCTAAACCAATTTTCTTCTTAATTTCCAATTGTTCTGCTTCCGAAATATCTCTCGGACATTTGGTTACGATAATAATATCAGCTCTTTTTGCGCCATTTCTGCTTTCGCGAAGATTTCCGGTTGGCAACATAAAATCATCACAAAATAAATCGCCATACATCGTTAGCATGATATAAAATCCAGCTTTCACTTTTCGGTGTTGGAACGCATCATCCAATAAAATAACTTGTGGTTTTTCATTTTGTGCCAAAAGAATTGAAATTCCGTTTCGTCTATTGGCATCAACAGCAAATTGTACGTTAGGAAACTTTTGAAACATTTGAAACGGTTCATCGCCAAGCATATCTGTCGTTGCATTTTCATCTGCCAAAATAAAACCTTCGGATTTTCGCTTATAGCCGCGACTTAAAACCGCGACCTTATATATAGGAGAAAGTAATCGGATTAAATATTCAATTTGAGGCGTTTTCCCCGTTCCGCCAACGCTAAGATTTCCAACAGCAATAATCGGAACATCAAACAAATAGGATTTTAAAATTCCCCTATCATATAGAAAATTACGAATAGAAGTAATCAATCCATAAAAAATCGCAAAAGGAAAAAGTAACTTTCGAATTAAAATCATAGTACGAAAGTATAATTTTTTATCTTTGAAATGCTAATATTTTTTTAGAAATGAAATTAGATTTTAAATTTTTACTCGGATTTTTGTTTTGCCTTCAAATTGGTTTCTCACAAGAAAATGATAATGCGGCAATACTTAAAATCCTACTAGCAAAATATTATACCAATGAAAAACCAATAGTTAAAAATCGCTTACAATTATTAAGCTTCTATTGCAACAAAGCACCAAACAACGAAGAAGTTCTAGAAGTCATCAACAATCACGAATTATTAAAAAAAAATTCGGTAGCAATAAAAAAACAAATTAATATTACCATTCAGGAAAATTGGGACAAAGAATTTGAAATCCTTTTCAATAATCAAAACCAATATTTGAAAAGTAAAGTCCAAAATTGCTATTCACTCGAAGACTTTCAAAAAATGTCAAATGCACATACACAAAACAATCAACGTTTGATGATTGTAAGCAAACCAATGTATTTTGCTAACAATTATTGTTTAGTAAAAATAGCTTTTTATCGAAATATCGAACACAACAGCGGAAGCTATTTTCTTTTTGAAAAAACAAATGGCATTTGGATGATAAAAGAAACTTTGAACGAATGGAATACTTGATTAAAACTTAAATCCATAAATGAAATTAAAACAAATCATATCTATATTAGAAGAAATGGCACCTTTGGCCTATGCCGAAGATTTCGATAACGTTGGTTTACTCGTTGGCAATACCGAAACCGAAATTTCAGGAATTCTCGTTTGCCACGATGCTTTGGAAACCGTAATCGATGAAGCCATTTTCAAAAACTGTAACTTGGTGGTTTGCTTCCATCCTATTCTTTTCAGCGGATTAAAAAAAATCACTGGGAAAGATTATGTCGAAAAATCGATACTGAAAGCCATTAAAAATGATATTGCCATTTATGCCGTTCATACCGCTTTGGACAATCATAAAAATGGTGTCAACAAAATTTTCTGCGATGCTTTAGGATTAAAAAACACCAAAGTTTTAGTACCAAAACAAAACTTCATCCAAAAACTCGTTACTTATACCATTCCCGAAAATGCCGAAAAACTTCGAAATGCACTCTTTGATGCCGGAGCCGGAAAAATAGGTAATTATGAAGATTGCAGTTTCAATTCTCAAGGTATTGGAACTTATATGGGTAACGAAAACAGCAATCCGGAGATTGGTGAACGATTTGAATTTCTTGAAACACAAGAAATAAAAATCGAAGTTACTTTTGAAAAACATTTGCAATCCAAAATCCTGAAAGCTTTATTCAGCAATCATGTTTATGAAGAAGTTGCCTATGAAATTTACGCTTTGCAAAATACTCACCAAAATATCGGTTTAGGAATGATTGGAGAATTAGAAAATCCAATAAACGAAACTGAGTTTTTAAGTTTTGTAAAAGCAAAAATGCAATGTGGTGCAATCCGTCATTCGGAATTATTAAACAAACCTATAAAAAAAGTAGCTGTCCTTGGCGGCTCTGGAAGCTTTGCCATAAAGAATGCAAAATATTCAGGAGCAGATATTTACCTAACTGCCGATTTAAAATACCATGACTTCTATCAAGCTGAAAATCAAATCATTTTAGCCGATATTGGTCATTATGAAAGTGAAAGATTTACAAAAAATTATATTGTTGATTTTCTTAAAGAAAAAATTACTAATTTTGCAGTCGTTTTATCAGAAGAAAATACAAACCCAGTTAAGTACTTATAAAATATGGCTACTACAAAAGAATTGAGCGTTGAGGACAAATTAAGAGCGCTGTATGATTTACAATTAATCGATTCAAGAATTGACGAAATCCGAAATGTTAGAGGTGAATTACCACTAGAAGTTGAGGATTTAGAAGATGAAGTAGCGGGTTTAACTACTCGTTTGGACAAATTAAAAAACGATTTAGTAGCAATTGAAGAGCAAATCAAGGCAAAGAAAAATGCTATTGAAGAGCACCAAGCTTCAATCAAAAGATATGCTGAACAACAAAAAAATGTTCGCAACAACAGAGAATTCAACTCTTTAACAAAAGAAATTGAATTCCAAGAATTGGAAATCCAATTAGCTGAAAAGCAAATCCGTGAAATGAAAGCTTCTATCGAACATAAAAAAGAAGTTATCACAAACTCTAAAGAAAAATTAGAGCAAAAATCAACGCATTTAAAACATAAAAAAGCAGAGTTAAACGACATTATGGCGGAAACTCAAAAAGAAGAAGCTTTTTTAATTGAAAAATCAGCTGAATACGAATCTCAAATTGAAGATCGCTTATTAGCTGCTTACAAAAGAATTCGTAAAAGTGTAATCAACGGATTAGCAGTAGTTTCTATCGAGCGTGGTGCTTCTGCAGGTTCTTTTTTTACCATTCCACCACAAACTCAAGTTGAAATTGCTGCACGCAAAAAAATCATCACTGACGAACATTCTGGCAGAATTTTAGTTGACGCTGCTTTAGCACAAGAAGAAAAAGACAAAATGGAGCAATTATTTGCTAAAATCTAATAACTCAAATCCCGATTAATTCGGGATTTTTTTATGAAGAAAATACATTTTTTTATCCTTACAAAATCAATAGGTTTGTATATTAACCTATTAAGTTTTATTCAACCCGAAAAGGCAAAGCAAATTGCTTATAAACTATTTAGTCAACCACGAAAAGGAAAACTGAACCCAAACCAATTACCAAAAACGCTCATCAACACCGAGAAAGAAGCCTTTCAACACGAAGATCACACTTTTCAAACCTACATTTGGACCCGAAGTGAAACCGAATTGAGCGAAGCTAAAGGAAACGACGAAATAATTCTGCTTGTTCACGGCTGGGAAAGCAACGCTTCACGCTGGAAAAAAATGCTTCCACACCTAAAACCATTAGGAAAAACCATCATCGCCATCGATGCACCAGCTCACGGATTAACAACCGGCAAAGAATTTAATGCCCCAAAATATGCCGAATACATCAATGTATTAACCCAAAAATACACTCCAAAAATAATTATCGGACATTCCGTTGGTGGTGCAGCTATAAGCTATTATTTGCATAAATTTGGTAATTCAACTATTGAAAAAGTCGTGTTACTCGGCGCTCCATCTGACTTCAAAATCATCAGTAACAATTTTGTTTCAATGCTTAGCCTGAATAAAAAAATCAAAAAACTTTTGGAAAATTACTATCAGGAAAAATTTGACATTCACATTGATGAGTTCAAAGGTCATTATTTTGCTGAAAAGTTTACCCAAAAGGCACTTATTGCTCATGATGTTGACGACGATATCGTACTTGTAAATGAAGGTAAAAAATACGCTTCAACATGGAAAAATGCTGTTTACATCGAAACCAAAGGACTTGGTCACAGCATGCACGATAATGATTTATATAAAAAAATCAATCAGTTTATTTTGGAAGCCTAAACGATATTTTCCATCTGTAATCCATTTTCCTGCTGTCCATTACAATCTGTCATCTCGTTAGAAAAACGAGATGACAGGATTTTCACTTCCATCAGGGCTAAACCTAGTCCATGGTATTTCTATAAACTTTTGATTTTCAAAACAAAACCTAAAACAACAAAACAAAATTCCTATTTTCTTAAAAAAAATTAAACAACAAAACAAAATTTTCCTATTTTTAACAAAATCATTACACCAAAAACAATATCAACCAGTTTTACTATGAAAATCGATAAAATTCAAGCGCTTCGAGGTCCAAATATTTGGAGTGTTAACCGAAAAAAACTAATCCAAATGCGATTGGATTTGGAAGAAATGGAACAATTTCCAACCAATAAAATCGAAGGTTTTCGAGAACGCATCGAAGCCATGTTTCCTACTATGATAGAACATCGTTGTTCCGAAGGCGTTCGTGGAGGTTTTTTTTCACGCATTGAACGCGGAACTTGGATGGGACATGTAATTGAACATATCGCACTAGAAATCCAAACACTCGCAGGAATGGAAACCGGTTTTGGACGAACTCGGGAAACCAAAACACCGGGAATTTATAATGTTGTTTTTAGTTATGTAGAAGAAAGTGTAGGTCTTTTTGCCGCCGAAAGTTCCGTTGCCATTGCCGAGGCTTTAATTGCCGGAAAAGAATATGATGTAGATGCCGACATTCAAAAAATGCGTGAAATTCGCGAACGTGTTCGTCTTGGCCCATCCACCGGAAGCATTGTAGATGAAGCCGTTGCAAGAGATATTCCTTGGATTAGATTGGGAACCAATTCATTAGTACAATTAGGTTACGGCGTAAATCAAATGCGTTTTCAAGCTACAATTACTTGTAAAACCAGCAACATTGCCGTTGACATTGCTTGCAATAAAGAAGAAACCAAAAGAATGCTCGATATGGCATCCATTCCTGTTGCCAGTGGCGGAATTTGTGTTGATGAAGAAGATTTAGAAGGTGTAATCAAAAAAATTAGTTATCCAATTGTAATAAAACCTTTGGATGGAAATCATGGAAAAGGTGCATCGATTAATGTAAAAACTTGGGAAGATGCTGTAGAAGGATTGGCTTATGCCAAAAAATATAGCCGCAGAGTGATTGTTGAAAAATTTATCACCGGATTTGATTTTAGAGTTTTAATCATTGATAATAAATTAGTTGCTGCTGCCAAAAGAGAACCGGCACACGTAAAAGGTGACGGAGCGCAAACCATCCAGCAATTAATTGACGAAACCAACCGCGATCCAAGACGCGGTTACGGACACGAAAACGTATTAACTCAAATAGATGTTGACCGTGACACATTGGATTTGCTGGAAAAATTAAATTATACATTAGAAACTATTCCAAACAAAGGAGAAATCGTTTACTTGAAATCAACAGCAAATTTAAGTACCGGAGGAACTTCTGTAGATGTAACCGACATGATGCATCCCGAAAACATTTTCCTTTGCGAACGTATTTCCAGAGTAATCGGATTGGATATTTGTGGTGTTGATATTATGGCGGAAAACTTAACCCAACCGTTAAAAGAAAATGGCGGTTGTATTCTTGAAGTTAACGCTGCGCCGGGTTTCAGAATGCACTTAGCGCCAAGCGAAGGTTTACCAAGAAACGTTGCTGCTCCGGTTATCGACATGCTTTATCCACCAGGAAAACCTAGTCGAATTCCGATTATTGCTGTTACAGGAACTAATGGAAAAACCACTACTACCCGATTAATTGCACATATCGTAAAAAATAACGGTTATCGTGTTGGTTTCACCACTTCCGATGGAATTTATGTACAAAATCACATGTTGGAAAAAGGTGATACAACCGGACCAATTTCAGCTGAATATATTTTAAAAGATCCAACGGTAGAATTTGCTGTTTTGGAAACAGCTCGTGGTGGAATTCTTCGTGCAGGATTAGGTTTCAGCCGATGTGATATTGCCGTGATTACCAATATTCAAGAAGATCATTTAGGATTATCCGATATTCATACTTTGGACGATTTAGCTCGAGTAAAAAGCGTTGTAGTTCGTAGTGTGAAAAAAGACGGTTGGGCAATTTTAAATACCGAAGACGAACAATGTTTAAAAATCGCAAACGAATTAAGTTGTAACATTGCTTATTTCGCAATGAATGAAGACAATCCTAAAGTGAAACAATTTGCTAAGGAAGGAAAAATTGTTGCCGTTTATGAAAATGGATTTATCACCATCAAAAAAGGCGAATGGAAAATCCGTGTAGAAAGAGCAACTCATGTTCCGTTAACTCTTGGAGGAAAAGCAAAATTCATGATTGCGAATGTTTTAGCGGCAACTTTAGCAGCTTATCTACAAGGGTTTAAAACAGACGATATTAGTTTATCATTGCAAACATTTATTCCAAGTGCGGCACAAACACCGGGAAGAATGAACATTTTTGACTTCAAACGTTTTAAAGTTTTAATCGATTTTGCACATAATCCTGCTGGCTATAAAGGCGTGGAAGAATATTTATCGTCGGTTGAAGCAACCAAAAAAATCGGAATTATTGCTGGAGTTGGTGATCGTCGTGATGAAGATATTAAAGAATGTGCAACCATTGCCGCCAGAATGTTTGACCATATTATCATTCGTCAGGAAAAACACCTTCGTGGACGAACCGAAGAAGAAATTATCGGTTTAATCATGGAAGGAATTACTGCTGCAAACAAAGAAGTTACCTATGAAATCATTCCAAAGGAAACCGAAGCTATAAAACACGCCATTAACAGTGCGCAAGACGGTTCGTTCATTACTGCTTTGAGTGATGTAGTTACCAATGCTATCGAAATTGTTCAAGAATATCTCGATAAAGAAAATGAAGAAGCTTAATTAGTATTTCAAAAAAGTGATAATCCCAAATTCATTAGAGTTTGGGATTTCGTTTTATAGAAAGGATTAACACTATTTTAGAAGTATATAATCCGTATTTTTTTATATTTACCCGGCAAACTAACTTTAACTATTTATGAATAAAAAAATTGCAATACTAATAGCGTTTTTAAGTATTAACGCATTTGGTCAATTAAAAAAAATCACGCTTGAAGAATCGGTTCTTCAACAAGGAAGAAAATTTGGAGCCGACAGACTAACCGGTTTCCAATGGATACCAAACACCAACAAATACGTCTATTATACTGATGCTTGGACCAAAATGGTAACCGCAACAACAGCTGACGCCAAAACATCTGAATTGGTAACTTTAGCAGATATAAATACTGCATTAGGAACTAAATTGAAAAACTTCTTTGGTATTCAATGGATTGACGCTAATACAATTTTAGTTACCGAAAACGGAAAATCATACAGTTATAATTTGACATCAAAATCAGGAAAAAATAGTATTGATGTCCCCGAAAATAGCGAAAACCAGACCTTTGACAATGGCTTCAAAAATCTGGCATTTACCGAAGGAAACAATTTATTTTTTGTAAACGACAAGAAAGAAAAAATAACAGTAACCAATAATTCTGATAAAAATATCGTTTCAGGACAATCCATTGCTCGAAATGAATTTGGTATTTCCGGTGGAATATTCTGGTCACCAAAATCATCCTATTTAGCATTTTACCAAAAAGATGAAACCGATGTTGCTGATTACCCTTTGCTAGACATAACTGAAACCCCAGGAAAATTAGTCAATATAAAATACCCAATGATTGGCCAAAAATCAGAAAAACCAAGAGTTGGTATTTACAATGTAGCAACAGGAAAAACAGTTTTTATCGCGCCAAAAAACAATGCGGATGATTATCTTACCAACTTAACTTTCACTCCTAATGAAAAATTTGTGTTGATTGCTGAGTTAAATCGTGGTCAAAACGATATGAATTTGAATTTATACGAAACTACCACAGGAAACTTTGTCAGAACACTTTTCAATGAGAAAAATTCAAAATGGGTTGAACCGGAACATGCTGCATTTTTCCCAAATAGCAAATCGAATAATTTCATTTGGATTTCCGAAAAAGACGGATTTAATAATCTTTATTACTATTCAATCGACGGAAAATTAATCAAACAATTGACTGCCAATAAATTCCCAACTCGTGAAATCATCGGAGCCAATCCTGCCGGAACTGAGATTTATTTCAAAGCAACTGGTGAAAAAGGTATCAATATGTTGGCTTATAAAGTAGATTTAAAAGGAAAACAAACTTTGATTACCAAAGACGAAGGTGTTCATAACGTACTCATTTCAACTGATGGTAATTGGTTTTTTGATGAATATTCCAATCATTCAACACCTTCAAAATCATTATTGTATGACAAAAATTTAAAAGCAAAAACGCTATTAGAAAGCAAAAACAAATACGAAGGTTACGAAATTGGAACTGCCGAAATCAAAACCATAAAAGCTGCCGACGGAACGACCGATTTATACACACGATTAATAAAGCCAAGTAATTTTGACGCTACTAAAAAATATCCGGTTTTAGTTTACGTTTATGGCGGACCGCATGCGCAAATGATTACCAATTCCTATTTGGATGGAGCTAATCTTTGGATGTATTGGATGGCAGAACAAGGTTATTTGATATTTACCGTTGACAATCGCGGTTCAGACAATCGTGGATTTGCTTTTGAAAGCGTTATTCACGGACGACTTGGTGTAAATGAAATCGACGATCAAATGAAAGGTGTAAAATATTTAAAATCATTACCTTATGTTGACGGAAATCGCTTGGCTGTTCACGGTTGGAGTTATGGCGGGTTTATGACTACTTCATTAATGTTGAGAAAACCTGACGTATTCAAAGTTGGTGTTGCCGGCGGACCAGTTATCGATTGGAAATGGTATGAAATCATGTATGGCGAACGTTATATGGATACACCTGCCGAAAACCAAAAAGGATTTGACGAAGCCAACGTAACCAATTATGCCAAAGATTTGAAAGGTAAACTGTTATTAATTCATGGAACGAATGATGATGTTGTGGTAGAACAACATAATCTAGCTTTGGTTAAAAAGTTTGTAGAAACCGGCAAACAAGTGGATTATTTCCCTTACCCGATGCACAAACACAACGTGATAGGAAGAGATCGAGTACATTTAATCCAAAAAGTATTGAACTATGTGATTGAAAATAATAAGTAATAGAGTTATAAAAAAATCCCGATTTAAAAATCGGGATTTTTTTATTCTTAATATTCTCTGTTTGAGTCAAAAGCTTCCAAATAATCAGCTACTCGTTTTACAAAACTTCCGCCAAGTGCACCGTCAACAACTCTGTGATCATAACTATGCGACAAGAACATTTTTTGACGAATTCCGATAAAATCACCTTCCGGAGTTTCAATAACCGCAGGAACTTTTCTAATGGCACCAAGAGCCAAAATTCCTACTTGTGGCTGATTGATGATTGGTGTTCCAAACACAGAACCAAAAGTTCCAACATTTGTTACTGTATAAGTCCCACCTTGCGTATCGTCTGGTTTTAGTTTTCCGGCTTTAGCACGATTTCCTAAATCGTTTACCGCTTTTGCCATTCCAACTAAATTCAACTGATCCGCATTTTTAATCACCGGAACAATCAAGTTTCCGTTTGGCAAAGCCGCAGCCATTCCTAGGTTGATATTTTTCTTTTTGATAATATAATCGCCTTCTACTGAAATATTCATTCCAGGGAAATCTTTCAATGCTTTGGCAACCGCTTCCATAAAAATTGGAGTAAACGTCAATTTTTCACCTTCACGCTTCTCAAAGGCATTTTTCACTCTGTCACGCCATTTTACAATATTGGTAACATCAACTTCAATAAATGACTGTACGTGCGCCGAAGTTTGTACTGATTCCACCATATATTTTGAAATCAACTTACGCATTCTGTCCATTTCTATGATTTCGTCACCACCATTTACAGAAACAGGTTGCGTGTTAGAAGTTGCAGGTTGCGTGTTTTGAGTTATTGGTTGTTGAACTGTAACTTTTGGACTTTCGACTTTTGACTTTCGACTTTCGACAAACTTCAAAATATCATCTTTAGTTACTCTACCATCTTTTCCTGAACCAGAAATACTTTCTAATTCAGCAATCGAAACACCTTCTTGATTAGCAATATTTTTTACTAATGGGGAAAAGAATTTCTCTGAACCTGAAAAATCGGCTGGCGCAACGCTTTCTTTTGCTGTTTCTACCGTTTTTGTAACTTCTGCAATAATTGGCTCAGTAACTTCAGTAGTCTTTGGAGTTTCAACACTTCCGCCTTCCGTTTCAATAATAGCAATGGCTTGACCTACTTTTACAACATCGTCTTTTTGAAAAAGTTGCTCTACCAAAACTCCCGAAACTTCGCTCGGTACTTCACTGTCTACTTTATCTGTTGCAATTTCTAGAACGGCTTCATCCATTTCAATGGTATCACCAACATTTTTTAGCCAATTTGTAATGGTTGCTTCTGCAACACTTTCTCCCATTTTGGGCAATTTTAATTCAAACTTTGCCATATCTATAAACTAAAGTTGTGTGTTTTAAATTTCGATGCAAAAATACTAATTGTTTTGAGCAAACACTACGAATTATGCAATTTTTGATAAATTTATAATTTCTCCGATATCGTTTGCGTGATTACTACCAATAATTACTTTTGAATGTGGTAAATACATTTTATAAGTAATAGTTTTACCTTTATTCTTTTGCATAAAATCAATAATTTCTTTGAACGAAAATGACTGAATATCAAAGATAATTTCGATTTGTTGCTTTCGATTTGAGGAAAAACTACGAAGATTGGATTGATAACTAATTGGTTTTTCTAATGGTAATTGTAATTTGTTTTTTGTGAAGAAAATATAGTTATCTATTATTTTACTTCTATTCTTTTGTTGTGATTTTTTGATTTTGGAAAAAACAAAAGCGCCAATTTTCATAAATCCACTAAAAAAAAGCGATTTTTTGAAGTGTTTATTATAGAAAAAATTCATTGCTTCTTGGAAACGTTTCATGTATTTTTCATCGCGAACAGTGCTTTCACCTTTATAATGTATGACCGAAGCTTCAGCAAAATAGTAGTTTTCCCTACCCGATTTTTTGACCATATAACTCAAATCGATGTCATCCGAATACATAAAACAATTTTCGTCAAATCCACCGACTTCGAGATATAAACTTCGCTTCATTACCATAAAAGCTCCAACTAGAATATCAACCTTTCCCGATTGATTTTCGGCTAAATGTTGTGCGTAATATTTTCCAAAAAGATTTGAAATTTTATACAATCCGAAGATTTTGGTAAATGCAACCCAAGGTGTTGGAACGCCACGTTTACTTTCTGGAAGAAAATTTCCCGTTCCATCTATGAGTTTACAACCTATTATTCCGAGTTTGGAGTTTGGAGTTTGGAGTTTGGAATTTAGTATTTTTTCAAATGTATCTTCTGCAACAACTGTATCGGGATTTAGAATACAAATATATTCGCCTTTAGCTTGGTCAACGCCAATATTATTTCCTTTTGGGAAACCAAAATTATCTTTGTTTTCTATTAGTTTGACACTAGGAAAAAACTCTTTCATCATTGCACAACTATCGTCAGACGAATTATTATCAACCACAATTATCTCGGCATCAATATTTTGAATAGCTTTTTGCACACTCAAAACACAGAGTTCAAGAAAATAACGTACATTATAATTGAGGATGATTACGGATAGTTTCATTTAATGAGACTTGATATAAAAAAATAATATAACTATATCCAAGGTTGTGAATAAACCATACAGAACTTGAAAAAATTGACGTCCAGAAAATTTCAAATAAAGTAAATGAAAAAAAATTGAAACGATAAAAATATAGTATATGAAAATGTTATCTAAATCAGATACTTTAATCATGGTGTTTTTGTCAAAATACCTAAAAAATATTTTTTTATTGAAGCCTAATAACCAAGTTTTAGCAATTTTTAACTCATCTCCGCTTTTTAAATTTTCAGTAAAATTAACATTATTTGGAAGATGAACTTTTTTGCCACTCAAACAAATCAAATTACAATAACTTCCTGTTCCTCCTCTATATGATGTTAAATAGCTGTGACAATCAAATTCTTTAAACTTTTCAGATACAACTCTTTCCTTCATCATTGAATAATCAAATATTATGATAGAAATAATACAAATCAAGAATAGAGAGATAAATTTAGTCTTACTCATTATTTTTTTTCAAATGTAATGAATATGAATAGAATAAAATAACCCTACTTTTGCAATCTTAAAAAATTAGTAGTGAATTACCTTTCTGTAGAAAATATATCGAAATCATTTGGCGAACGAACGTTGTTTAAAGACATTTCGTTTGGGATTAATAAAGACCAAAAAATTGCATTTATTGCCAAAAATGGCTCGGGAAAAACCCAAATTATGCGTATGATTAACGGCGATGATGAACCCGATACCGGGCAAATTATCATTAGAAAAGGCATCAAAATGGCGTTTTTGTCGCAAAATAATAATTTGCAAGACGAACTGACGATTGAGGAAAGTATTTTTGCTAGTGACAACGATATTTTAAAAGTGATTGAACGCTATGAAAAAGCGTTGAAAAATCCTGAAGATGAGGAAAAATACCAATTGGCTTTTGATGAAATGGATAGCCATAATGCTTGGGATTTTGAAACGCAGTTCAAGCAAATTTTGTCTAAACTAAAATTGGACGACTTGAAACTGAAAGTAAAATCGCTTTCGGGTGGACAAAAAAAGCGTTTGTCTTTGGCTATTATTCTGATTAATCGTCCGGATTTGTTGATTTTGGATGAGCCAACAAACCATTTGGATTTGGAAATGATTGAATGGTTGGAAAGTTATTTTGCTAAAGAAAACATTACACTTTTTATGGTTACGCACGATCGCTTTTTCTTGGAACGTGTTTGTAACGAAATCATTGAACGTGATAACGGAAAATTATATTCTTATAAAGGAAATTACTCTTACTATTTGCAGAAGAAAGAAGAGCGAATTGCGATGGAAAACTCAACGATAGACAAGGCGCAAAATCTTTTTGTGAAAGAATTGGCTTGGATGCGAAGACAACCCAAAGCGAGAACAACCAAATCGAAATCACGTCAAGATGATTTTTACAAAATAAAAGAAGTTGCTGAAAGCCGCAGAAAGGAAAATGTGGTCGAATTGGAAATCAATATGGAACGAATGGGAAGCAAAATTATTGAGCTTCACAAATTGAATAAACAATTTAAAGACAAAGTAATTCTTGACAATTTTACCTATGATTTTCAACGTGGCGAACGCATTGGAATTATTGGTAAAAATGGAACAGGAAAATCGACTTTCTTGAATATTTTAACCAAAACTATTGTTCCAGATAGCGGAAAAGTTACTATTGGAGAAACGATTAAAGTGGGTTATTATACGCAAAGCGGAATTAACCCAAAACCGGGACAAAAAGTTATTGATATCATTAAAGAATATGGTGAATACATTCCGTTGACGAAAGGAAAAATTATTTCGGCTTCGCAGTTGTTGGAACGTTTTCTTTTTGATGCTAAAAAACAATATGATTACGTTGAAAAATTAAGTGGCGGCGAATTGAAACGACTGTATTTATGTACGGTTTTAATTCAAAATCCAAACTTTCTTATTCTGGATGAACCAACGAATGATTTGGATATTGTTACACTAAATGTTTTGGAAAGTTTCCTTTTGGATTATCCGGGATGTTTACTTGTTGTTTCTCACGACCGATATTTTATGGATAAAATTGTGGATCATTTATTCATTTTCCGTGGTGAAGGACAAATTGAAGATTTCCCGGGAAATTATTCCGATTTTAGAGCGTATGAAGACAGCATTGAACCAACCAAAAAAGAATTAAATTCGGTCAATACGGAGAAAAATAGTTGGAAACAAAACAATTCAACGGCAACTGGTTTAAATTTTAACGAACAAAAGGAATTCAACAAACTGGAACGTGAAATCAAAGATTTAGAATACGAAAAGAAACAAATCGAAAATCTTTTTTCTGAAGGAAAAGTTGCTGATACTGATATTGAAACCAAAGCAAACGAACTTCAAAAAGTAATTCAAAAACTGGAAGAAAAAGAAGAACGATGGTTTGAATTAAGTTCTAAAATGGAAGAATAGAATCAATCGCTTGTTCTAAGATTTTCGCCGTCTTTATCATGTAGTCTTCGGAAAACAAATCCTGATAAAATAGTCAAAATCCCCACAACTAAAAAAGTATAACGAAAAGCATTGTGAATTTCGTTATGTACCAATTTTACATCGGCTTGAAATAGTTTCAATACGATAAGTCCAAAAGCGATACCAAAACCAATAGCAAGCTGCTGATTAACAGAAACCAAAGAGTTTCCGCTACTAGTATGATAATTTCGTAAATCAGAAATAGAAATGCTATTCATAGAAGTAAATTGTATGGAATTAAAAAATCCCATAGCTGCAACCAAAGGAACATAACAATATATAGAATTTTCTCTACTAAAAATAGCAAGGCTACAAATCAAAAAGCCTAATATAAACGTATTTGCCATAAGTGTTTTTCTGTAGCCAAACTTGTTTAGAATTTTTATTACAGATGATTTCCCAAACATAGCCGTAAGCGCCATTGGTGCAACAATCCAACCGGAGGTTACCGCCGACTCACCATAAGCAATCTGAACCATCATCGGAATAAGTAAAGGAACTGCGCTAATGCCTAAACGTGTTGCAAGATTTCCTAAAATTCCAACTCTGAAAGTTCTTACCTGAAATAAATTCAATGGAAAAATAGGATTATCATCTGTTTTGGCATGACGGAAATACATATAAAGCATTAAAAAGCCTAAAATCAATGTCAGCAAAACCGGAGTTATATGAATAGTATTTCCTAACATTTCGAGTGAAACCGAAAGCAATAAAGATGCTGCACCAAAGATGAGGAAACCTTTAAAATCAAATTTTAATATTTCTGCTTTATAATCGGGCATAAACTTTAAACTCATTATTATTCCTAAAATTCCGATAGGAATATTAATTAAAAAAATCCAATGCCAAGACAAATAATCCACCATATAACCACCAACCAAAGGTCCGAGAACCGGTCCGATTAAAGCCGGAACAATTGCATAATTCATCGCTTTTAGCAATTCATTTTTTGGAAATGCTCTAATTAAAGCCAATTTACCAACAGGTGTCATTAAACTTCCTCCTATTCCCTGAATTATTCTGGATATTACTAAATGAGATAAATCTTGAGAAAGTGAACATAATAGTGAGCCAAGTGCAAATAAAAATAACGAAAAAATAAATGTTTTTCTAGTACCAAACTTATCCGCTAAAAAACCACTGACTGGCATAAATAACGCCAAAGTGAGCACATAACTCACAATGGCGTTTTGCATATTTAAAGGCGATTCATTTAGATCTTTTGCAATGGCCGGCAATGAAGTATTCAAAATTGTAGAATCCAACATCTGCATAAAAATTGCAGTTCCTAAAATTAACGGAATATATTTTTTTGAAGCTTCAAGATTGGAGTCTGTTGTTGTTTTCGACATAGACTGAATATTATTCTATAAATTTACAAAAAAGTATTGCAAATTGACCAATAGTAAATAATCTGGTTTTAAAAAATTTTCTTTTCAAATCAACAGATGGATTTGTAGATTTGTACATCATTTATTTTTTGTAAAACAGTTGGGAATAATCCGTTCATATTTTAAATTTCTTATAAAATCAAGCAACGAACACGGAGTACATTCTCCATTTGTGTTTAACTTGGTAACCAAATGTTTTTATGATAAAACAAAACACCCCGAATATTCTATTTTAAAAAACTATAGAAAATCTCTTCTTAGTAATAATGATTTTATTGAAGTAACCGATTTTGGTGCTGGTTCAAGAGTTTTTAAATCCAACAAAAGACAAATCTCTAAAATTGTTAAAACTGCCGGAATTTCTCCAAAACGAGCCGAATTACTTTTTAGAATATCAAAATATTTTCAACCGAAAACCATTTTGGAAATAGGAACTTCGTTAGGATTGGCAACTTCGGCATTAGCACTAGGAAATAAAAATACAAAGATTACTACATTAGAAGGTTGTCCGCAAACATTAAATCAATGTCAATTACAATTGCAAAAATTCAATATCAATAATGCTGAATGTATAAATACTGAATTTTCAAGCTATTTAAAAAACTCCAAACTATCAACTCCAAACTACCAACTAATTTACTTCGACGGTAATCATTCCCAAGAAGCAACTTTAGCATATTTTGATCTCTTATTACCAACAATTACCAACGAAACTGTTTGGATTTTTGACGATATTCATTGGTCCAAAGAAATGGAAGAAGCTTGGGAAACGATAAAAAACCATTCAAAGGTTACAGTAACTATCGATACTTTCCAATGGGGAATTGTATTTTTCAGAAGAGAGCAAGAAAAAGAACATTTTACAATAAGAATATAAAACTTGTAACAATTTCATTCGGAATACTACTAATTTCATAAAACATTAATTCTTACGGTTATGAAACTTCAGTCACTTTTTCAGTCAAAAATGGGCAAAATCCTATTCTCATTTGCAATCGTATTATTGGTAATTTTATTAGCACAATCCGGATATAAATTCGGACAATGGTTGTATATTGCACTACATTAATTTTTTTATTACTCAGCTATAAATAAAACATAAAAATGGCAAATCCATTAATCGACATAACTCAAATCAAAAGAGATTTTCAGCTTGGAAGTGAAACCATCAACGTTTTAAAAGGCATTGATTTACAAATCAACAAAGGTGAATACGTAGCCTTAATGGGACCTTCTGGTTCAGGAAAATCAACACTAATGAATCTTTTGGGTTGCTTGGATACGCCAACATCAGGAACATATATTCTTAACGGAAAAGACGTTTCTCAAATGCACGATGATGATTTAGCCGAAATCAGAAACAAAGAGATTGGATTCGTTTTCCAAACTTTTAATCTTTTGCCAAGAACAACGGCTTTAGACAATGTAGCTTTACCTATGATTTATGCCGGATATTCTAAATCCGAAAGAAACGAAAGAGCCACAGAAGTATTAACCCAAGTTGGACTTGCCGACAGAATGGATCACCAACCCAATCAGCTTTCCGGTGGACAAAGACAACGTGTTGCCGTGGCTCGTGCTTTGGTCAACAAACCATCCATCATTCTTGCTGACGAACCTACGGGAAATCTTGACAGTAAAACATCAGTCGAAATCATGAAACTTTTTGGTGATATTCACGCAGCCGGAAACACTGTAATTCTAGTAACACACGAAGAAGATATCGCTGCCTATGCACATAGAATCATTCGATTACGTGATGGCTTAATAGAAAGTGATAAACCAAATACTACTCATCAATAAATCTATGTGAAGCGAATCGCTTGAGAATTTCAGTAATCCTTTTTCCTGCTTTCCGTTTCAATCTGCCATTGCCAGAAATAGTTAGTTAAAAATTATTTTTAGCAAAAAACAATGACAGGATTTACACTACTATCAGGGCTAATTGATTAAACTTCCTAATTTTTGCTACCTTTGAGTTCAAAAATCACAAACCGTTAAAATCAACAATGAAAGTATATACCAAAACCGGTGACAAAGGTACGACAGCTCTTTTTGGCGGAACACGTGTGCCAAAACACCACATCCGAATTGAAAGCTACGGAACTGTTGACGAACTCAACTCACATATCGGTTTAATCCGCGACCAAGAAATCAATCCATTATATAAAAACGTTCTAATAGAAGTTCAAGACCGATTGTTTACCGTTGGAGCAATTCTAGCAACACCACCCGAAAAAGAAGTGATGAAGAACGGACAAAAACGACTTCAAAACTTAGGAATCCTAGAAACTGATATTGAATTCCTAGAAAAAGAAATTGATACTATGGAAGATAGTTTACCTCCAATGACACATTTTGTGCTTCCCGGTGGACATACAACTGTGTCATATTGTCATATCGCACGCTGTGTATGCCGTCGTGCCGAGCGTTTAGCCGTTCATTTGAATGACATAGAGCCAACAGATGAACTCGTAATTAAGTACCTGAACCGACTTTCTGACTATCTTTTTGTCTTGGCACGGAAGTTGTCATTTGACCTTAAAGCCGACGAAGTTCAATGGATTCCGCGGAAATAAGAATTTTTGACTAAAAATTAATGATTTTTGATTACAGATTTAGTAAAATCACTTCATAAATCTCAAATAATAAATCAAAAATCTACAATTAAAAAACACGTTCTTAAACATAACTAAAAATAAATCAAAAAAAACTTGACTTTTTCAGTTAAAAATTTATTTTTGCATAAATTAAAAACCGATAGAAGATGTATTGGACATTAGAATTGGCATCCTATTTAAGCGATGCGCCGTGGCCTGCAACCAAAGATGAGCTTATCGACTATGCTATTAGAGCTGGTGCTCCATTAGAAGTAGTTGAAAATCTTCAGTCTATTGAAGATGAAGGAGAAATCTACGAATCTATGGAAGAAATTTGGCCTGATTATCCTACAGACGAAGACTATCTTTGGAATGAGGATGAATATTAAAAAATAACAACCAACAATTGAAAAGTCCGAATTAGGGCTTTTTTTTTGTTTAAATTTGCACACTTTATAAAATAAAATAATCATGAGTTTCATAAATAGTATTCTCAAAGCTTTTGTTGGAGATAAATCTCAAAAAGACGTAAAAGCGATACAACCCTTAATTACCAAAATAAAATCTTTTGAAACTGCTTTAACTGCTTTATCTCACGATGAATTGAGAAACAAAACAGTTGAATTCAAAGAAAAAATAAAAGCTGCCAGAGCAGAAAAAGATAATAAAATTCAATCGCTGAAACAAGAGGCTGAAAATACAACCGATGTAGATAAAAAAGAAGATTTCTACAACGCTATCGATGCTTTGGAAAAAGAAGCTTATGAAATTTCAGAAAAAGTTTTAAAAGAAATTCTTCCTGAAGCATTTGCTGTTGTAAAAGAAACAGCTCGTCGTTTCAAAGAAAATGCTTCAATTACAGTAAGTGCAACACCAAAAGACAGAGAGTTCTCGGCAACGAAAGCTTACATC
>VFQN01003608.1_pt1 | contig 21794 bp, 28 predicted proteins | sample 3512371 | NCBI WGS metagenome assembly VFQN01 (sample SAMN10412370, study PRJNA504923) | tailings metagenome | isolation source: Replicate 2 from Balatoc abandoned mine | place: Philippines: Itogon, Benguet | collected 2017-08-28
ATCGGCGTCGCCGACGAGATGAAGGGCCAGCTGCCGCTCGGCTTCGTCTTGCTCTCGCCCGGCGTGAAGCGCGATCCTCACGAGATCGAGAAGGAGATCGTGGCGCTGGTACGCGACCGCATCGGCCCGGTCGCGGCCTTCCGCACCGCCGTGTCGGTGAAGCGCCTGCCCAAGACCCGTTCGGGGAAGATCCTGCGCGGCACGATGCAGAAGATCGCCGACGGAGAGGCCTGGAACATGCCTGCGACGATCGACGATCCGGCGATCCTCGAAGAGATCGGCGTGGCGCTGAAGGGCAAGACTATCCTGTAAGCGTCAAACCGCCGTACCCACCACCGCGCCGATGCCTGCGGTCAGCGCCATCGCGAAGGCGCCCCAGAAGGTGACGCGGACGGTGGCGCGCAGCACATCCGCGCCGCCGGCCCTAGCCCCGAGCGCGCCGAGAAGCGCGAGGAAGACCAGTGATGCCCCGGACACCGTCGCGACCAGCAGCGAAGCCGGCGCGACGACGACCATGAGCAGCGGCAGCGCCGCTCCGACCGCGAAGGTCGCGGCCGAGGTCAGCGCCGCCTGGATCGGCCGCGCCGTCGTCATATCTGAAATGCCGAGCTCGTCATGGGCATGGGCGCCGAGCGCGTCCCTGGCCATAAGCTGGTCCGCCACTTGTAGCGCGAGCTCCGGTGCGACCCCTCGCTTGACGTAGATGTCCGCGAGCTCCTGTCGTTCGAACTCCGGTTGTGTCTTGAGTTCCGCCCTCTCGCGATCGAGATCGGCCCGCTCCGTATCCGACTGCGAGCTGACCGACACATACTCCCCGGCCGCCATCGACATGGCGCCCGCCACCAGACCTGCGACGCCCGCCACCAGCACCTCGGACGTGCCGGCGGAGGCGGACGCGACGCCGACGATGAGGCTCGCCGTCGAGACGATGCCGTCATTGGCGCCCAGCACGGCGGCCCGCAGCCATCCGATCCGCGAGACGAGATGGTTTTCGGCGTGCAGTCGGCTCATGATGGATCGTCCTGGCGATTGTTTGCTGGAACGATATCACAAACAGCTGCGCTCTACTTGATCTGGCGCAAGACTGCGCGCCCCCCATTGCTCCGGCTCCAAACCCCGTCATGTCACCACGATCCCAGCAGCGCCCGGAGCCGGCCTTCGCCTGACGCGAGTCCGCACTGGCCCTGTCGCCGCCCGTCGCGCCGTGTGACGGAAATTGCCGCGTGTCGTCTCATGCTACCGAAACGGCTGGCTCCGGATCGTCTCACATGTCATCACTGGCGGCCCAGACCTCGACGAGCGCCCACTTGAGGCCGGCCACCTTCGGCCGGTTGCGCTCGCTGGCGTTGAAGGTGGCATAACATTCACCGCCCTCGGCGAGGTCGGACAGAGCCGCGGCCAGCCATTCGTTGCCAAGGCGACCGGCGCGGGCGAGGCATTTGCCGAACAGGCACGCCGTCTCCTCCGCCTCCTCGCTCATGACGACGTCCGTCATCCACTGCGGCGGCTCCTCGTAGCGCGCGACGGGCTGCATCCCTTCGATCCCGGCGAGACGGGCGACCTCGTCGGCGGTCGCCTGCGCCTCTTCGACGTCCACCGCCTCGACGACGATGCGCCATAGTATGTTGAAGCGCGCCACGTCGGCCCAATCCCTACTTCTTTGCCGCCACCGGAGCCGACCCGGTGACGATCCGGTAGCTCTCGAGTTGCTCGGGAGAAAAATAGTAGAGCTGTCGCGGCGGCGTATCGAGCGCGTGCAGCCACATCGCCGGGTCGACGTCGAGTTCGGCCAGGAGGCGGGTGATCCGCGCAGTGGTCGCCTGTGCGTCCGACATCGCCTGCGCGGCGCCGATGCCGTCGACCTTGCCCGCTGCGTAGAACTGATGAACCCCGATCGCGGCCTTCGTCCCCGCATGCCGTTCCGCACCGCCCGAGAGGATCAGCGGACAGGACGAGGCGCAGAGCGCGCCGTCGGCCACGTCAGTGGCGAGCTTCTTCTCGCGGATCAGCCGCGCCATCGCCATCGCATCGTCCAGCGACCCGCCCGGTGAGTTCAGCGACACGATCTTCACATACTCGCCGCGGGCCGCGATCTCCTCGGAGAAGCGGGTTGCCGCGCCCGGGTCGATCGTCCCTTCTGCGGTCAGCACCCCTCCCGCGCCAAGCGTGAAGCGCATCGGGTCTTTGAGGCTGTCCTCGTCGACGGTGAGAAACTGGCGCGGGTCGACGCCGGTCTCGGTCGGCTCGGTCGTCTCTACCACCGGCGGAAGGATCGGCTGGTCGGCCGACGGCGCAATCGCCTGCTGCGGGAACAGGCCGCCATTGCGCTCCACCAGCTCCGACAGATCCAGCGCCAGTACGCCGATCGTGCCGATCAGCATGCCGCGGAACGCCCAGCGGATCACCTCGCCCTCGTCGAACCGCGAAAGATATCGCCTGACGAGGCCGCTCACCGTCTGCCTGGCCCCCAAAGGGGTCGCCGGATCGCCGTTCATGTCTCGCCGCGCTTCCTGTCGCCGAGGGTCAACGACGTTACGTTCTCAGGCGGCGCCGGCCGCGCCTCCGGTTCAGCGACAGGTTCGGCTTTGGCAGCGGACTCTGCCGCTGCCGCTTCGCCCCTGGCGCGTGCCTTGGCCAGCAGTGTGTCCTGGATCTCGAGCGCCCTGAGCACGTCGCCGGCCGACAGCCGGTCGACGTCGGTCATCGTCTCCTCGCTGCGCCGGATCGCCCCATAGACCACCGCCATTATGCCGACGAGCGCGGCCGGCAGAAGGTCGATCGAGATCGCACCGGCCCAGCTCGGGATGAACTGGTCCCAATAGCGGATGACCGCCTCCGCGGAGGTCAGCGGCACGTAGCGCCGTTCAGCGACCTTGGGCTGCGCCATGATCTCCTGCGCGGCCGTCGCCAGCGCGGTCGACTGCTGCGCCACCGAGGCGCGCACCGTGGCGATCACCGCATCCTGCCGCCCGACGAGATCGGTCGACGACCCGTCCGCCACCGGCGCGATGAAGCCCGCCGAAAGGTCCGCCGCCGCGCGCGCCACCGACGGCGCGATCGAGGTGCGCTCCAGCGAGGCGATGACGCCGGCGAGCACGACGGATTCCTTGGCGAAGGCATCGGACCGCTCCGCGATCGAGCCCGGCGCCGATACAAGGCCACGCATCGTCGCCAGGTTCGTCTGTCCCTGTTCGAACAAGGTCTGCACGCTCTCGCGCGAAGCCGAGATCGTCGCCTCGAGCTCCCGCATCTGCGCCGACATCTGGCTCAAGAGCTGCACGACGCTGCCCGAGCCCGTTGTTCCGGTCAGCGCGCCCGACGTGCGTTCGTCCTCGGCCAGCCGGTTGAACCGTTCCGCCGCGCGCTGTATGTCGGGCACCAGCGACAGCGCTCCGATCGCGTTAGAATTCGCCTGGTCGAGATCCTCGGTGTAGCCCTGCAGCGTCACAGCAAGATGCTGCTCGACCGCCGCCGAGCCGGCGAGCGCCGCCGCGTTCAGCCAGGACGACATGGCGATAATCATCAGCGACCCGACCGCCATCATCACCAGCATCCACAGCCGCGACGCGCCCTCGCGCAGTTCCGGGAGGAAGCGGATCATGTAGGTCCAGAACCCATACATGCCGACCGACACGGAGACCGAGTAGATGACGGCGGCGAAGAACACCATCGTCGCCGACCCGTCCAGCAGCGACCGCACGCCGAGATAGGTGTAGACACCGGACGCCAGAGCCAGCGTCGCCAGCACGAAGCGCGTCATTGTCTCGAGCGAAGCGATGTGGTTGCGCAGCGTGCGCGCGGAGGCAGCCTGGCTCATGCGATCTCCCTGTTCTTGTTGCAGGAAGGCGAGAGAAGTTCGGCGAATTGAAGGCCGGAGCGAAACCGTCTGGCCGCGTCCGGGCGCCCGGTCTATAAGGCCGGCATCCCCATCGCGAGCCTTCCAATGTCGCTTGAACGCAAGATCGCCATCGTCACCGGAGCCGCAGGCGGCATAGGCTACGCCATCGCCGAGCGCTTCCTGCGCGGCAAGGCGACCGTGGTGATCGCCGACATCGACGTCGAGAAGGGCGAGAAGGCGGTGAAGGATCTCGGCCAGCTTGGCGAGGTCCGCTTCATCCGCACCGATGTCGGCAACCGGCTCGACGCGCACAATCTCGTGGCCGCGACGCTCGAGGCCTATGGCGACATCGACGTGCTGGTCAACAATGCCGGCATCGTCCATGGCGCCGATTTCCTCGATCTCAAGGAAGAGGATTTCGATCGCGTCCTGCGTGTTAATCTCAAGGGCGCGTTCCTCGTCGGCCAGGCGGTCGCGCGGGTGATGGTCGACAAGGTCAAGGGCGGCGGCGCGCCCGGTGCGATCGTCAACATGTCGTCGATCAACGCTGTGGTGGCCATCGCCGACCAGATTCCCTATTCGGTCTCCAAGGGCGGGGTGAACCAGCTCACGCGGGTGATGGCGCTGTCGCTCGCGCCCTACGGCATCCGCGTCAATGCGATCGGCCCCGGCTCGATCATGACCGAGATGCTCGCCACGGTGAACGCGGACCCGGCCGCGAAGAACCGCATCCTGTCGCGGACGCCGCTCGGCCGCGTCGGCGAGCCTGCCGAGATCGCGGCGATTGCCGCCTTCCTCGCGTCGGACGACGCGTCCTACATCACCGGCCAGACGATCTATGCCGACGGCGGCCGGCTGCCGCTCAACTACACGGTTCCCGTCGCCGACAAGAAATGACCGCGAAGCCGCCTGCCTCCTGACGCAAGGCTGTCGGGAGCATCCTGTCATTCTCTTCTCCCAACCGAGAGAGGAGAGAATCATGTCCTTCGCTTCCAATTTTCGCACGTCGCTTACGCGCTTCGTCGCCCATCGGCGCGAGATCCGCGCCGCTGTCCGTACCGAGCGCATCCTCGGCGCGCTGCCCCCGCATCTGCGCAAGGATGTCGGCTGGCCGGACCTGTGGAACGGGCCGCACCGCACCCGCCGGTGACAAGAGATGTCGGGAGAGGATGAGACCCTCCTGACAAAATGTTGTCAGGAGGGTCGTGCGATGGTGAGATGTCGAAACGAGAGGATCTCATTATGGCTACCCAGGTTCCCCAGCACGCCGTTGTCTGGTTCGAAATACCGGTCGCGGACCAGGAGCGGGCCAAGGCGTTCTATTCCGCCATTACCGGCAATCCGCTCTTCGACGAGGAGGGCGGCCCGAACCCGATGGCACGCTTTGCCGCTGCCGGCGACAGCTCCATTGCCGGCCACATCTATCCCGGCAAGCCTGCGGCGGCCGGCACCGGCCCGACCATCCATCTCGCCGTTGACGACGTCGAGGCTGCTATGGGCCGCGTCACGGCCAATGGCGGCAGCGTCGTGTCGCCGGTGATCTCGATCCCGGCCGGGCGCTTCGCTTATTGCCTCGACCCGGACGGTAACTCCATCGGCGTGTTCTCGGCCTGATGCGACGCGCGGACCGCCTTTTCCAGATCGTACAGCACCTGCGCGGTGGCCGCCTGGTCACGGCGCAGATGCTGGGCGAGCGGCTGGAGGTGTCGGAGCGGACGATCTATCGCGACATCGCCGACCTGCAGTCGACCGGCGTGCCGATCGATGGCGAGGCCGGCGTTGGCTACATCATGCGCGAAGGCTACGACCTGCCGCCGCTGATGTTCACCCGCGACGAGATTGTCGCGCTTGTGGCCGGTGCGCGGATGGTGCAGGCCTTCGGTGGCGCCGCCATGGCCCGCGCGGCGGCGGAATCGCTGATCAAGATCGGCGCGGTCCTGCCGGCCGGCGAGAAGGACCGCATCCGCCGCACCGAAATCCACATGCCCGACTATGTGATGAGCAACACCGTGCGGGCCGCGGTCGATCTCGCCGAACGCGCGGTCGAGGAGCGGCAGGTGCTTTCGCTCGACTATCGCGACGAACAGGGACGCCCGACGCAGCGCGACGTGCGGCCGCTCGGGCTCTGGTTCTGGGGCAAGGTGTGGACGCTCGTCGCCTGGTGCGAGCTGCGCGACGATTTCCGCGCCTTCCGTATCGACCGCGTCGCTGGCGTGACGCCCGCCGGCCGCACCTTCCGCCATGAGCGCGGCAAGACGCTGGCGGATTTCTACCGCCGCATGGAAGTCCGCGAATCCGACGCCTGCGTCGCCTGAAGCGTGTTGCGATTGTCAGGCGTCGATGTGGTCGCGCCCCCTCCACCACTACGTGGTCCCCTCCCCCGTAAACGGGGGAGGATCGAGGACGTGCAAGCGGCACCGCCAATCCTCCCCTGCGAAGCGGGGGAGGGGGACCACGTAGTGGTGGAGGGGGCGTCCAGTCGAATCCGATATCTGCAGCAGGCCCTGGCTTCAGGCGCCGCCGACCCTCCAGGCGCGCCCCGTTTCGCGCAAAATCCTTCCGCCGGGCGATGGACACGCGCCGAGTGTTATGTTTGACTGAACATATCGCTCAAGCAGATCGCAGGGAACATCCAATGGCATCGCGTCTCTCTCTCCTGGCGGGTGCTGCCGCCCTTGCAGCTTCGGTTCTCGTGTCCACGGCCTCATTCGCGCAGGACAAGGTGACGGTGTTCGCCGCCGCGAGCCTCAAGAACGCGCTGGATGCGGTCAACACGGCCTGCGAGGCGGATGTCGGCGCGGCCGCGACGATCTCCTATGCCGCGAGCTCGGCGCTGGCCAAGCAGATCGAGGGCGGTGCGCCGGCCGATATCTTCGTGTCTGCGGATCTCGACTGGATGGCCTATCTGTCGGAGAAGAACCTGACGAGGAAAGACACCGAGGTGAAGCTGCTCGGCAACAGCATCGTCCTCGTCGCCCCGGCGGATTCTACCGCCGCTACCGACATCAAGGAGAATTTCGACCTCGCCGGTCTTCTCGGGGACGGCAGGCTCGCCATGGCAAACGTCGACTCGGTGCCGGCCGGCAAATACGGCAAGGCGGCGCTCGAAAAACTCGGCGTCTGGGGCTCGGTCGAGGACAAGGTCGCACAGGCGGAGAACGTGCGCGCGGCACTCGCGCTGGTCTCGACCGGCGAGGCGCCGCTCGGCATCGTCTACAAGACCGACGCCGCCGCCGACAGGAAGGTGAAGATCGTCGGCACCTTCCCTGAGACCTCGCATGCGCCGATCGTCTATCCGGCGGCGATCACCGCCGAGTCCAAGGACGACGATGCGGCCGCGTTCCTGAAGTGCATGCAGTCCGCCAAGGCGAAGACGCTTTTCGAGGAGCAGGGTTTCACGGTATTGAGCCCCGTCGCATCGAACTGACGGGGACCGACTGAACGATGGAATGGCTGGCGCTCAGTCCGGAGGAATGGGTCGCCGTCAGCCTCTCCCTCAAGGTCTCGATCTGGGCGACGATCGTCAGCCTGCCGGTCGGCATCGTCGTCGCCCACATCCTTGCCCGACGCGAGTTCGTCGGCAAATCTGTGCTCAACGGGCTGGTGCACCTGCCGCTGATCCTGCCGCCGGTGGTCACCGGCTATCTGCTGCTGCTCAGCTTCGGGCGCAGGGGGCCGGTCGGCTCGCTGCTCGAATCCTGCTGCGGACTGGTGTTCTCGTTCCGGTGGACGGGTGCCGCGCTCGCCTGCGGCGTAATGGCGTTTCCGCTGATGGTGCGCGCGATCCGTCTCTCGATCGAGGCGGTCGACCGCAAGCTGGAGGCGGCGGCGGGGACGCTGGGGGCGAACCCGGTGATGGTCTTCATGACCGTGACGTTGCCGCTCATCCTCCCCGGCATCGTGGCCGGCGCGATCCTCGCCTTCGCCAAGGCGATGGGCGAGTTCGGCGCGACGATCACCTTCGTCTCCAACATTCCGGGCGAGACGCAGACGCTGCCATCGGCGATCTACACCTTCATGCAGGTGCCGGGCGGGGAGCTCGGCGCGATGCGGCTGACGCTGGTGTCGATCGCCATCGCGATGGTCGCCCTCATCGCATCGGAGATCCTGGCGCGGCGGATCAGCCGGCGGATCGGCGCCTGATGGCGGTCGAGGTCGAGATCCGGCAGAGCCTCGGCGCGTTCGTGCTCGACGTCGCTTTCGCGAGCGCCGGGCGGCTGACTGCCCTGTTCGGTCCGTCCGGTTCCGGCAAAACCTCGATCGTCAACGCCATCGCCGGGCTGACGCGGCCGGAGGGCGGCAAGGTCGCGGTGGACGGCCGGGTCCTCTTCGACGCCGAGCGGCGCATCTTCCTGCCTCCGCACCGCCGACGGATCGGCTACGTCTTCCAGGATGCGCGGCTGTTTCCGCATCTCACCGTGTCACAGAACCTGCGCTACGGGCGCTTCTTCACGCCGGCGGCGGAGCGGTATGCCGATGTCTCGAAGGTGGTCGAGCTGCTCGGCATCGGCCATCTGCTGGACCGGCGCCCCTCTGGCCTTTCAGGCGGCGAAAGGCAGCGCGTGGCGATCGGCCGGGCGCTGATCGCCAGCCCGAGGCTTTTGCTGATGGACGAGCCGCTGGCCGCGCTGGACGATGCGCGCAAGGCCGAGATCCTGCCCTATATCGAGCGGCTGCGCGACGAAACGCAGATCCCCATCGTCTATGTCAGCCACTCCGTCGCCGAGATCGCGCGGCTCGCCAGCGACGTGGTGCTGCTGTCCGACGGCAGGGTGACGGCGGCCGGGCCGGTCAACGACATCCTGCCGCGCTTCGACCTCCTGCCGGATTCTGAGCGCGGCGAGGCCGGCGCGCTGGTGCGGCTCGAAGTGGTGAAGCGCGACGACGGGTTCGGCCTGTCGCTGATGCGCTCCTCGGGCGGCGAATGGCGGCTGCCCCGCGTCGCCGCGGAGGAGGGGGCGCATCTGACGGTGCGCGTCAGGGCGAGAGACGTCATGATCGCGACCGAGAAGCCGGCCGGCGTCAGCGCGCTCAACGTTCTGGAGGGTATGATCGCCGGGATCGACAGTGTCGGCGAGAGCGAGGCGCTCGTGACCATCCTATCCGGATCGGACCGCCTGTCGGCGCGCGTGACGGGCAGGTCCGTGCAGCAGCTTGGGCTTGAGCCCGGCAAGCCGGTCTTCGCGATCGTCAAGTCGGTCTCGCTCGACAGCGCCGCGACGGCCCGCCGCTGACACGCATCGCCAGCCAACGCGTTGCGGCCATCGACCGTCGATATATACTGGATGGAATAACGATCGGAGCCGTCCATGCCGTCGCTCAGCCTGCGCATCAATCTCGATCCCGACGGGCGGATCGGCCCCGGCAAGATCGAGCTCTTGGAGCAGATCGCCGCCTTCGGCTCGATCTCGGCCGGCGCGCGGCAGATGAACATGTCGTACAAGCATGCCTGGGACCTGGTCGAGGAGATGAACAGAATCTTCGGCAAGCCGGTCGTGGCGGCGCAGACCGGCGGCAGGCGCGGCGGCGGCGCGGAACTGACCGCCGTCGGCCTCGCCGTCGTTAGCCGCTTCCGCGCCATCGAGCGGGCGGCGACCGCTGCGGCCGAGCAGCACATGAACGCGCTGCAGGCGGAAATCGCCGCTGGCTAGGCCGATTTGACGGAGGTCAATAATGATCTCCTGCAATGTCGTAAGGTGAAGTTATGAAAAAGACAGCGCTCCTTCCCCTCGTCACTTATCCCGAACCGCTTCCGGGCGAAGTCCTCGCAGCGAGCGTGGAGTTCGTCTCCAAGGCGGGCTTCGACCTATTCGCTCTTTCGCTGGAGGCGGACTTTCCCGATGTCGCCAATGCGCTGTCGCGCCTACTGCTCGATGTGCCCGAGATGATCCGAAGGGCTGAGGCCCAGAGCCGGATGGGCGGTGAGGCGTTGCTAAAGGCTGTCGCCACGCTCGCTACGCAACACGGCGTCGAAAGCGAAGCCGGCCGTCGCCGTTCGGCGCAGGAGCTTACGTGTGACGCGGCCGCGGAAGAGGCACGCTATTTCGATCTAACTGTGGTTCCCATGCCGAAGGTAGGCGAACAGGGCCGAGCGATCGCGGAGGCCATCGTGTTCGGATCAGGCCGGCCGACGATCTTGATGCCCGAAGCCCTGGTGGTACGCGGCCTTCGCCGGGCCGTGGTGGCGTGGGACGGCTCTCGTGTCGCAGCGCGCGCGGTCAACGATATGCTCTCGCTGTTCGGCGGGATGGATCAGGTGACGATCGTCTCCGTCCTCAACGATAAGCCGCTGCCCGAGGACGATCCGGGCGACAAGCTCGCCGCGCACCTGATCAAGCGTGGCGTGCCGGCACGCGCGCTGGCGGTCGAACTGGAGGACCAGCCGATCGGAGCGACCTTGCAGGACTTCGCGATCCAGGACGGCGCCGGGCTACTCGCGATGGGCGCCTACGGCCATTCGCGGCTGCGAGAATTCGTGCTCGGCGGCGCCACGCGCACGATCCTGGAGGACGTGCGCCTGCCGGTGCTGATGTCGCACTGAGCGGGCTACGCCAGCCCGCGCTTCTCCATCATCGCCTGCGGCGAAGGCATGCGGCCGCGGAAGGCGGTGTAGAGCTCTTCCGGATCGGCCGAACCGCCGGCGGCATAAATGTGCCGCTTCAGCTTCGCGGCGAGGTCCGGGTTGAACGGATCGTTGGTCTCCTCGAACGCCGCGAAAGCATCGGCATCGAGCACTTCCGACCACATGTAGGAATAGTAGCCGGCGGAATAGCCGTCGCCGGCGAAGACGTGCTGGAAGTGCGGCGTGCGGTGGCGCATCACGATCGCGTCCGGCATGTTGAGCCGTGCGAGCGTCTCGGCCTCGAAGTCCATGGGGTCGGCCGGCGCGTCGGAACGGGCGTGATAGGCCATGTCGACCAGCGCGGAGGAGGTGAACTCGACCGTGTTGAAGCCGGCGTTGAAGTTGCGCGCGGCCTCCATCTTGGCGATCAGCTCTTCCGGCATCGGCTTGCCGGTCCTGTAGTGCAGCGCATGACGCGCCAGAACCGCCGGAACCGTCAGCCAGTGCTCGTAAAGCTGCGATGGAAGCTCGACGAAGTCGCGCGACACCGAGGTGCCCGAGATCGACGGCCAGCGGACTTCCGTCAGCATGCCGTGCAGCCCGTGGCCGAACTCGTGGAACAGCGTGCGCGCCTCGTCCAGCGACAGCAGTGCGGGCTCGCCTGGCGCGGGCTTGGCGAAATTCATGACGTTGTAGACGATCGGCAGCGAGCCCGCGCCCAATGTGTAGCCCGATTCGAGGCTGCTCATCCACGCGCCGGAGCGCTTGGTCGGGCGGGCGAAATAGTCGGCGAGGAAGGTGGCGATGCGGTCGCCCTCGCGACTGCGCACCTCGAACACGCGCACGTCCGGATGCCAAGCGGTGATGTCCGGCCGCTCGACGAAGGAGACGCCGAACAGCCGCGAGGCGACGTCGAAGGCGGCGTCGATCACACGCTCGAGCTGGAGATAGGGCTTTAGCTCGGCCTCGTCGAAGGCGAACCTCTCGGCGCGCAGCTTCTCGGCATAATAGCGCCAGTCCCACGGTGCGATCGCGTGGTTGCGGCCTTCGGCTGCGGCGATGCGGGCAAGCTCGGCCTGGTCGGCGGCTGCCTTTTCCAGCGCCTTCTCCCAGACCGGTTCGAGCAGGCCCATCACCGCCGGCGGGGTCTTGGCCATCGTGTCGTCCAGCTTGAGCGCGGCGAAGTTCTCGTAGCCGAGAAGCTTCGCCTTCTCCGCGCGCAGTTCGAGCGTGCGGCGGACGAGGTCGCGGTTGTCGGTCGGGCCCGGGTTCTCGCCCCGGCCGACGAAGGCGCGGAACGCCTTCTCGCGCAGGTCGCGGCGGCCGGAGAAGGACATAAAGGGCTCGTAGATCGAACGCGACAGGGTGACGGCGAAGCGGCCTTCCTCGCCGCGCGCCCGGGCGGCTTCCGCCATGGAGGAGCGCAGGAATTCGGGCAGGTCATCGACGTCCTCGGCCTGAAGCATCATGGCCCAACCCTTCTCGTCGGCGAGCAGGTTCTGGCTGAATGCCGCGCCGAGCGAAGCGAGTTCCTCGCCGATCGCGGCGAGGCGCGCCTTGTCGTCGGCACCCAGCTTCGCGCCGGCACGCACGAAGCGCTTCCAGGTCTTTTCGAGTACGCGCAGCGTCTCTGGGTCGAGGCCGAGCTCGTTGCGCCGCGCATAAAGCGAATCGATGCGGGAAAAGAGCCGGTCGTTCATGTAGATCGCCGAGAAATGCCGCGACATCTTTGGCGCGATCTCGCGTTCCAGCGCCTGGATGGTCTCGTTGGTGTGCGCGCCCGCGCGGGCCCAGAACAGGGCGGAGACGCGGCCCAGCGGATCGCCCGCGAGCTCCAGTGCGGCGAGGGTGTTCTCGATCGTCGGCTCCTCGGCATTGCCGGCGATCGCGTCTATCTCCGCGCCGTGGGCCGACAGGGCAGCCTCGAATGCGGGCGCGTAGTCGCCGTCGTCGATCCGTTCGAGCTCAGGCAGGCCGATCTCGCCCTTCCAGCGCGTGAGGGGGTGCGAAGCGAGATCGAGCGGGTTGGCGGTCATGGAAGATGCTCCGGGAGGGACATGCTGCCGGGCATGTAGTCGCTGCGGCGGCGCGGGACAACCGCTTGACGCGGAACGGCAGACGCTCTATGGCCCACTTATTATCAGTAAGGCTTACTAATTCCGACCCAGATGGCTCTTCTCCAGGACCCGGATTCATTCGGCTTCCTGATCGCCGACGTCTCGCGGCTGATGCGCGCGGAGTTCGACCGGCGCATCGGCGAGGCGGGCATCGGCGTGACGCCCGGCGAGGCGCGCGCGCTCTCCAACGCGTTTCGCGCGGGCGTGGTGCGCCAGACGGTGCTCGCCGAGCGGATGGGTGTCGAGGCGATGACGCTGAGCACCTATCTCGATAGGCTTGAAGCCCGAGGCCTTGTCGAGCGCCAGCCCGATCCGACCGACAGGCGCGCGAAGCTCATCCACCTCACGGATGAGGCGCATGTGGTGCTGGAGCGTATTCAGGCCATCGGCGCCAGCGTGCGGATCGATGTCGCCGCGAGAATCAGCCCATCGGAATGGGAGCAGCTCAATTCGGCGCTGCGGCATGCCCGCGACAGCCTCAACCAGCTTCGCCTCGAGGCAAACAGGCGGGAGAGCGACGCCGCATGAACATGATGCAGGCTCCGGTGGCGGTGCCGCCCCTGATGTCGGAGCGGCGCGTCGCGATCATCGGAGCGCTTCTGGTCGCACTCGGGCCGGTGTCGATGGCGCTCTATACGCCGGCGATGCCCGAGATCGTGCGCGCCTTCGGCACGACGGAGGCGGCGGTCAAGCTGACGCTTTCGATGTATTTCGCCGGCTTCGCCATCGCGCAGCTCTTCTGCGGACCGCTGTCGGACGGGTTCGGCCGGCGACCCGTCACCGTGGCATTCATGGGGATCTATCTCGTCGCGAGCACGCTGGCGCTGTTCTCCCCGAACGTCCATGTGCTGATCGCCGCGCGTTTCTTGCAAGGCGTGGGCGCGGCCGCAGGGATAGCGATCTCGCGCGCCATCGTGCGCGATCTCTTCACCAATGAAGCGTCCGCCAGGATCATGAACCTGATCGGCATCATCCTGGCGATCGGGCCTGCCTTCTCTCCCGTCATCGGCGGCGTGACGATGGAGTTGTTCGGCTGGCACGCCATCTTCATCCTGATGGTGGCCTTCGGTGTGGGGATCATCCTGATCGCGACGTTCTCCCTGCGGGAGACGGTAACGCGCGACCTCAGCCGCATCCGTCCGATGGCGATCCTACGGTCCTACAAGTCGCTGCTCGGAAGCCGTTCCTTCATGTATCCGAGCCTGATGCTCGGCGGCACGGTGGGCGCGCTCTACACCCTTGCGACCATGCTCCCCTTCGTCCTGATCGAGCGCGTCGGGCTGACGGCGACGCAGTTCGGCCTGTCGATGCTGATGCAGTCAGGGTCCTATTTCTTCGGGTCGCTCGCCGTGCGGTTCATCATGCCGAAGCTTGGCTCGCATGCGCTCGTCCCGATCGGCCTGGGCTTCGTGGTATTCGGCGGCATCACGATCTGCGCGCTGCCGCTGCTGTTCGGCCCGAGCTTCTACACGGTGATGCTGCCGATTGCATCCTATGCGGTGGGCATCGCCTTCGCGACCCCGGCCCTGACGACGGCGGCGCTCGCGCCCTTTCCGCACATGGCCGGGGCGGCCTCGTCGCTTTCGGGCTTCATGCAGATGGGCGGGGGTCTTCTCGGCAGCTCGGTCGCCGTGCTGATCGGAGAACCTGTTCTCGCGATCGCCACCGTGATTCCCGCGATGGGCCTGATCGCGGTTCTCTGCTGGCTGGGGTTCAGGAATCTGCCGGACACGACGCGGATCTCCCGGCCGCCCAACGACATCACTGTTAACTGATCACTCCAGTTCCGGCCGTTCGAAGTCGCCGGTTTCAGGATTCATGATCCAGAGTTCGCCGGTCGAGATGTCGAACCAGGCGCCATGCAATGTGAGCCGTTCTTTCTTCTCCAGGATGCTCACGCACGGAAAGGTGCGCAGATTGGCGATGGAGAAGCGGATCGAGATGCGCTCCAGCGCGGTCTGGCGCTCGGCGGCGGTGAGCATGGTGTTCTTCGACACGTCTTCCGCGGCCGGTGCGACGAGGCTCATCCACTTGCCGATGAAGTCGCCCGGCGACAGGGGCTCCGTCACCGGCGAAAGTGCCGCACGAATGCCGCCGCAGCGGCCATGGCCCATCACCACGATGTTCTTGACCTTCAGGCTCTGGACCGCGAATTCGAGCGCGGCGGACGTCGAATGGTATTCGCCGTCCGGTGAATAGGGCGGCACGAGATTGGCGACGTTGCGGACGACGAAGAGCTCGCCCGGTCCGGAGTCGAAGATCGTCTCGGGCGCGGCGCGGGAATCGCAGCAGGCCACGATCAGCGTCTCCGGCGACTGGCCGCTTCGCGCGAGCTCCCGATAGCGATTCGTTTCGTGTGCATAACGGCCGCTCATGAAGGACCGATAGCCGTTGAGAAGCTGTTCCGGGAAAGCGCTCATGCAGTGCGATTAGCGGGAATCCGTTTCATTCGCAATTGCGAACGATGCACAGCGGGTCAAACCCAGATCGCGATCGGCAACTCACAGGAATCCACCAGAGGCGGATCCGGATACGGCCTCGCCTCGCCCCGGTCGATGCGCGCCGCGACCAGCAGCATTGCACAGGCGTCGAGCACGTCGTCGTCGGCAGCGCCGCGCGGGGAGCGGCGGTCGAGAAACGCGCGTTCGAGCCCGCATCGCGCAAGCAGAGCCCGCCGCTCCTCCATGCCGGGAGCAGACACGCGCCCCTTGACCTTCTTGGGCAGGGACATGGCCTGCATGCCGTTCAGGCGCCAGAACGCGACTTCGGGATGGGATTCGCGGATACGTCCGCGCAGTTCCGGGCGATCGCGCAGCAGGCCATCGACCTCGCGAATCTTCGAGAAGATGCCGAAGGCCTGGATGGAGATGGACCGCGGCGGATCCGAGGTGGCGCGGGCGACGGCGCTGGAGCGCCGATGCGCTTCGTACCACGCATCGAGCGTGGTGAAGCCAGAGGGCTCGGCATAGACGGCTGCGCGCGAGGGGATCGAGAACACGCTCGACTGCCGCTGGCCGAGCAGGGGCCTGACGGCCATCTCGGGCCCGCGACCGCCCTTGCGGGTGACGTCGGGCAATCCGATCGGCATGTCCACCGCGATCACCGTGTCGTCCGGGAGAGCATCGACCAGAGCTGAGAAGCGCTCGACGACGACGATCTCGTCGTCAGATCCGGGGCGTCTCACGGCTGCCACCCAGCCGGCCTTGCAGCCATCGACTCCCGCGAGGACGGGGCTCACGCGCGCCTGTTCCTGCCCGGCACGGAGAGATGGCGTGTCTGGACCATCGCCATCGGATGCGAAAGGCTCTGGGCGTCGGTTTCGATCTGCAGCTCGTCGCCGCCGCGCTTGGCCGTGCGGGCGAGGATCTCGAACACGGCGGCCGTGGTTGACTGGAGCGCCTTGTCCGGCGACTGGCCCGACAGGACACGGGCGAGGTAGACCGCCGCCGTGAGGTCGCCGAGCCCGTTCGGCGGCCTGTCGATCATGCGATGCTCGGCGAGCAGCGCTTGCGAGGGCGTTAGCAGGAGGTTGCCGATCGAGCCGTTCATCATCGCCGGAGCCGACGTGACCAGCATGGTGGGCGGCGGGGCGTCCTGCGCTGCCTGAAGCAGGCTGGAGATGTCGTCGAGAGGGGCGCCCGTCATCCAGGCGAGCTCATAGCGGTTCGGCGTCGCCACGTCCGCGATCGGCACCAGCAGGTCGCGGATCGCCATGGCCGTCGCCTCGGGGATATAGAGCCCACCCTTGTCGCCCATGACCGGGTCGCAGACATAGAGGGCGCGCGGATTGCGGGCCTTCACGGCCGCGACCAGCGATGCGATCGCCTCGGCCTGCGCCGGATCGCCGAGATATCCGGACAGGACCGCGCCGACTTCGCCCAGCCAGCGGGCGCCTTCGAGGTCCTTCATCAGCGCGGCGAAATCGGCTGCCGGCGGCACGATGCGCGTGGCGCGGCCATGGCCCGGATGCCAGGGCAGGATCACGGTCGGAACGGCCCAGACGGGAAAGCCCAGCGTTTCGAGAGCGAAGACGGCCGCGCGGTTGCCGACGGAGCCGCGCGCGACGTGGCTGGAAATGACGATGACAGCGCGCGGCGTATCGGTCGTGTGGGTCTGCATGCCGGTTCAGCCGCCAAAGAGGTAGAAGAGGAGCCAGCCAAGGATCGCCAGCGTGATCAGAAAGCCGATAGTGCGGCCGACTCGAGTGCCCCACACCTCGATGCTGTCGGCCTGGTCGACGTCGTCGGCGTTGAGATGACCTTTCAGGCGATCGACGCCGCGGCCGACGAAGGATGCACTGTCGGCGGACGATTCCTTCGCCACGCGATCGAGGATGCGGCGCGACTCCGCCTCCGGGTTTTCCTTCCTGTCTGCCATATCGCCACTCTAGCTGGCGCATTCGGTCCTGCACAGGGGATGCCGCTGCCGCCGTTTCCTTCCGTGGCCCGGCGGAGTAATGTGCGCACCGTTCCTGATCCGCATGGATCGACGAGGGGAGATCATGACTGCTTCAATCCAAGCTCCGGCTCTTCGCCTGCCGCGCCTCGGCGCGCTCCTGCTGCTTCTGCTCGCCCCGCTGCTTTCGGGCTGCGGCTTCAACACGATCCCCACCGAAGAGGAGAGGGCGAAGGCGGCCTGGAGCGAGGTGCTCAACCAGTACCAGCGGCGCGCCGACCTCATCCCCAACCTCGTCGAGACCGTGAAGGGCTATGCGGCCCAGGAAAAAGACGTGCTTGAATCGGTCGTCGAGGCCCGCGCCAAGGCGACCCAGCCGCAGATTCAGGTGACGCCCGAGCAGCTCTCCGATCCGGCGGCATTCAAGGCGTTCCAGGACAGCCAGGCCGGGTTGACCAGCGCGCTGTCGCGGCTGCTGGCGGTGGTCGAGAACTATCCGGACCTCAAGTCCAACCAGAACTTCCTGGCGCTGCAGGCGCAGCTCGAAGGCACGGAAAACCGGATCGCGGTCGCCCGCCGCGACTATATCGAGGCGGTGAGGGTCTACAACACGGCGCTTCGCACCTTCCCGTCGCTGATCTGGGCCAAGCTCTGGTTCACCTCCAACGAGCCGTTCGAGAACTTCACCGTGACCGAGGACAAGATGGAAGTGCCAAAGGTCGATTTCGGCACGAAGCAGGGCGGCTGAGGCCGCAATCGCCATGCAGTGCGCACTCCGCGAGGGCATGAGCGCAGGCGCTCGGATCGTCGCAGCCGTTGTCCTTCTCGCGCTTTCGCTGCTGCCGGCATTCACGGCGGAACTTTTGCCGCTGACGGGTCGCGTGGTCGACCAGGCGGGCATGATCGACGCGGCGACCGAGGCGGAGCTGACGGCGAAGCTGGCCGCCTTCGAGCAGAAATCCTCCGACCAGATCGTCGTGGCGACGATGGACAGCTTGCACGGCGACAGCATCGAGGATTTCGCCAACCGGCAGTTCCGCGCCTGGGGGCTCGGCCAGGCAGGCGAGAACAACGGCATCCTGCTGCTGGTGGCGAAGGACGACCGCAAGATGCGGATCGAGGTCGGCTACGGGCTGGAAGGCACGCTTACCGACCTGCATTCGAAGCTCATCATCGAGAACACGATGGTGCCCGCCTTCCGCGCCGGCGACTTTTCCGGCGGCATCTCGCGGGCGGTCGACGACATCATCATGGTGCTGGAAGGCAATGCCGCCGAGCTCGAAGCCCGCGCCGAGCGGAACCAGGACGCGCCGGCGGACATCGACTGGTTCGTCGTCCTCTTCGTCACGCTGTGGGTGACGCTGTTCGTCGGCGGCTTCCTGATTTCCTTCCTGGCGCCGATCTACGGCAAGAAGCTCGGGCCGAACCGTTACCGCTGGCTCGGGATGGACATCACCATCGGCGGCGGATCGTCGTCGGGCGGAAGCTATTCGGGCGGCTCGTCCGGCTGGTCGTCGGGAAGTTCGGGCGGCGGCTTCTCCGGCGGCGGCGGTTCGTCGGGCGGCGGTGGGGCCTCGGGCGGATGGTAGGAGAGGCGGCATGACCGGCGAGGTCGATCATTCACGCGTCTCGGCCGCCATCAGGGAGGCGGAGAAGAAGACGTCGGGCGAGATCTTTTGCGTGCTCGCGCGCGCCAGCGACGGCTATTTCCACGTCGCGGCCGCCGTGCTGGCCGGCGCGATCATGGTCCTCAGCCTGCTCGTCGCGCTCTGGCTCGAATGGGGCTGGCGCCATGTCGACGCGTCGACCTTCGTGCTGGCGCAGTGCCTGGCGTTCGCGGCAGGGGTGATCCTGCTGAAAGCCGTGCCGTCGTTGCGCATCCGGCTGGTGCCGAAGCGGGTGCGCTACGCCAAGGCGCACGCCAACGCCATGCGGCAGTTCCTGTCGCGGAACGTGCATACGACGCGCGAGCGGACCGGCGTGCTGATCTTCGTTTCGCTGGCGGAACGCTATGCGGAAGTGGTGGCGGATACCGGCATCAGCGAGAAGGTGCCGCAGGCGGAGTGGAACCGGATCGTCGCGGATCTCGTCGTCGCCGCGTCCGGCAATCGGCTGACCGAGGGTTTCGAAAGCGCGGTTGCCGCCGCCGGCGCCCTGCTTGCCGTGCATGTGCCGCGCGGATCGCACAACCGCAACGAGCTCGACGACAGGCTGGTCGAAATCTGAGTGGAAAATGCACCGGTCGGCGCAGCTCGCCGCTTGCGCCGACTCTTCGCACCCGGCTATGGTTAAGCCATTATGAAAACCCTGACCGTAGGCATACGCAGAGCCGAGGAAGACGACGCGGCCGCGATCGCGTCTATTCATCAGGCAGCGTGGCAGGGCGCCTATGCGGGCATCATCCCGCATCGCGCACTCACGGCGATGATCAATCGCCGCGGCCAGAGCTGGTGGGCGAGCGCGATCAAGCGGGCGGCTTCCGTGCTGGTGGTCGAAGTGGGTGGCAAGGTCGTCGGCTACGCCACGATCGGCCGCAACAGGTCGCGCGACCTCAAGCAGGAAGGCGAGATCTACGAGCTGTACGTCAGGCCGGAATATCAGGGCATTGGCCTCGGCACGCGGCTTTTCCAGGCCGCGCGCGAGCGCCTCAGCGGACACCGGCTGAAGGGGCTCGTCATATGGGCGCTGGAAGACAACGCCAATGCGACCTCGTTCTACCACGGCATCGGCGGCCGCGACGTTGCCGAGGGTGTCGAGATCTTCGACCAGAAGGCGCTGCGCAAGATCGCCTTCGTCTGGAAGTAAGGTCGGCCTGAACGGCTCGGGCCAGGCCTATTCGACGCCGGCCTTGTCCTCGAAATAGCTGGACGCCTCTATTGCCGTTGCGCGCCGCTCGCCGTGCCACATCGCCTCGGAGTAGCGGCAGGCGAAATCGCGCGCCTCGTCGTCCGCCACCTTGCGCGCCAGCGCATTGGCATCCTTGTTGGCCGTGGCCTCGACATAGCCGACGACGCAAGCGTCTCCTGCATCCTTCTGCCCGACCTTCGCGATCACCAGCACCTGGACTTCCGGAAGAGGGTCGCCCTTGTCGTCGGTGCCGGCCGAGACGAACCAGCGCCGGATCGTCGCGAAGGGCGTGGCGCCGTCGAGCCGCCATTCGATCGTGTCGCCGGCATGATTGAAGCCGGAGAAAGTCTCGAACGCGCCTTTTTCGAACCATGGCCCGAGATGGCCATAGAAGGCGGACTGCCTGAGGTCGCCCTCCGCGAAGCTGATGCCGTAGTCGCCGTGGCCCTTGCAGGTCCACGACCCGCCGGTCTCGTCGGACTGCACCTCGCGGCAATCCTTCTCGAAATCGACCTTCTGGTAGGCGCTTTCGGCGGCATAAGCGCCGAGCGAGGACGCTAGGAGCATCAAGCCGGCAACTATGCGCATCGCCTTTCCTCCGGTGGACGCCGTATCTTCCGCCGCGTCCGCCCTGGCGTCAATTCGGCCGCTTGCGCTGCATCGCACAAAACGATACCGCTGCGAAAAATTGCTGGAGTTCTTTGATGCGCATCGACGCCATTCCGATCGGAAACAACCCGCCCGACGACGTGAACGTCATCATCGAGGTGCCGATCGGCGGACAGCCGATCAAGTACGAGATGAACAAGGAGGCGGGCACGCTGTTCGTCGACCGGTTCCTCTACACGCCGATGGCTTATCCCGGAAACTACGGCTTCGTGCCGCACACGCTGTCGGGCGACGGCGATCCGGTGGACGTGCTCGTCTGCAACACGCGTGAGCTGATGCCCGGCTGCTACATCAATGTCCGTCCGATCGGCGTGCTGATCATGGAGGACAATGCCGGCCAGGACGAGAAGGTCATCGCCGTGCCCACGCCGAAGCTGACGCGGCGCTACGACAAGGTGCTCAACTACACCGACCTGCCGGAGATCACGCTGCAGCAGGTGGCGCACTTCTTCGAGCACTACAAGGATCTCGAGCCCGGCAAGTGGGTGAAGATCGGCGGCTGGCACGACGCCGACTATGCCAAGAAGATGATCGTCGAGGGCATCGAGCGGGCCAAGGCGGCCAAGTAGGCCGTCCGGGCGTCAGCCGCCCGCGAGCCGCTCTTCCACGCGTTTCGACAGCAGCGCCGCGTCGCCCGCGACGCTGACGGTCTTGATCCGCGACGTGGCTCCGCCGGTCACCGAGACCGTGCGGCCGGGCACGCCGAGCCATTCGGCCACCAGCCGCTCCAGCGCGGCATTCGCCGCGCCTTTTTCCGGCACGGCGCGAACCCGGGCGGCAAGATGGGTCGAACCGTCGGAGGCTGCCGCGACGCCCTCCACCCGGTCGGCCGAGGATTTCGGCGTCAGGCGCACACGGATATCGATCCGGCCGGCCGACAGTCGGACCATGCGCTCCATGTCAGGACAGCAGCGCTGGGGCGACCGTCTGCAGGATGAGCTGGCGGATGAAGAACAGGATGAGCAGCAGGATGATCGGCGAGATGTCGATGCCGCCGAGGTCGGGCAGGAAACGCCGGATCGGCCGCAGAGCCGGCTCGGTGACCTTGTAGAGGAAGTCCCCCACCATGCCGACGAACTGGTTGCGCGAGTTGATCACGTTGAAGGCGTAGAGCCAGGAGAAGATCGCCGACAGGATGATCAGCCACCAGTAGATATCGAGCGCCAGGATGATGGTCTGGATAAGGGCCAGCATGAACGTCTCCGTGATCGTCGGGCAGATGTAGCCATTGCAGGCGGAAGCGGCAAGGGCAGCGGGACTTCCGCCGCGCAACGCGCTTGACAGAACCGGGGCCCGGCACATAAATGCCGCCCATCCGTCGGACGGGGCTGTAGCTCAGCTGGGAGAGCGCGTCGTTCGCAATGAC
>VFQN01003610.1_pt1 | contig 21787 bp, 16 predicted proteins | sample 3512371 | NCBI WGS metagenome assembly VFQN01 (sample SAMN10412370, study PRJNA504923) | tailings metagenome | isolation source: Replicate 2 from Balatoc abandoned mine | place: Philippines: Itogon, Benguet | collected 2017-08-28
CCTCCAGCCAACCAACCTCTCAACCTACTTGTCAACCCTCCAGCCAACCAACCTCTCAACCTACTTGTCAACCCTCCAGCCAACCAACCTCACCACCTACTTCACAACTTTCATCAAAGCCAACCTCCTTCCCGACAAACCCTTCCTCTCAGCCAACTTCTCAACCCAGTCCAAAGTTTTCTCGAAGACCAACCTACTGTCTCACCACCAAGCCCTCCGCTTCCCCCACAATTGCGCCAACAGCTTTCCTCCTTTCCATTTCGACCAATTCTACTTCCTGGAAGGGAGTTCTTTCGGTTTTGGGGGTATTTATTGACAAGCAAACTACATTCAAACAAATAGCTATTGGTTCGGTGGGAAACGAGGCTGACGCAACCTACATAATCCTTGGAAGCGAAAGTATTTCTAATGTTGTAAACCGCGAATTAGATATATTTACCTCTATGGCTCATTATCCGATTATTCGCACAAGCTCTTCTTACAGAAGAGATACTACAACTCGATCGTGCTTAATCCCAGGAGATTTAGACGGTGACCGCTTAAACGATCTTATTCTTTGCAATCCTTTGGTTTCCAAGTGTTTCATTTTCTTTGGTAATTCTGTAGATGGTTTGAACCTTGCTCCAATGGCTGTGACTTTATCAAGCAATGCAAACAATGATTATTTTGGTTTTTCTGTTGCATCATTGGGAGATATGAACTTTGATGGAATTGTTGATGTAATTATTAGTGCACTGAACGCCAAAATATGTTATGTGCTCTACGGTCAGTATAACTGGCATAGAAGTCTACAAGTCTCCAAAATGTTCCAACTAAATAATAATGATGGCTTTAAAGTTGTTGGGGACAGTGCCTCTATCAGTTTGATGGGAATTTCGTTAGCAGGTTTAAATGACATGAATGGTGACGGTCGGAATGATTTTGCCTTGAGCGTTTTAAATTCTGCCCCTGCATCATCTTTCTCGAGTAGCAATGTTGTTTATGTTGTGTACGGAAAGTTAACGAATGAAAATCTTTTCCTTTCAAAATTTATTGTTGGGATTGATGGGATTCGAGTTCTGGGATCTACTGGATATTATTCTGGCTTCTCAATAACAGGGCCAGGAGATGTGAATGCCGATGGATATCACGATTTGGTAGTTGGACTGATCCCCTCTAGTTCCTACTCAAATACCGCTGGTCAAGGTGCAGCTCTGATTTTTGGTTCTCCAGATTTGACATCAGATGAAATAATCGGACGCTTTGATGGCAACAAGGGAATGGTATTTTTTGGTGCCGGCTTTATTGTCAGCAGTCTGAGTGATGTGAACCATGATGGAGTTGCTGACTTCATGCTTACAGCTGTGACAAATTATATTGGAAAAGGAAACAGTTATTTGATTTCTTATCCCAGGTCTCTAACTTCTCCTCCCTCACTCCAACCAAGCTCTTTTCCTTCAACTTATCCATCGAATAATCCAACAAGTTTTCCCTCATCAGTCGCTCCTTCATCATTACCAACGCTTCGAACGACAACACCATCCACTTCTGAAAATTATACCGATGTACCCACTGCGCCAACCATTTCAACCGGTCCAACCAAAGTTCTCAAATCGACAAGACCCACGGCCTCACTGTCTTACTTACCCACTCTTCGTCCAAGTATCAAACCTTCATCGACCAATAATCCAACATTCCGACCAAGTCTCTCTCCAACTTTGAAACCGAGTCGAAAGCCGTCTATTTTCCCTACTGCACACTTTCCTACATCAAATCCTTCTTCATTTCCAACTCTCCCGAACGAAAAGAGTCATGAAATTGATGAAACAATCGTAGTGACTCGGAGTGGACAGAGTTATTTGAATAAAAGGGGGAAAATTCTCTTTCGGATGGAAGGTAATGGAGATATCACGATCACAGGGGGTCGAGGAAGAAATATATATGCATTCTTGCCATCTACTGACACCAATTCTGTTACCTCCTTCCTTTCCGAGGGTAAGGCAACACTGTCAGCCAAAATTACTATTAAGAATTTTCATCCTAAAAGAGATGTCTTAGATGTCAGTGCGTTCCCTGTCATTCGATCATCTTCAGATATCAGCTATGAAACCTTTCCTTTCACCTTGCTTCTGGCTGATAACTATCGAGTGATTATCTCTTCCTCCTCTCTCAACCCTTTAGACATCACCTATATCTTCTCCTCCTCGTCATCTTCTTCCTCACGTTTATCGCAGTCGTCTTGTGAGTCCTTCTCTACTGTGCTCTCGAATCCAACAATACTAATTCCAGTTGTTGTGATGATTTGTTTTGCTGTCTGTGCTCGCTTAACTTTTCAGCAAAAGAATTTACAGAAGAAAGTCCAGACACTACCTGTGGAAGGGGATAGTAAGAAGAGCAAGAAGAAAAATCAAACCACCCAACACATTGTCAATCTGAAAGCTGCTAAAGAGGAAATTAGAGCGAGTAAAGTCTCTTTGGCACCAATAATTGAATTAGGAAGAGAGCGTGGACAAAGTCTCCATTCAAGTGATTCGAATCAACTGTCAGAGCATGAAGTGGGATATAATAACGATGAAAGCATTGGGAGCTTAGGAAGTGGTTGGGGAGGATTGAGCAGTCGTAGTGGGAATTCTAGCTTTGACCTACCATTTGACACCCTTCCTAACCGTTCCAACCTTCCTCCTTCGAACTTTAATGTTTATCACGTAAGTAGTGAAAGTTCGAATTACAATGAGAATAATCTTAGTTCTTATGAGAATTATCATATCATTTTCATCGAAGAAGATAATGAGAATAATAATCACAATGATAACAATATCATGTCATTGCTTCCATACCCAATTACAACAATATTAATCGAATATTCTGATGATGAAAATGAAGGAGAGTAACTTCATAGTCCATCAATGAGCTTCTTTTCATATCTTATGATGAATTACTATTTGAATGATGTTATTAAGATTTCCTATTATATGTGTTTTTTTATTTCCTAATTCCTATCTTCCTATTATTTTGCTATTTTGTGTTTTATCTCTGATGGATAGGATTCGTTTATTGTTATCTTCCCTCTCCCCTTTAGGGTGGCTTTGATATCTGATAGATTAGCTTCTATGCGTTTGTATAATATAATATAAAATAAAACAGAATAATCTTAGCTTCATTGATAGCTTGTTATATAATTCATCGCTATGGGATAATATGATGCGACTATAGTTCACTTCATTACACAACATTTACTAAACTCAATACAAAAGAAACATTTGGCTCACTTCCTTCCTTCCCTTCCTTCTATTCTATGATCCTTCTCATCATTTACTCTTGTGCTTGATGAGAATTCTCCCAGTTTGATACAAGTGCATAGAACATCGATGACTCATTCTCCAACAGTCTTTGAGGAGTATCAAATTCAGCCACATGGCCAGCATCCATCACCAACACCTTGTCGCTGTCCATGATGGTATTGAGTCTATTTAGATTCGAATCAATAGATAATTAAAATATCACGCTCTCCTTACCTATGCGCTACAGTTAGACACGTAGCATCTGCGAATTCAGTGCGGATTGCTTTCTGAATGGCAGCATCGGTCTCTAGATCGACAGCAGCCGTTGCCTAAAATACATTTTAAACGAATATAAAGAAACATAGAATAAGTACCTCATCCATGATAATGATCTTCGCCTTAGAAAGTAACGCTCGAGCGATACAAAGTAACTGTCTTTGTCCGACAGAAAAATTTGAGCCGTTTTCTTGCACCACATCCTCGAGAGAATGAATATGTTCGGATAGACGAGTGCGATGCAAGATATCCCAAAGATCTCCTTCTTCATACCGTCTAAAAGGATCCAAGTTCGAACGCACGGTACCTGAAAATAAAACTGGATCTTGTGGGATAACTGCCATTACGGATCTGAGAGTGTTCAGACCAATTGAACGAATGTTGATATCGTCAATCAAGATATCGCCTGCTTCGAGTTCCACTAATCGTAATAAAACAGTGACAAGAGAAGATTTACCAGCTCCAGTTCGCCCAACAACACCAATCTTTTCTCGAGGTGAAACGGTAAAGGAGCAGTCTTTCAAAACAAGGGGAAGATTTTCGCGATAACGCATGTTAACATTTTCGAAAACGATCTTGCCTTGACTGGGCCATACACGAAGTCTTTGGTTCGAGGAAGTCAACGAATTCAGAGGATTCGACGTAGCTGAAGGGAAAGTATGAATGGTCTTGGGATCATCAATGAGGTAATGGGAAGCCTCCTGCTTCATGGTAGCGTACGTTTTGATACGCTCAACAGAAACCATCTGACTCTCTAAATCTGACGCCATTCGCACAGTCCAATTAAGCGATTGTGTGATGTTAAGAGCAAATGAGATGGACAATCCCGCGAGTCCAGCGAACGCTGCAGTTTTTGTCGCCTGACTCTCAGGTGTGTCATTGATGAAAGAGGTCTGGCTTAGAAAAGCCTCTCTTGCCAAAACTGCGAATAACGCAGAAAAAGTAACAATCAATGTTCCAACAAACTCTAATCGCACCGCGAGCCAACAATTCGCTGAGAAGTTCAAGAAATAAGCCTTCTGATTATTATCTAAAAGTCGATGATTTTTTGCGATCAATCTTTTCTCTGCCTGATATGCTCTGATTGTGGTGATACCGTCAAGCGTTTCGGAAAAAAGTGCATATATTGGCGAGCGAGCAGTCGATTCAATGCGAGTAAGTTCCCGAGAAGTTTTGATATAGTACTTTTGAGCCATGTAATAAAAGATAACAAGAGGAATGAGACCGAGAAGGAATAAAGGGGTGATCACAACAATGTATAGTAGGACACATGTGACTCGAGCCATCGTACCAACATAAGAACGAACAGTTTGAGGTATTTGTTCATCCACAGTGTATACATCCTTGGAAAAGCGATTAATGATCCGCCCAAGAGGTGTAGTGTCATAGAAGCCCATAGGTGCATAAAGTACACCAGTCAGCAGTTCGGCGAACAGCTGGCGCGAAGCGTTTAATGATTTCAACCGGACATACACTTCTCTGATTAAGCCGCACAAGGTAATGAAAGCATTTATGACAATATAAATACTAAGGAAGAACCAAGGCGAGGCAGACGATCGATGTTGAGACCAAAAAGATAACCACCAAGAGCTGAGCATAGCTATTACCTCCGCGCCATAAAATGACAGAATAATCAACACGCCGACTACGATGCCCCCAGCTGCATTGCACCACTTCATATAAACCTTGAAATCCACGTCACCAACTTCTTGGTCCTCAGTCACAATCAATTTCCCATCAGCCTTACGGACCCCAGAATTCTTTTCATCATATTTATCCACATTTTCTTGGGATTCTGCGCGATCGCCACTCTTTTTCTTCCCTTCCTCGCTTTCACCAATAATGTTCGTCTCTGTGATGATTTCATCAGCCGAATCCGCGACTGTCGTTCCCTCTAATTCCGCTGCTTTTCTATTCACATTTACTTCCTCATCGTCCGTCATCGTTAAAGCAGACGCGCTATCTCTTCCACCCATTCCTCCTGCAGCTGACGTCTCTTGCAATGTATTCATCATATCAGTGAACAACTGTCCCATCTTTAGCAACTGGATAAAAGAACCAGCCTCGGCAACGTGTCCGTCTTTCAAAAGAATAATTTTTGTCGAATATTTGACGAAATGTAAGGCATTGGTGACAAATAAAATCAATTTCCCCATTTCCTTCAACTTAAGAATGCATTGTTCGAAAAGATGCTTCCCGACATGAGCATCAACGGCAGACAAAGGATCATCGAGAAGGTAAATATCAGCATCTGCATAAACAGCACGTGCAAGACCAACGCGAGCCTTCTGACCACCAGAGAGATTAATACCTCGCTCTCCTATCTCTGTTTGATCACCAGCAGGAAGAACAGCCAGATCTGGTAAAAGGGCACACATTTCCAAGGTCCGATGGTACTTGGCGTCATCATAGGCCTTCCCGTAAATAATATTATCCTTCAAGGTAGAGTTCTGGATGAAAGGTAACTGAGCAGCGTAGGCAATAGAACCATTTATTGCAACATTGCCGAGACAGCGACGCAGATTTCCTAAAAGTCCATTAAGGAGAGAAGATTTACCACTACCGACTTGACCGATAATGGAAACAAGGTGGCCACGCTCCGCATAAAGACAAACTCGGGATAAAGTCAATAAGCGTTTATTTTCACTTTCACCGTTTGTATTATTGTTGGGACTAATAAGTTTGCTTGAACTGGAAATGGAATCGGAAGGAAGGAGTAATTTACGTATGGAATGAGGATCGACGTTATTTGTCGACATCATAATCATACCGGTTATGGGTGAATTATCACCAGATGATATAATATTGTCATTATCATCCTCCTCAGCTTCGTCACTGTTTGAAGTGTAGTCGAGGGTGTTGTACTTTCGGTACATTTTCAACTCTTTCTCAAGTTCCCTGATAACAGCTTCTGAGTCGACAATTACTGCATCCTTAATTAGAAGGTCCATCTCCTCATCTGATAATACCTTCGGCGGTTCTGAAGTGGAATTATTTACTGATATAGGGGCAGTCGACAAGGCTATACGATTGCACGAAATGAAGCGTAAACCTTTGTTAATGAATTCTTTAATTGGCTGTAAGATACGAGATATTAACCCTGTATTGTTACCGGGCGATAAAGAGGTGTGCCGATTCCGTAATTGTAAAAGATTACTAAACCTTTGGACTGCACCTTCCCAAACGAGTGTCGCAGAGTCTAAAAGAACTCCTACTTTCTTAAGAGGATATGAAGCAACAGGAACTCTCTCAGCTTGGAGAAGGAAAGACTGCACTCGATCGACACTTACACGCGCCTCCACCAAGTTATTTATGACTTGAGGAAGCATAAAAAGTGGGAAACGCAATACTTCAAATAAGGCTAATGAAGTCAGAGCTGTGGCGACATCGAGGTTGTTGCCAAGTGCAACATAGGTCACAAAGGTTGTAATACTTACAAGTAATGGGATTGTAATAGCAAGCGTGCCTGCCATCGATTGGGCAATAGCGTAAGTGCGGAAAGTCTTGAGTTCTTGTTCACGCACTTCGATGATCCGATTATGGAATTCTTTCTCCCAAGCTTGAAGTTTAATCACTTTCATTCCAGATAATACCTCATTCGTGAGTTTAATACGCTCATCACGTATTTTGGATAATTGACGTTGTAACGTCTTCATATACATTGAAACTCGACTTGTGATTGGAATACCAATAATAATAACGGCAATGCCAGCAAGACAGGAAACACCTAGCTGCTGCCAAAGAAGATACATAGCGATGATGATTTGGTACAACGAATACCAGATAGCATGTAAATATGGAGTCAATTCTTGCAGTCTTGTCGAATCCACGGACATTAAATTTGTGATCTCTCCGGTCGATTTTCTTCCCAATGCAGCAGCTGAAATAACCAATGATTTCGAGTACACGGAGGTAATGACAGCGGAACGAAGATTCATACCCACACGATAACACCACCAAAAATATTGACGCAGACATAAAGACATTGCAAAATTCGCTATAAATAAACCTAAGACGTAGTAAAGGCCGGTCGAGAGCGGTTTGGAAGGATCTGATAAAAACTTGATTAGGGCATTTAATAACATTGGGCCGAAAAGGAGAGCAGTGTCATGTATCAACTTCAAGACACCAGCTGCAAGGAAAGGTTTTCCAAAGGCGAAAGCAAAAGTCCATGTTAAGGAGGGCTCGGTTTCTTCTTTTAACTGTTGATTCCAAACCGTAATAAATCTTCGATAGATACCATCACTTGAGTCTTGTCGTGGCAACTCATCAAGGTCATCTATGGTGAGTGGTTTTTGATTCCCTTTTTGTAGCAAGCTCTGCATCCACGAGAAAGTCAATGTATTCCAAATTACGTAAGGAGTGCATGAAAATGATCCATTGCCTAAATCATCCAAATGAGAAGAAGATGATGATTGGGAGGTTGTCGAGGAATCACGTGGAATATTCATTTCTTCGTCCACTTCATCGTCCTCTAAATCTCCAATCGAGAAAAGTCCATGAGAAGACTGATTATCAACCTTCTTATACTTTGTCATTTCGACAAACTTCTCCTTAATTGACTGCATATTCGATCTACAACTTTCCTTATTTTTCAAGTCAATTAAAGATTCCTTCGTTTGTTAAAAAGAAAGGAATGAATAGAAATGATTGGATTGAACACAGAAGAAATAAGATAATCTAAAACTGTGTCCTCTTTTATGAATACGGCCTGAAGTCCGGCCGAATCAGTTTCAATTCGATGCTTTGACCATCGATAAAAGAATCAATATCGATTAAGAAGTCAAGCCGGAGGATGACAGTGTTGATTCAGCAGTCATTAATTGCTGCTCGCTTTTTTGCGACTTTTGGTCACTTCATCGCCTTGATTGTTTTGTTTACCACTATCCCCAATAATATTCAAGCCGGACTGCCTGATAATTATTCACAAAGTCAATACTTAACAGCACGAAACACAGCTTGGGTAAGTTTTCGAATTTTATTGTGAAGTTATTTCAACTTCAATACAGGCAGCTTTAATCTTTGGCTTTTTTTGCTTTGTTTTCGATTTTACTGGGATTTTTTTCGGGACTTCTCTGTTCTATAAATTTGTAAGACTCCAAAGTCTTTAAAACTCTTTAACCTCTAAATTCTCTTCTACTTAGGGAAATATGCTCCAGATTACGTTTCATTTTATTGGAAGTATCTTCACTGCTTGGTTAATCACAAACTCTTGGAATTATAAAGCGCTATGGCCCATCATTATTAGTTGTAACCTCCCAACAGCATTATACGAAGTTTGTATTTTGTTTGCGATAAACCTTTTGAAGATTGTGGTGTATTGAATGCTCCTTGCATGATAATGTATATAATCCCTCAGCAGTTGTAATGAGCACAGAGAAACCAGCGTAGTGGGTGAGGATGTAGGTACATATGTCCCCAAAGCCTTGGAAAGAACTCAGCCGATAGCTATTTAAGTACTACAGTTACTGGTCTAAGCTCCAGTAAGCTATAGCTCATCCTTATCATCAACGCCTGAAAGAAAAGCTTTATTTTGAAGGATGACATTTGAAATAACACCTAATTCATTGTGTACGAAATATTCGGTAGATCGGTAGCGGCAAGAGTTCGAAACTCCGAAACTCCGAATAAATCTTTTCAGCGACGACCAGTTTTTTAGTTTAATTACGCTGATCTCATCCCATCTCCTCTGCACTGAATATGAGTCAGTAAGCGTCTTATGGTTCGAACAAAGGATACCACGTTCATTGGTGCAAAGTCACCTGCGCGAAAATCGAAGTCACCGAAGAAATTCTATCAATCACCCAAGCAGCAGCAATCTACCGAGCCGAAGAAGAGGTATAGACCTGGACAGAAAGCTCTTAAGGAGATTCGTTTTTATCAAAGAAATACTGATCTTTTGATTCGAAAGCTACCATTCGCTCGATTAGTAAAGGAAATACAAAGTTATTTCTATAGAAAAGAATATAGATGGCAGGCAGAAGCAATCCTTGCTTTACAGGAAGCAGCCGAAGCTCATCTTGTAGGATTATTTGAAGATGCAAATCTTTGTGCAATTCATGCAAGACGAGTCACTTTAATGGTGAGAGATATTCAATTGGCTCGAAGAATAAGAGGTCCACTCCGAGAATAGTATTATCGCGAAGTAGTTATTGACACTGTTGTAGGTATCATGTAAATGTATATATCTTTTGATTAAATGTGTGTAAAGTATAAATAAATGCGTTGTAAACACAATCTTTTAAACCTTCACCATGTTGTTCGTTAATTCCCTACCTCTAACATTCTGAGTCATTTCCTCGGCTTTGACTCTTTCGTATATGGACTTTTCAAAAAAGATTAGTGCAGCGAAGGGAGAAGGAATGATTTTAAATTACCTTGCCAAATTTCAGACATTTCGAAAGAAGCAACCTCTGTACGATAACGAAGTCTTGTTTCTTCTTTAAATAAGTCGCTTCACTTCTGGGTCGCTCTTTGATTCCATGAAATTCATCATAGACACTTGTAAATAAACCAGGTCCTGTACTTGTCCACAATTCATTTGGGAGATCCTCCACAGTCGCACAGGTGTGAATGATTATATTTGCTAAATCTGATGCAAGAGTTTTCCATGTCTTGGCAGTGTATATCAAATCACTTATTTCTCCCATACTGTGCTCCATTGCCAATATTTTCTTGTCCTTTAATGTTAACTCTTCATAAAATTGCTTTTCCTTCACTTCCATTAAAGCTTTCACTTGGACGAGCTCTCTCCGAAGTTCTTGAATAGAACCAGTATACACTAATTCTTTATCATGATATGTCTTGACGACTTCTTCGACTTTCCTTTCAAACTTCTGCAACTTCTTAATGAATTTCTTTTCTAATAATTCTCCCTTCATCTCCATTTCTACTTTATGCGTAATTTGATGATTTTTCTTATCTAGCTCAAGAGCCTGATGAAGTTCTTGAGTGATCTTATCTTGCTTCTCTTTCTCTTCTATCAGTTTTTCCCTGTAGATTTTCTCTTGAGCTTCAAGCTGTTGCAGTTGTTGATCAAGAATATTTTTGACTTTTTGCGAATTCTGTTGATTGATTAATTGAAATTGTTGTTGGAGATGTATGATTTCCTTCTCTTTCTCCGCCAATGAACGTTGAAAATCAGTTTCAACTTCCCCCACTTTTTTCTGCCAAAAGTCATTTATCTCTTGAATATCTTTCTCGTATTGTTGCCCTTTCTCTTCTAAAGATCGAATAATTTTCTGTTGATCTTCTTGGATAGAGAACTGAATATCTTCCTCTTCTTTCTTCCTCTTTTCCTGTTCAATTCTATCAACAGCTAAAGTGTGAAGGAGTTTATTTATATTCGGTACACCTTCCCGATTCGGTGACTGAGATCGGGATCGAGGACTAAGTTCAGCCTTTGTTGTTGAGACTAGAGTATGGTTGAACCTCCTCGGTTCAGGGAGCTTTCGACCAACTGTCGATGAAAATGTAATTTCTTCAAGTCCCATTTTCTCTTCCTTTGATGGGGAGAATGCTAATTTCATCTTCTTTACTTCAATACTATCTTCACTAAACTCTTCCATCAAAAAGTAACGGTATTTTATATCGGCGATTTGTTTCGCCGCTCTTTTCGAATTTTCGGATTTTAGTTCCCCACAAAAACAGGGTTCATCAATTAATTGAGTTCATTGCAACTTTTAGAACAAGTGCTATAACCACTTTAATTCACGGCGAATTTTCTTTGAATTAATTGTCCCGAGAGAAAACATGTTCCGTACTGTCCGTGGTGTTACTGCTGTTAACAGGTTAGAAAAGTTTTAGATTCAGTGCATTCTCCACGACTGATCCACTTCCATTCCTCTACTTAAATTGATGATTTTCCATATTCACCATGTCATTAGAGCCGTCCAACAATTCAGAGGAATGGCTACTGAAAAGCAATGTAAGTTTAATGCCTTATAGTTTTATTTTGTAGATAACAATTGACTTTGAATGTATAGTGAAGACCCGTATTACTGGTACCAAGAACATCGCAAAGATCACTAAGTCGATGAAGATGGTTTCCGCAGCTAAATTACGTGGAGATCAATTAAGATTAATGGCAGGACAGCCTTTCGCGGTAAGTAAACATTCTCATTCCCTGTAAAACGCACGTGAACAGCTCAATAGGAATGGGCTCGTAACATCACTGGAAAAGAGCAAAATTTGGAGGATTTTGATCCTAAGGATTGGCCAAAGAACAACTTATTGGTAGTCTTCTCCACTGATAAAGGTTTATGCGGTGGTGTGAATAGCATTTTATCTCGTATGACTCGTCAATTGATCGCCAAGTTAGAAGCCAGTGGCAAATCTGTGAAAATCTTAGTTCTTGGAGAGAAGGGTCGAGGCCAACTCCGTCGTCAGTACGGTGACCGATTCGTTGCTGCGTTGACTGAGCGTGCAGCACCATACAACTTTGATTTAGCCACAGCATTGACCAATGAGGCTTTGGGAGAGGACTACGAGGCCATCCATCTTCTTTACAATCAGTTCAAATCTGCTATTGCTTACGTTCCATCAGTGAAGACTATCACCCCATTATCTGACCCAGCAGCCCAGTTATTCTTGCAGTATGAAGTCGAACCTGATGCTGATGCTGACACCCTCAGAAACTTCTTCGAATACACAATGGCGACTCAAGTGTTCCACTCTTTACTTGACAATGCTACCTCCGAGCAATCTTCTCGTATGAATGCCATGGAAAACGCCTCTAAGAACGCTGGTGAAATGATCGATAAGTTAACTCTACAATATAACCGTGCTCGTCAAGCTCGTATTACTACCGAATTAATTGAGATTATCTCTGGTGCCTCAGCCTTGAAGAATTAAACATCCATTTGAGTAGTAATAGTTCCCTTCAGGTAGTACGTTGATGAAAAAATTGCAGTGAAAGAAGGTACCTTCATTCATTCCTCCTCGAATGAAATGTTCTTAAATTAACACAAACCAAAAATCATCATCCTCTTTTCAGAGTATTATTACTCAATGCCTAACTAGTTCGCTGTGGTGACGGAGGATGAGGTATTCTCTTTCTCTACATTAGCACTGGATTCCTTCATATCGAGAAATATTTCTTTCACATATCCTGTGAAAGAGTTTATAATTTCTTGAGCATTGTTATTCGCTATAAGCAATTTCCTATAATAATCCGCCTACGAAAGGAACATAAGCATTACAAATGAATCGGTGAAAATACGAACCATCCTCAACAACTCTGCTCCTAATGCTTCTTTTGAACGGTAATAATCTCCTGATCGAAGCAACTCACAAACTCTTTCAAAGTTAAGCCGCTTCCATGAGGGCAACTAAATCAAACATCACTACGGAATAGCATGAAGAACTTGGCTTACATTCGGGTCCTCTATGACGTCAAAGGAGAGTAATTGTCGGCATGATTTATGTCCTCGCAGTTTATCGAATAAATTCTTCAACTGCCCATGAAGTTTACTTTGACTCATAGTTCGATCTCGCTCTGTTGTGCCTCGATACACAGATAAAGACGACCATTTAGCTGTCGATGTAACTGTGATGATAGAACAGTGAACGCAAGCATTGACTTACCTTCGGCCACACCAGGAAGGTCCAAAACATTCTGCAGTTTTCTACCCTCCTGAAAGACTGTAAGCCCAGGATAAATCGCACTTGATCGACTGTTCTCTTGCAATCTTTCCAAAATAAACTTCCTTTGCTTTGTAACTATTCCGTTGACATCCAAATAGTTTATTCCAGGATGGACGTAACATTCCATCAAAGTACCTCCATCATAATCCTTAATAAATCCCACCCACCTTTCCTTTGGCATGGATATATGCTTGCTAAATCCTTGCTTTTGGAAATAACCTGTGGCATAATTATCAGCATAAGTCAAAAAGTATTCCATTCCTGTATCGATGGAAGTTAGCGAGTCAGGATAAGAAAGTAAAGAGTTTACCCGTTCTTTGTGCAACATACTTCAACTGATTCATAAGCTTTGTTCCAAAACCACGCACTTGTTCCTGACTGCTAACTGCACAAAAAGCAATTTCACCAAATCTTTGTTCATCGTAAGGTCGATAGCAAATGCCACCGATGATACGAGAATTCTTCTTAATTGCGAGTGAAATGTGACGCTTATCGAAGACAAGTCGAACGATATAATCTTTAGGCATTTTTGGAAGTTGCTTTGAAAATATATTCTTCAGGGTAATAAGTTTCATACTCGACTCATTACTTCCGTCATTAATCACAATTTCGAATTCTATCAACAAATTTCCAATCGTAGTTGCATGACCCTGAAAGAGCTTGAGAGAGTCTTAAACCTGAAAAAGAGTACGCTCTGAAAGACTTACTTGGTTCAAATGGAGAGCAATTTCCTGCGCAGTATTAAAACTCCTACTACTCCCTCCCTCACCAGGTGCCATGACTGTCTTCTGATTATTTTCCTCAACCATCATTTCTATAGTTTGTAATTGTACTTCAGAACTGGATAGCTCTGATTGATTCGTGTTCGTTGTTCCATCTCGAGGAAATTGAGGAGTGTTATCGACAATGGTGTATTGAAAATGTTGAGGAGTTAACAGACTTGTCCCTGCATTATCTCGTATCTCATTCACTATTGTTGCAGGTGCATGCGAGGGTATCGCCGTATCTTCAAGGGTTTCGTTATAATCCTGAATTAAATCCATTTTCGGATGCTTTCGCAACAAATGAAGAAAGACAGAGAAGCGCTTTTCAGATGAATTCAAATTTCAACGAAAAGCGCTTTGTGAAAGGATTTTTATCCCTAACCAAAAGCTGAGAGCTTTACCAATACGGCGCGAATTGATAGTTCCAAGCAATCCAGAGCATCACGAGACGTAAAGATAGCCGTAGAGATTCAGCTGCTTCTGAACTTGGAAACCTTAACGCGGAAACTTTCTCGAGTCCTGAAAACAACGGGGCTATTGAATTTGTTGAACTTGAAGAGACCACCTCTGATCACGGCAGCACGTCGGAAGAGATGTCGTCAGAGAGATCTCCTTTAATTGGATCAGGAGCTGGTAATAACGGTGTTGTTTTGAATGGTTCAAATCATAATTATTCCTCTTGCAAGAATGATCATCAACATCACTTGACTATCGAAAGCGTAGGCATTTCTGAGAATGATAATCACGTTCTGCATGTTAATATCGACAATAAAGCAGAAAAATCTATTGGTACTTTAGGGTCTTTTGTGCTGATTGTAAATAATCTCACAGGTCCAGGAATGCTTGGTTTTCCTAATCTCTTCCAAAAGGCTGGTATCATCCCAGTGGTAACAGGAATTCTTTTCGTTTACGTCTCTGCTTCCCTTTGTGGAACTTTACTTGCCGACTCTATTGCATCTATTCCTAAAAATCACGATTTTGACCTTCAAATTGATTTCTCCTCTGCCTTCCGCTATACAGTAGGCGAGGATTGGTATGTGGTAGCAGAGACGTTATTTCTAATCTCATGTGGTGTACAAGCATGTGCAGGCATTGTAGAAACTGCGCAGTCATTGGATGGGTTTATTGCATCTTTTTTATTTGGGAAAACTTACGCAATCGAATTTTATCCAAAATTTGAAATTATTACGTGGACACCAACACTGTGTCATGAAGAAACAGAAACAATGGATGAAAGCAATTTAGAAGATTGTACACCTTTTCATAATGCAGGAACTTTAGTCTTTACGTTAGGCTTCTTTGTAACGGCTTTGGTCTTCCTTCCTTTAGGTCGGGGGCATTTAAAAGAGACGATAATTGTCCAATTTATCTCTTTCGTATTTATGATAATTTTATTATTTCAATTTTCTGGTGAATTTGTTCATCGTGGGTTGGATAATAAGTTACCATGGGTAGGGAATGAATTATCACAAGTTGCTGGAGTAATTTTATTTAATTATGCTTTTTCAATCACACTACCTGCATGGTTAAATGAAAAGGAAAGCAAAGTCTCTGTAAATAAAGTAGTTTGGACTTCTTCCACTTTAGCTTCTATCATATACATGTTGTTTGGAATTATGGGAGCCATGGCCTTTGCTCAAGTGGGGCCTAATGTATTAATCTTATTGACCTCTTCAAAGGTACACTTCAACAATCAGTTCCTCTTCTAATCTTACTAATAACTTTAAAAGGTTCATTTTGTTACTCGTCTGTGTGCAGCATTATTTGGAGTAATGATCATAGGTTGTGGTGTCCCTGTTTTCTGTGTGATCATTAAGAATGCTCTTCAGAGGAATGAAGTCTGTTCACCATCATGGGCAATGTTCTGGTAATGTTTTCTGTCTCACAATTCTCATAAATCACGCTTTTTTTCTTGCTCGCAGCGGTGCTTTTATGCCTTATTTGATATCATGGACTTTATACCAGGGAACCCTGTTGATGAGCATGCTCAACTGGACTGGGTTAGTCGTGAACGGTCTTGTTGCATTCTTACTTCCGATGCTTCTCGCATTAAAAACGATCGAATTGAGGAATCGGCAAGCGAAGAGGATTGAAATGATTGTTCAAGCGAGTCCCACGACCATTGAGACTTCTCCTCACCCGTTACCAAACGGGGATTTCAACAGCGAGACTGATCGGCTTTTGTCTGGAGTTATTACTGCCCCAACTTCCTCATCCAGCATTAAAGAAGATCACAGCATATTAATCAAAGATAAAGATGTGGAAGAAAGTAATGATTTTAGTCATAGCCCTGAAGCAAGTTCACGTAATGGTAATGGTTATTTGAATGGTAATAGTAATGGTGACGGAGAAAACCCTTCAACTAGCGATAAAGTTGAAAGCATTGAGGAAGGTGGTTTTCGACGTTACCTTCAAGCTAGATTACTTTCTAATACGACTGTACAACCGCTACCATATTGGCTTGAGGGTTATCGCAGGGCAATCGTGTTGTTCATGATAATATCTTTTGCGACGATTATTGGATTGACAATTCTTACCGATGCAATCGAAGGCATAACCCCACCACTAGAAGATAGATAGTCTCTTAGCGTACTGTACTAGAGTTGTATTGATGTATATAATAACATTGTGAACTTGAAATACATGTTTGGATTTTGCTTTTTCCTAAAAATCAAGAACTTTTTTTAAATACATCGAAGTGAGAGAAATACGTATTCGAGTAAAGCAGGTATTAGAATACTCTTTAAACAAAGAAAAACAAAAAGAGAGAAGGGGAAATGTGTAGGTCGATGATCTATCAGAACCTGACAAAGAATAAGGGAGTAAAGCGCGAATCTCTGAGATTAATAAGGCACGCTTAGTTGGAACTCATGTCATGTAACCACAGATGCTTTCCAAAAACAATCTGCTTATCATGAAAGAGATATTGAAATGGATTGATGATCAATCACAATTCTTTATTCTTTACATCTCATCCATGTATTCAGCGAAGTAAGGATGTCTCATCGCCTCTCTTGCAGAGATTCTTCTGCGAGGATCGATGGCAAGCATTTGCTATTGGGATAATTAGACGGATAATCACGGAGTGCGAGATGCCTTACCTCAAGCAAATCTAATCCCTGTTCATCCAAGCCCGGGCAGAACTTGGAGAGATTTAAAGAAGGCCAAATTGGAAATTCTTCGTTCCAATCTTGTAAGGAAGTAACACCAGGCCAGGTCTCTTCATTCGGTGTACCAAGGATTCTACAATTACATCTGTGAGAAAATGACTACATTTAAAAGGAAGGAAACGAACCGGAAGATCTTGAAAATTTCATCAATTTCAGAATCTCCTGGGAATAAAGGTCGCTTAGTAACCATTTCTGCTAGAATTGTCCCAACAGACCAAATATCCACCGGCAAGGCGTAGGTCTTTGTACCCAGAAGAATTTCTGGTGCACGGTACCATAAAGTGACAACTTCATGAGTAAATGGACGAATTGGAGGAACAAAGGCTCTAGCAAGTCCGAAGTCAGCAATCTTGAGAGTACCATCACGGCCGACAAGCAAATTCTGAGGCTTCAAGTCCCTGAGAGTATACAACAAATTATATTGACAACAGAAGAGAAATTAAAACTCACCGATGAACAACTCCTTTAACATGGCAGTAATGTAAGCCTCTTAATAATTGCCAGCAATAAGACTACAACAACCATAAAACAAATGTTAAGGGGAGGGGAGTAAACTAACCTTGACGAGTTGAGGCGATAACATGCCCTCAGTAGCATCAAAATAACGCTTTAAATCTTTATCAACAAACTCGAACACTAAAAATAGCCTTCCTTCACTTTGAACCACGTCATTGAGTCTGGTGTACATTACGTTAGTGAGAGAAGAAGCGATAAGAGCATATGCTTACAGAACAATGTTTGGATGTTTAAGTTGTCTTAAAACTGAGATTTCTCTTAGGGTAGTACTTGGAATTCCCTCATCCTCAACTTCCAATCGGATTCTCTGAAAAAGTATTCGTTAGTTGCAGCAGAAAAAGTGAGCACTGTCTTACCTTGAGTGCAACGATTTCATTGGTCTGTTTATCTCTAGCCTTATAAACAACACCATATGTTCCTTCACCAACAGCTCCATTTTTCTCAATTTTCTGATATCTGTCCATTTTACCTTTCAAAAGAAAAACAAGTTAAATTCAAACAATAATATTTGAAAAGTCAAAGTAGTCATGAAGCAACTTACTTATTTTAATAAAATTTGAAGAATTTGAATTTATTTTTGAATAGTTGTAAATCTGAATTAATGCTCTTTACTTGAGTGAAGTTGGAGGTTTGTAATTGATGAATGTATTGTTTGTTGTGAGTGGCGAGACAATTCGATAAAAATTAAAAAATTTGAATTCCAACGTCCAAAAATAAACGCGTTTTTTCAGCACTACCAAAAACACTTTCACTTTGGTATGGGCATTGTTCTGGGCAGATGCTTCCAGAATTCGGAATTTTCTTCTTTGATGTGAAGAAGTCATGAAAGAGGTGTGTCAAGTAGTGGGAAGTGCAACGGCGTAACTCCTCTCCTCTCAACTCAACAACATCAGAACAAACAAAAACAAACAAACAACAAGGAAAGGAAGAATAGAAGACAAGGATTGAGAGAATTTTGGTATCTCTGATCTCTTGATAATTGTGGTGGTGTTTAATTTTTGATGGAAGGATTGTGAAAAAAGAAGGAAAAATTTCATTTCAGATAATCTAAAATTTTGTTGTGGTATGATAACAAGAACTTTGTCATCACACACTCTTCCATCACCAGCTTCTGCGGATCATGAACATAATTCACAACGAACAGAATTGAATGGTGGACGTGGTGGTAACGTGACATTTCGTAGCAGCTCGAGCGCTACAAGTTCTCTTGAGAACATCCACGCCATTGCTGGAACAAAAGAGGCAGTTGATCACATCGTTCATGACCCCATCGCCTCAGGGTTTTTATTTAAATATTGTGATACTCATTTTTGCTCGGAGAATATGCGCTTTGTCATCGAGATTGATCGTTTTCAAGATCAATTTCTTCGAGATCGTGCTGCTTGGCCTAAATGTAATTGGAAACTAATTGACGCTGAAATCGATTTAAAAAATACAGTTTTTACCCAAGAAAATTTTGACATTGAGCGTGATTTCATTGCCCCTTTGAAAGACGGGTCTCTTATACCATCAGAGCTTTGGCCCTCTAGAATTCTCTCTCGAGAAGCTGTCATAGAATCTCTTCGTAGAATATGGGATACCTTTCTTGTGAAGGATGCTACCTACTGGATTTGTATTCCTTCAACAGCATTTATGAATACAATGAGAAGAATTAAAATGATTCATATCTACGGGAAAGAAGTATTTATGGAAGCTTTAATCGATCCAATTAAAACAATTGAAAAGGATATATATCCAAGATTTTTATTATCAGATGATTATCGTTTATTGTTATCATGTATACATGTAACAGATAAACCATGTGCAACAAATCTTAAATTAAGTAAACCACCTTTTATTATATTACAACGTTATCAATTAAAAGAAATTGAAAAAAATTTAATAAAATTTAATTTAAATGATTTAATTGATGATCAAATACTATATACAGAATTTTTAAAATATTTAGAAAAAATAGTCAGTAGTGAAAATTTATTATGTTTACGTGCGATAAGAATATTTAAAGAAGTAACAACATCATTATTACCATTAGAACGTGCAAAAAGTTTTGATCAAGCATGGATTGTATATAGATATTTCATTGCTAGTGGTGCACCATATGAAATATCTATTTCTTATCGAAAAAAGAAAGAAGTTATGAGAAAACTTGCTGATCCCCAATTAAATATATTTGACGCAATTGAATCATCTGCTTTATCAGCCTTAAGATCACATTTTACGAATTATATTGCCACGAAAGAATATCATGAATTATTTCGTGTTGTTATCTCTAAACGTCATTCAATTACTGCTGTTGCATCAGCTCCTGTTCCAACCGGGAAAATTTCAACTGTTAAATTACCTAGTGCCAAGAGTAATGACGAGAATTGGCCGTTCTTTCGCACAAACTGTTTCTCTATGCGATGATATTTACTATTCAAAACTCCCTCTTCTACAATTCACTTTTATTTTCGTTCCCCTATTTAGCAGAAGTATCATTTCTCCTCTACTGCTTTCTCTCCATTTACGTGCTTGGTCATTCATCGTTTTGCGCAGTTCTATTTATATGATTCTATTTGTTTATGTGGTGAGTCAGAACTGTGCCTCTGTAGGTTCAAGAATATGTTAAGATTGCAAAGAGGAGAACGATTTAAGGCATAGATGGCATGTGAATTAGATCGCAAATTCTATTGTGGCCGTTACATCACTGAGAAGTTGTCTTTCTTTCTACTTCTCTCTATATCGGATCGACTTTACAACATCTTTTGATTCTGCTCTGATGATTTTGGGTCTCAGACAATTGTTTTCCGCTCTCAGTTCTCGACATAGCATCCTCAGCTGTTTATTAGTGCGCTTCTTACTTCTCTGTATGTATTGAGTAGACAAGAAGTGGAACCATTCGCATTCATTGATCCGCAATTCCCCCCACTAAGATTCAGAATTTATATAGATATATACAGACAAAAGGCAATAGATGTTTGTCTTCTTTGATTTATACTAGAGTAAGATTGATTGATTGATAACTGGTGCGTTTTTGCCTTCGTACATGATATTTGTTGGGTGTATGATAGAACGATGTTCATGCTTTTGGTAGTTTATGGTTTTTTGTATTTATATTTGTGAAACAACTCTTAATTGAATTCTCTTTAATTTAATAATATTGCCTCTCATCATCAGTGCTAGTAGCGGACAGAATGTGCTACCGGTCAAAATGTGCTACCCCTGGGGTGCTCACTCAAGTTTGAGTGAGCACCCCAGGGGTAGCACATTTTGACCGGTAGCACATTCTGTCCGCGACTAGAGTGCAACCTTTAAGATCTGCCCCTGGCCTTGCCCGAAGGGATCCTCCCTGCCCAAAGAAAAGCAACAAAATCTTGTTTATTTCATTACAAATGAGCTATTGCCAGTACTTAGATGTCAATCTGAAACCAATTTGTGAAAAGAGATTATTTTATGGTGGACATCATTGCAGACATTGCAAGAAGTTCATCTGTAACGATCATACAGAAGGAAAGGGAGATCGAAAGTTTTGTCGAAATAAAACATGTTATACCCCAGAGGAGGTTGCTGCTCTCTCAATTGAAAATATGAGTAAACTTGGACGTGAGAGCAAAAGATTTCATACCAAGCCATTATTCGACGAAGAAAGTGATAAAGTTAAAAAGTCATCTCAAGCCACAACTTCAAACTCACAAATACAAACGCCGGATAAAAGGATCCAGTTAGCAAGGTTTCTCTTTTTTGTTGGAATCACAACGATTATACTTCAAATATATTTCCCTGAAAGAATTCAAAAATTGGATATACTTCTGCAGCGAAGCATTGATTCCATCGAAAATCTTGTTAAGCCTTATAATTTAGATTTTTATCTCTACTATGTCTTTTTAGTGAGTAGAATTGTCTACATTTGGACTTTTCTATTCCTAGTCATCACTTATGCTTTCTTTAAAACGTTGTAAAAACCTTGAAACCTTTTGAAAGGGTTATTTAAGACCTATTCTGATGAGATTTCATTCTTACTGAAAGCTAATTCTTAGTAAATTCTCATCCGATTTTCAGTTTTCTTCTAAATCTTATCTAACCCACGAAACCTCTTCAATGTGGTGTACATCGACACAAAGAAAAATAAAATGTAGATCGTCCAAAGCACTACTCAATGCTAAACGATCGTTTTTCT
>VFQN01003611.1_pt1 | contig 21775 bp, 16 predicted proteins | sample 3512371 | NCBI WGS metagenome assembly VFQN01 (sample SAMN10412370, study PRJNA504923) | tailings metagenome | isolation source: Replicate 2 from Balatoc abandoned mine | place: Philippines: Itogon, Benguet | collected 2017-08-28
GAAAATTGATGAGTGAGCGTGTGGTGTCGAGAAATTTTGATTATTCGGTTTTTCGATTAGTTCTACCTTTTTTAAGCAATTCCCTAACCTGAATTTTTCATTTGTTGAGGGAAGTGTGTTGAAACAACATATCTTGATCATGACAGTTCATTTAACTCTTCTTCTTTCTTTCACTTTAATGCTATGTTTGTTTAATCGTTGTGATGGATTTATAGGACACAAAGATGGAAAGTTTATATTGAGGTTAAATGTGAAAGCCCCGAAGATCGACAAAACTCAAAACACTGATCTTCCAATGGAAGAGAAGAAAAATAAATTCTCTTTTGGAGGGTTATTTCAGTTGGTAATGATGGGAGCTGGTGCCCCGATGCTCGGTGAATATAAGGAAACTGATGAAAACGGGCGAATGTTGTTCGAATTAGAGGCCAACAACTACGCCGACTCTGAAGGAAACTCTCTCCAGACTAAAGCACCATTTTTTGAAAAAGGATATGAAGGGGACCGTTTTGACGAGAAACCGCCTGGATTTTGGGCGAACCTACTAAGTGGGGGAAGGCTACAAGCCGAATGGGAAGACAAGATTAAACGCAGCGGGAACTAACAAGTCTTTTTTCCTTGCGTTTAAAAAAGGGTTCAGTTTATTCTGTTTGGAAAACACTCAAGAGTAGCTTTATAGATTCATTTATAAATTTGCCGATCGATACTCCACAAAAACTATCTTAAATTAAATAACAGGGAGCAATATTTATTGATTTCTTATTTCTTGTTGAAGTAAATAGAAGTTTATCAACTCGAATGGTCGCAGTACCCTATATAATCTCGTGGAAACTCAAAAAACAACATCTGAAAAACGCTTTTTTCAGTGACCTCTTTCTTGCACTTTGGCAGCTTTGGCACAACAAGATGCTCGTTACACGTCTTTTAGTGCTTCTTTTCTGTTTCTGTGCTGCTTTTGGATTTCATCAACCAAAATTTATCTCTCATGGCCGTAGATCTTTCTTTCAAATGAGCGCCAAAGCTAAGAAGGTGGTGGTGTTAGGAGGAGATGGTTTTTGCGGATGGCCAACATCACTTTACCTCAGCGATAAAGGGCATGAAATCATTATCGTTGATAACCTATCTCGAAGAAAAATCGATGTTGAGTTAGGTTGTGATTCACTCACTCCAATAACAAACATTGAAGATCGTTGCAAAGTTTGGAATCGTGTTTCTGGAAAGAATCTTCGTTTTAAATACCTGGATTTACATACTGATTACGCAGAACTTCTTCAATTCTTGAAAACAGAAAAGCCTGATACTGTTGTCCACTTTGCAGAGCAACGAGCTGCTCCTTATAGCATGAAGGATGGCAGGAGGAAAAGATACACTATCGATAATAACATCTCAGGGACACATAATTTGCTGTGTGCCATCGTTGAATCAGGATTAGATATTCATGTTGTTCATTTAGGAACTATGGGCGTATATGGGTACGGAACCAGTGGTGGAGAAATCCCCGAGGGATATCTAGACGTTACACTTCCAGGAGGAAGACCAGCAAAGATACTTCACCCAGCAAGTCCAGGATCTGTCTATCACTTAACTAAATGTTTAGATGCTTTAATTTTCCAATTTTACAATAAGAATGATGGATTGAGAGTCACTGATCTACATCAAGGAATCGTGTGGGGAACAAATACTCCACAGACGATTCGAGACGAAAGATTGATTAATCGCTTTGATTATGATGGCGATTATGGAACTGTCTTAAATCGTTTCTTAATGCAAGCTGCGCTAAATATCCCTCTTACAGTCTATGGAACTGGGGGACAAACGCGTGCGTTTATTCATATAACAGATACGGCAAGATGCATCGAGATCGCGATAAATAACCCTCCGAAATCTAGTGACAAGGTTGAGATCTTTAATCAAGTTGCCGAAACTTTGAGAGTCCGAGATTTGGCAAATCTGATTTCTGATAAAACTGGATGCGGCGTGCGGAATCTAGAAAACCCTAGAAAGGAAGATGCAGAGAATGAACTCGAGGTAAAATTTCTTATTTAGTTAACCCGATTTTATTTAGTCTCTTTTTGCAAGGTTTCTAATAGAAAATTTTGTAATCTTGGTTTGAATCCTATCACTTTGGAGCTGGGCTTATTGGACGAGGTAGTGAACATAGCGTCCAAATATAGTACCCGCTGTGATAAAAGCAAAGTTCTTCCTTCCTCATTCTGGAATAAGCAGAGAGCTGATGCAGCTAAGAGCGATACCGCAAGGTAAGGTCTTAACAGAATCATCCCCTCGATTTCTAACAAATTATTCGACCCAGAATTGAAGAGAAGCAGATATAAGAAATTCATTATATATTTTTTTGAAATTATCGACTTCTGAAATAATGTAAACTGAATATAAGAGATTTGACGTAGAATTAATTCCAAATATCTATAAATTTCGAAAAGCAACCTTAAGGTTCACGGCGAGGTGTCTTTGCCTGGTCCTTGGCTTCCTGATAGCCTTCAGCAACTTTTCCTTTCACCTCGGAACCTTTATTCGCAGTTGCTTGATAAGCGGCTGAAGCTCTTTCTTTCGCATCATCGTAAGCTTGCTTTCCTCGCTCCGCAAACTCCCCGACCTTTTGTTTGGCTGCATCGTAAGTCTCCCCAGCTTTAGCTTTCGTCCCTTCATAAGCTTCTTTACCTCTCTCCGCATACTCTCCAGCTTTTTCTTTCGCACTACCGTATCCTTCTTCAGCCCTTTGCGATGCTCGATCTTTTGCTTCTCCTGCGCTGTTCTTAAAATTCATTGTTTCCTCTAACAAAGCTTCTCGGGCCCTTGCTGCTCTTTCCTTGGCAGCCTCGTACGTATCTTGGGTGTAGCGCTTAGCCCCCTCCGCGGACTCCTTTCCTTTTTCGATTCCAGAAGAAACAGAGTCACTGACGTAGTCCTTTGCGTTAGTTGCCTTCTCGCTGGCATAATCTTTGCCCTGTTGAACACGCTCTTTAGCTCCGCTGTAGGCATCTTTCAACGTGTCTTGAGTCCTATGTGCCGCTGATGATGCAGCATCTTTAACGTAATCTTTCGCATCTGATGCTTTTTGTTTAGCTGCATTGTACGTCTCCTCAGTGTATTGTCTTGTTCCCTCCGCAGCGTCCTTGGCTTTGTTGTACGAGGCACTTGCTTGGTCTTTTAAAGAATCACGAGTTTGTGCAGCTTTATCTTCAGCTACGCCAGTCCACTCTTTCAATTTCTCATACATAGTTTTCGGCTTCTGTTCTGCATTTTGAAGTTCCTCTTGAACCTTTTCCTTAACTGCTTCAGCCTCGAGCTTTGCCTTATATTTTAGTCTCTCAGTTTCATGCTTCTTCTTGTCTTCTTCATCTCCAATCCATTCATCAACTTTAGCTGCCGCTCCATGATACATTTCACCGATCTTGTTTCTGGTGGAATCAAACTGTCCAGATCCTTTGGTGTGAACTTGATCGGTCTCCTTCTCTTGTGTCGGTAAAACTCCGGATAGAAAGTGGACCACAACAAAGACGCTAAACAAAGCGTATACAGTACGACTTTTCAACATAATTACTAAATCAAGACAAGATGAATGGGAGAATCGTTTAAAGCTTAGCGTCTGCTTTCGTTGGAATTGAATTATGGCTCAAATATCACTTGCCACTAAATTTTCACGCTCAACACATTGTTCTTTGACTTTCTCTGAGTTTCTATTTATGGTATCTTCAAATTGTGACTGTACAAGATCTGTTCATTTTTCATTTTTTGGACCACAATCTTTCGTTATTGTAGATATTATTGCCGTTTAAACGAGAGTTTTATTTTGTTCAGTAGTTTTCATCATGTCGCGAGTCACGAAACAGAGTGCTCGAGAACTAATAGCGTTTGCGAAAAATTTGAAGATATGGGGTCACTACTGGGACCCGAAAGCTCGTTCAGCCTTCGAATTCGCTCGACAGATGCAAGCTCGTCCATTAAAGAAGGTCAACCCAGCTTTCGAATGTACTTTAGTTCAAAGTGAAACTAATGAACCTGCTCGATTAATAGCCGAATTTTTGGATGGATCAAAGTGGGAAACAAAGACAGGAGAGTTTTCACTGAAAGACCTACGTGCAGAATTCTTTGCAAAAGCTGCCGATGCTGAAGACAATGCAGATATTGTTCCTGGTGGTGATGCTGGAAAGAAAGGGGACAAAGGTGGCAAAGGAAAGAAATAACTCTTCTTTGATGTTTATATGATAGTGCCGATCTTTCCCTTGTTTCTGATTGAAATAGAACATGTCAACTAATTAATTTACAGAAACTATTCATGAATCTTCCACTTTTAGTTACTTTCATACATTACTTCCCATAGAAAAATGCAAGAGTCATTTCCACCAGCAGATATTAGAGTTAAATAGTCATCCGGGCCAGTGAAGGCGATATCTAGCACTGGAGAAGTATGACCACCAGCTTGACCGGAAGGTATAGCATCGGAAATTGCAGGATACTGAAAAAGTTTAATTGCACTCTGTACCGTGTGGGAGCCAGCGCTGGCTACAATCAAGCCGTCCGGGGATCTTCCCACACAATTGATCTCTGAATCAGGTTGTATCAGCTTTTCGCCGTCAAAGCGATTAAACACCCCTTGAAGTCCCCATCCATAAATGCAACTAAAACTACTCCATTGTTGCTCTCTATAGTAGTTGGAGTTTGTTAATTGTTGCCCTGTATTGACATCCCAGAACAATAATTCCCTCGAACCATCAGAAGATTTGAGAATCTTTCCATCGAGAGAGTAATCGATATTTTTTATCTGTGACGTATGACCGCGACAAATCGCAAGATGTCGATAACCATTCCTCGTTGATAGTAGATGAATAGTTCCATCTTTTAGTCCAATAGCAACAAGATCTTCAGTTGGAGAATATCGAATTTCAGTTACCTCAATTAATTTCTTTTTCGAACTTTTCCCTCCGTCTAGAAAGTAGGCATATTTGTCAGAACAGAGATCAATGAACTTTAAAAGGACTTACTTGGATTGGAACTAACTACTTTACTATCCAGTAACTTCCATTCAAATTGAAAAGGTTGATCTAATGACTTCTTGGAATTTGCTAATAAATTCTCGAATTCCCGACTGGTTAGTATGATTAATTCTCCCTTCTCGTTACCGACAGCTAGTTGTGTCCCATCAGCGGAGAAACTCACAGCCGTAGCAGGAACTTCCATATAAATACAACTTACATGAATTTTTAATTCACTATCCCAGATGCGAATGGTTGAATCAGAACATATTGTAGCAAAATAATTATCTTGTAAAGGATGCACGGCTAATCTTCGAACTTTTCCATTATGAGCTGTTAATAATGCTTGTAAATCAAATTCAGTTAAACCATTATTTGTGAGAGGATTCAATTTTAAGATCGAAATCGAATTATTTGAAGCCCCGATGGAGATCGCGGAACCCGATAAATTCCAGGTTAAAGATCGCGCGTTCGTACCAGTATCCAATTCGATGGCCCCGATATGCTCAAGTGGTGCTTGCTCAGTAATTTTCGTCGTAGATGAAAGAATAACATTCCAAACATTTAATACACCATTCATATCACTTGTAACTAATTTACCCTCTTGAAATGAATAATCCATTTCAGTAATGGGTCCTTCGTGCACATCTGCGATCACTAACACGAGCTTTCCCCTTCCTATCCAACTCAACTTCCCATCAACTACTTCCGTCATTTGTTTCCAGACCTGAATAGCACCATTTGTCAATCCTACAAGAAGGTAAGTAAGTCTTTCATCATAGCCAACAGCACAGACAGATGAGTAATCTGCATGATTATTATTCATCTTCTTCATTCCAGCAGCTATTGTTCCCTGATTCCCTTCAAAAATATATTGTATATTATTTCCTCGATTTTGTTTGCTCTTAGGATCCTTGTATTTTGACGAAGATGATGACGACGATGCTGGTAAACCAACAACTTGTTTCAAAGTCCAAAATTTTAATATTTTACTGCTATAGGAAACAATAGAATAGCAACCTGCTGTTACAGGATTTGCTTTAATATCATCCGCTGCAAAACCTTTCTTTTGCAAAGATTGACGATTTTCTTGGTCATAAACATCAGTAAAAGATTGATAACAAAACGAATTAAATTGAAATTGACAACTATCCGAATGGCCTGTCTTTGTACTGGTTAATAATACATTCTTTTGCCAATCAAAAATGTAAACAATCCGAGAATCTTCAATTCCACAAGCTAAAAGGAGTTTACCATCGGGACTAAAACATAAATTATTTATTCCTCGCAAACCAACTTGAGGCGACGGAAGTAGTTGTTGACAAGGGCTCATTTCACAGTTCACATTCAGATCTCGATAATTCCAGACTAAAATTGAACCATCGCTCCCTAATTGACTTGATGCCATAACTGATAGAGGAGAGTATGTTGCTAAAGAAATGACATCGTCGGTATGGTTAATAAAGAACTTTTGCTTCTCTGTCACAATATCCATCACAACCACCACAGCGGCAGCTGGAAAAGCGATTTCTCGATCAGATAACCAAACTATATTCTTTCCCTTGATACTGCCTCCATGACGTGACGGATCTCCATCATATCCAAAAATATGTCGAAGGAGTAACTTGGGAGGTTTTCGCAAATGGCGAGTTTTTAATAGTTCAATATCGTTGACAGAAGGATAAACTACTGAGCGACATTGCGGGTATTGCACACCTTCCATGGACAACTGTTCCTCTTTAACTGCTTTATTCCGATCAGACGAAGCTTTTGGCTTAATTTGAGGGAGACTCAAAGGCCCATCTGCGCTGTTGCGACCGTTTCTGGATGATGGTTTTCCTCCAGGTTCACTTGGATTGATCTTCGGCAGCTTAATGCGAGGAATTTTCGATTGACCGCGTACACTTTGTGCACTATTCACGCTTTTATTTTCATAATCTGTTAAAGAATCATATCCAGGATCTGAAATGAAAGCACTGGGGCCTTTCTTGAATGGCTGTTGATCATCTTTTCTTACTTGCGAAAGGGCCTGATTGACAATATCATGAACTTGATCTAGAATCTTCTTATCACGAGCAGCTAATTCTCGCGTAATCTTTTCGTTTATTAATTTTGATATATAATCAATAGAGGTTGGATCTAATTGAACCTGCGGAATGGGTTTAATCTTTTTTTCACTCATGGCACGTATAATTCGAGGCTTTCTGGTGGGTGAACCAAGTGATGGATAGATTTCTTCATCATCTACCGAGGTGGTTTTTATTATTTCCTTTTTATCCATGGGTTGAGTAATTTTTCCAGTTTCATAGTTTGTTACGACCGTCCTATTTTATTAAACCCAGAAGGTGAAACAGAAAATTAGAAAAGGAGAAGAGGGCTGACCTTATCGCGTCTATTTTAGCGTTTGCTTGTTCTCTCTCGCCTCGGACTCGACTAATTTCGGATTTTTTTTCTGATTCGAAAGGTTTAGGGTTTTCAAGACTCTTAGAAGCTACTGGAGATAGTGTCTCCTTCGATGTTTCCTCATCTGAGGTCAGCTTCAAATAAAAACAACAATAAACTATACCAAGCAATTTACATTACCTCTCGCGGAACCTGCAGGTTCATCTAATGGATCAAACTCCTTGAGATAATTAGATGGTACAACTCCTTGCTGATCATGGTACTCGACTAACCACCAGCCATCATCGTATTTTTCGATAATATTCAATCGATCACCCTTAAAAACTGTTAATTCATCTTCTTCTCTGGCTTGAAAATCATAAACCGCAAGACCCTCCATCTATTTCTGATAATTAGTATTGGAAAGTTCAGTTTTGGAAACGGTCGAACGCCGGCAAACCGGCTTTTGATTAGAGTTTTCTGCTAAAAAGGAAAGAAAAAGAAAAGAAAATTTTAAAAAACAATAAAAGACAATGAAAGAATATATAGTAATGAGAAAAGCATTTCGCTCATACACCGATAGAAACGCTCTTAAACTATGAAGAAATAAATAATAGCAAAAGAAAGTTCTAAATAATTCTATTTTCTCTTCGGAACAATAACAATGAAGATGTGGGATGTAGAAAGTTCGTCCCAAATATTTCGACTGTAACTACAAACTTGAATTGGAAAGGTCTCTCACCATAGATTCTATTTGAAAAGATGAAATGTATTAATTGGAAGCGATCACTTTACTCGGAGATTTTAATGTCAATGGTGGAGCATTGACTTTCGATATTCTTCGTTCTAATTTCGGGCTGTCAGGTGCATTCGAATTTAAAGTTGCGTTTGAATGTTCCTTCATAATAGATGCTTTCTTCTTCAGAGACATGTGAGCAGGGTTTTCTAAGACTCCCCTAATTTCTATTATAACCTGATAACAATACCTCGAAAAAGCTTACTTGCTATTATCTTCTGAAGTTGCTGTACCGCTCACCATAGAATTCTTTCGACTCATCATTTTCTGCATACTTGGTTGCGATGTTAAGTTGCTTGTACTACTCTTTCGTCTGGACAGATTAGCTCGCAAAGGATCCGAAGATGGAAGCGAAAGAGGATCAACTCTTGGTTCTTCCTTTATTTTGGGCATAACTATTCCTTGGCTGTAAGTCTCGGCCTAGATTGCAGTAAGGGGGTAATGTTCGAGCTCTCAGTTTACGCGAACTTACAGATATTTCATCAACCGTCTTCGGGATTGTTAATTGCCACTTCACAAAATTTCTAGGGTAGAGAAAATTAAAATTAAAGAAAGCAATTGTTCGAGGAATCTTACTCAGTACTTCCCGGTCCTGCTGACGAAGGGATCCATGGTGGTCGAAGTTTCCTTTGATTCACATCGCCCCAGGAAACCTGCAATAAATAAATAGTCATCAGATTATGGAAGCTATTTAATAATATGACTTACGTTATGTAACCAAGAAGAAGTCTTTACTTGTGACCAATTAAACCGCTGCTTTGGATCTCTGTTCAGTAATCCTTTCAACAAACCTCTCAAACCAAAATTCATAAATATCGGATATATGATCGTCTTCTCTGAGATATTGGTAAAGATTTCAAACTTTGTCATGTTGTCTGAATCCCCAAAGGGAGCTTCACCTATTCAATTAATTAGATGGAAGATAGTGATTAAAAGAGAAATCAACATACCAGTAACCATTTCCATAAGTACAACCCCGAGAGACCACCAATCACACGGAAAGCCATGAGTCAGCTTACCACTTGCAATTTCAGGAGCCATATACATTACGGTCCCACAGCCATCTCTTAAATCTTCCGCTGGATCTCCAGAATCATTTTTATGTTCAACGGCAAATCCAAAGTCACATAACTTAATATGTCCTTCATGATCGATTAAAATGTTCTCAGGCTTTAAATCACGAAAAACAACAGAAAGTTCTTCATGCAAATAAGCTAATACTGAGGCTATCTCCACAAAATAAAACTTCGCTTCATCATCTGACATTTTAATGACATTTTTCATACGGTGATACAATTCACCTCCAAACGCATATTCTAATACTAACGCAAAGCAGCCAGGAGTCTACATGAATCACAAGAAAATAATTTTAGACGATTCATTATACAAAATAACAATGCTTACCACAAATCCTCCAAGGCATTTCACAGCGAATGGGTGTTCGATTGTTTGTAACACATTAATTTCTTGTTGCAGCTTTCGAACACAACGATGCGTATAGACAGTCTGCTTAGAAATGTACTTGATAGCAACATATTTCGATGAATTAATATGCTTAGCCAAGAAGACACTCCCATACTTTCCTCGGCCTGCAGAGAAAGTGAGGCAAAGTGGAATAAGTTGCGCAAATCCTCACCGATTCCAGTAATATTCTCAAAGCCTTCCTCCTTCAATGTTAAACGAGATCGGCCGAATTGAATCCAGGAGAAATCTTTGTCTTTCCCAGCCTTGGAAGCAACAATTTCACTAGATTTGCAACAATTATTACTTGTGAGGGAAATTTTCATTGTAAGCGAACAGACCTTTCAGAGGAGTTATGATAGCGATATCGACTAGAAGAAGTTCCCATCTCTCAATTAATTCAATCAAACTTCTATGGGGTTCCAATTCTAACAATGAAACGTCATATTTTTCACACGAAATAAACACAGTGAGGCTCTAAACTCGAAGCTCTAATCAAAACAGGAAACCGAAAAAACGCGTTGAGAAGCAAGAAGCGCTTTTCAAAAAGCTCTATAGCGTAATAAAGAGAGAAACTGAAAGGCGGAGATCGGCACTTTAGAGATCAAACAGAAATGATCATTTTGGAAGATTTGAAAGGATCAATTGATGAGGAGTCACATCAGCTACGACTTCAACAATCGCATTTATTTTTCCAATCATTCGTTGAGGAAACGAGTTCAGATTTGAATGAGGATCAGGTTCTTCTTTATCTTCACGACTATTGGTCCGTCATCCGAAATAACACAGCAAAGTTTTTAAAAACTAAACTCGATCTCTTATCGAGGGAAAAGACTGAAAAAATATTACAGAGATTGAACGATGCGGTTGAAGATCCGTCTGGGTCATGGCAGTCGCTACATGGTTCTATCCTCGGTTGGATAAGTTTGATTCCTGTCATATCGCAAGATCGTCTGGATCTTTTAACAGATATTTGTCTTCAAAATATTGGTCATATGAGAAATCCGATTCGTGATGTTTGCAAGGACGCTTTGGTGAAAATATTCCAGCAGTCCAAAGCTCAGCAGAAGTTTATCAATAACGTAATGAATTTAATCAAAGATATTCTTCAAAAAGAGACGAATGAAAGCAGCATAAATGAGGTATCCACACTAAAAGTTGATGGATTACTTAGTTGTCTCGCAGAAATTGTTCCTCTCCTAGATGTTCGATATTTTGATTTGCTTCAACCTTCAACACCTTCCTCAGTCTTCATTACCTTAAACCAAAATTTCTCGTTCCAAGATTTTGTTGGTAGTCTTCGATTGTGTATGCTTCACCCTGCGTCAACCGTTCGGCAAAAAGCAGGAAGTATTGTTAGTAAAGTATTAGCTGCTCTAATGCACAATCAACTCAAGTCGGGCGACAAAATGGAGCACAGAAATCAGAAAAATTCGTTTAATTTTATCATAGATTCTCTAATGATAGATTTATTAATAGTTTCCTCATTAGATGCGTGGCATGGTCAAGAGATTGCATTAATTATTTGTGATGAATTCATTCGTTCTTTTATTCTTTTTTTTTTCTCTAAACTATCCCCAATTAACAATCCTTCCTCTCTACCCATTGATTTAAATCTTCCAATTGCGGAAACTTTTCGTTTAATCTCCTTTCTTATTGATAATTTGATTTATTTTATATGTCATCCAAGATTTGAAGTGAGACGGGTTATTTTACAAATTATTCCGACTTTAGCTCGTGGAAAGACTCTAATTGAAGGATTGCCCGCCAAAGATTTATCTTCCTCAACTTTTCACGATGGATTTGGGAATAAACTGTTATTAAGCAATCATTTCCTCACCACAGTCGAAACGATTTGGATTTCAACGTTAATAAAAGAGAATCGCCATTTATATGAAATTCTAATAAGTACGGATCAGAGCCATGAACCGCTGTTACAAAATGAAAATTGGTCAAATGAAGTTCACGGAAGATTATTGGAAGTTGAATTAAGAAATGAGTTCCATGATAATCTGGTAAAGTTAGTGAATTCAGATTCAAAAGAAAATCTACATTTTCTAACTGAGTGTTTATTAGTAAATGACTCACATATCTTGAATTTAATCGAATTATACTTCTTAAAAGTTTCAAAGCAAACTTCTGAAGGGATTGATCCGCTAGGTGGATTTGAGCGATTCATATCAATGGATTTTGTTGAGTTTTTTATTCTAATTTCAGTTTTTCTTGAGGGTATTCGGAAGAGACCGTATCCAATCCTCAAGGATCGTTTCATAACCCTTTCGTTGAAAGCAGAAAATTTATTACAAGTAATCGAAGAGCATGTTTTAGCATGGCTATCCATTGTTGTTTACTTGCAATATGCTTCAAGCCATCATTCTGAGATGAAAGAGAAGAAAACTCCGACTCAAATTTCCTTAAAGATTATTGAAAAGTTCGTTTTCGATTCTCCTGAAGCCAGTTTTAGTCCTTTTCTGATAGTGAACTACTGGAAAATGGGATGTGAATATTCTGGTATTCGATTGTTGCCAACTCTCACTGATCCAGCGACTAATCCTTTAATTTATGTTCATGAAACAGTTTTAATGGAAGCTTACCCTCAAAATGAAGATCGTAGTTCCTCTCCTGAAGTGTCCCCTCCGAACTCGCGCCCCGTAAGCCTCAATCTAACTGCTCCGCAAACTCCAAGCCGACCATCTCCAAGCCATTCCCCTGGAATCTCCCTTCCTTCGCCAAACATCAAAGTACTGCCTCTAGCCAGCCCAAACAGGTTAGGCGCGGGAAGCAATTTACCAGTTGTCAGTACAATTAACTCATTCCCTGCGATGAATCAGTGGAATTGCGAGGCAATTAGTCCTATGCTGTATCTTTTCGCTGTAAATCGAGAAAATTCAAGAATTGGTGTTCTTCTCTCAGCGGTAGTCATTGAATGGATTCATCACTGCCTTTTAGATGCGTTGTGGTTGGATAATCGAAGATTTGCGAAGAGGATATTAATAGAAAGTTTGCCGATCCTTTTATCTTTGGATTTTAATGATTTTAAATTGAGGAAAGATATTTTCTCGCTCTTGATTATATCAATTTTTGAAGAGATTGTGGAAACATTGTTTGTGACTGTCAATCAATCAGCTGACTTGAAAATACTCATTCCATTGTTTAAATCGACTAGATCTTGTTTGGCAAAACTAAGTCTCTTTCAAAAATTAAACTTTGAAGGCTTTACGCACTTGAGGAATCAATTATTAGTTCTTTTAACCCATTATCAAGATAAGTACTCTTCTGCCGCTTCGAGTGATATCCCTGTCAAATCTGTTCAAGATTCATTCCAGAGCGACGAAACTGTTAAAAATGAGCACCAAGATGACGATCAAGTTAGTGATGAATTCTCAGATTGGGATGAAGATGAAGAAGAATCTGATGTTGCAGATATTCAAGCAAATCACCAGCAACAAATCTCTTTACAAATGAATTTATGTTCAGAAATAGCTCAGATCAGAATTTTGATTGAAAGCATTGCGAATTGACTCAAAAAAAGAGTAGCTGTTGTCAAAGAATAGTATTTGCTTGAATTGTTAATCCTTTATTCAATGCATAAGAAAAGAAAAGAAAAGAATAGAAGAAAAAAAAGGAAACAAAGAAAAAGCTGACAACTGTACAATAACGACAAAGATTCGAGCATTCATGACCGTTCATTTGTCTCTATCATTGTCACTTTTGATCTTAGGCCTTATAGCGAACAGGTTTTCAAGGAATGGATCCCTTTTCTTTGCTTTTCTTGCATCAACATAATCTTGATCGGTTTTTTCCAACCAAAAGCCATATGTCACGAATACCGCAGTTGTTGTAAAAATGAAAGTTAATGCAATAACTCCGAGTCGTTGTCGAACATATTGACCAAAACTTGGTCTCACAACTCTCTCATTCCCTTGTGTAGTATTTGGTGCTTTCTTCTGCGGTTGCGACATTTGAATTGTGACTATTTCAGCGCACACTATGCTAATCGTGCGCTCCGTTGATGCCACAAAAATTAATGATCAAAAAAAAAACAACAAACAATCATTAAACATCAGATATGTATCAATGGAGTCGAGGTATAACTGTCAAACGATTAGGGGTATCCTCTACACGAAAGGCAATAATAAAATTTCCATTATATAATCTGCAACAAAATGAGAAACTTTATTACATGTCAACAACTGATGTACCTGATACTGCTGATCCAGAAAAAACAGAAAAATATTTCTCTAAAGAATGGGATAAGATGGCAAAAGATGCTGAACGTCATCCTGATTATACTACAACTGGAGTGCAAACAGTAAGTTTGATTCTATTGGCATCATCGGTTTTAACTCTTTTTTGTTTGTTTTTTCTAGTTTAGTATTCCAAAATCTCAATATCGCAAGATCCTTGTAAACCGTAGTAAAGGTGATGAAGCAAAGAAGAGAGTTAGAGCTGCTAAGACTGTTCTAGAGGTGATGAAAGGTGATAATTTCTTAATAGCTGAAAGCAAGAATGGTCAAGTGCGAGCTCAGCTTAAGAGATATAAAGAAAAGATCCTCCAAACATTTGATCCCCTTTATCATGGTCAACCTAATATGAATAACCTTTTACCAGAAAGGAAGTATTCCTCATTGGATCCGAGTACACTAACTCGAACCTTCGCCTATGATGAAGAAGGAGAAGGAGAAGGAGAGGCCTCTTTTGATGAGAATAGTGAACATTCCCTTCTACAAGAAGGATCAAACTACATTGTTGAAGATCCAGATTTGCAAGCTGATTTTATGCATCATTATGTAAATTTTCCTTTCCTTCGTCAATCATTTGTCAAATTAAACCAACCTGATGAATACTCAGAATCAGAAGAGTCAACATCTACCAGCAGTGAGACCGAGTCACAAACAATAGAATCAGAATCAAAGACAGAGACAGAGACAACACCAACCATCACACACCCACTATTAACTCTCTTCAATGATAACGAATACAATCAATTAAGACAATTCTCAGAATATTTATTAAATACATTTACTGCAGAAAAGAATATCATGAATTATAACCTCCTGATTAATGATGTTGACTATATGAATAATCATACCATCCAAGCAGAAGAAATTAATGATTTTTATAAACAAATGCTTAAAACCTTACAACGATTACATGAGATTCCACCAGAGACAAAATTGATCTTTTATTATCATTTTTTAAATAAAACAACCATTCAATGGCAACATTCAAATATGAAACGAATCATTATCTGTTTTAAACAATTATATTTCCATGATTTAAGATTAACATTTCCTGAAATTAATTATCAATTAAAACCATTCATTGGTTATACATTAACAAAAGATGATTTAACATTATTAGAATTAAAACCTTTTTTATTATTATTACAGAATTTTCCATTGGTTTTAGATAAACAATTTTATAAATTATTAGGTAGTTATAAGAATATTCGAAGAATTTATTATCAATTAGTTGTACAAGATTATAATAAGAAATTTAATGAAGAAAGAATAAAAGATGATTATATTCTACCAATTAAACAAGAGTATGAGAGATTAATTCTTACTTTATCAGAGAAAGGTGAATATTCTTTATTTAAAAATAAAGAAAATCAAAAGATTTTTCGAACTTATCCTCAATTAAAGGAGATTTATAAAAGAGAAGGATATTTATCTTATATGAAACAATTGGAAGAGATCAAGAAAAATCAGCAATAGCTCTACTAAAGAAAAAAAAAGAAACGAATCACTGACATGAAATGTATTCATTACTTATAGTTCGAATGATATGATATGATATGATAGATATTGCATGATCCCTCCTTTGTTTTGTGTTTGAATCTCTTAAGATTAGAAAGGAAAGAGGATAGTGTGATGGTGTTCCAACTCGCTCTTTCTCTCTTCCTCTCCTTTCTCATGGATTTTCGAAATAATAATTCCAATCTTTTTTATTTTCTTTGATGAGTTAAAGTGATTCTTATGATTAGAATATTTACAACTAGAAGAAGAACTATATTTCTCTCCTCTTCGAACATCAAAGTCAAAAGCGATGATCGATGAGATGAGATTCTAAGATGAAAGGAAGGATAAAGAGGAAAAGGTTAAAGAAGAGAGAAAAAAAACAATCAAAGAAAACAATTGACAATAAAGGAGGAATAACCTTCGCCTATCAAGGTTATCAGACGAGAAAGAGGCGATAGATCTGACAGCTTCGATAGATATCTACCCTTCTCAGAACTGGTAGCTGTCTTCTTGATAATCATCTTCGTAGTCATCACTGTATCCATGCTCTAAGCGACGATCACGATCATCCTCGTCATCATCAGAAAAGGAAATCTCGAAATCATCAGGCTGCTGATTTTTCCATTCCATCCAAGATAATCCCATTCGTTCAGCGATAGCATCTTCCTTACGATAATGCATATCAAAGCGATCTAATTCAACATGTGAGTAATACATTTCCTTCGCCTCATCTGCACTCGCTCGCTCATAATAGACAACATCGCTCACCACACCATCAACGAATTGTATCCTCTCTTTCTTGCTTGGTTTCTTCCCTGATTGAGCGGCATCGACATCAGCATCAAACTGCGCTTGATCAAAGAACATTATTTTACTCCCTCCTACTAGTCCACCGCCCTCTCCTTTCTGCAAGGGATCATAGTTCGATGATAGATAATCCATTGCAGAGGGAAAAGAGTTGGTTGAAGGCTTTCGAGGGCTAGCTGGAGGTTGATCATGATCCTCTTCGAAAGATTCATCGTCATAGCGGCGGCTGACATCAGGATCTTCAGAGTGCTTGATATCTTTCTCCTCTTGATTGAATTCTTCTTCGTGTATCGCCTGATGATCTAATTGTCCAGATAGTTGAAAGAATTCCTCGTCATCTGGTTGCTGATGCTCCTCTTTCAGCTTCTCAAAGACTTTTCTACCCCAATCTTTGACTGTCTCATCGACATCCACATTTTCATCATCATCTTCCTCTTCATCATCATATTTATCTTCAACTCGTTCTTTATCTTCATTCTCGCCACCTTTTCGACCGAAATTCGGGATTTCCATCGAATTTTGGACAGAATTTAGTTCGGAAGTCACTTGAAAGGACTGATTTATTAAGGATTGAGAGTCGCTTCGTTGCTTTTTGACATCCTCAGAAGTTAATGGTTCTCTCTCCTCGAAGGAATCATCAAACACAGGTTGGTTCAACACACCCAAAGATTTGTCCGTTAATGATTTATCTAATGGCAAAGTAATTTGTACTGTGGAAGCTTCTGAATCCCGTAAGGAATCAACAGAAAGGAATGAGTTGCGCTCAGAATCACCAACACTGAAATCTTGTCGCACATCAGTTGAGATGAACAAGCCGCTATTATTCCCTCCTGTTTGGTTAGAAGGAAGATGGTTATGCCTAGATTGTTGAGTTTTCGCTGCAGCTACAGGATTGGCTGGAGGAACAGTGGAGCTGCTGTGGCCGAGGGGAGGTTTCTGGTGCTTGTTCAATGCTTGCACAGTCTTCTTCACTGATTGCAGACTTCCAGGTTGTTCAGGCTCTCGTTCTGAATAGGAAGGTGGCTTCATAGGAGGGTCGTGGTCTTCATGGTGGTGTGATGGTGGTGGATTATTCTCGTTTGGATCGACATTGATGAAGATCTTATTCGAGTAGTTGTAGCGCTTAGACTCCTCGCTAACCTCGATATGAGAACTTTGGTCGGTCTTCTTACTTGATATTCTTTCCTGGTTTGAATCTTCGTTGATCTGATTTCGACTAATACTGGATGAGGGGTCAGGGCTTTGTCGTAGTGATGGAGGAGGATTCTGCAATAAACTAGTAATCATATCTATCAGACGAATCTGAGACAAAGCCTCTTCAATAGACTGATCAATGATTTCATTGAGTTGTTCTTGATTACGAGGAAAAGCTTTGTGTCGTTGAGAGGAGGAAGATTTGAATTGTTCTTGCTGTCGTGTGATCTGTTGAGTGACTAATCGCATAATGAATTGAAAGAGCTTTTCATCTGACAAAATCACTTGTATGACTTTATCTATGTTGACTTGATTTGATAGTAAAGATTGTAATACCCTATTGGCTTGTGAATCGGAATAAGAGTGCTTTGTTGGACGATTTGCTGATGCTTGTGGTTGTGTTCTACTAAGTCGATCTTCCTCGAACTCTCTCATTCTCTTATCATTGAGTAAGAAAGAATCTGAATGACTTAGTTTTCGTTGAGATTTCAACATCATCAATAAGGATTGGCGTGTATCCTCAATCAGCCTCGATCTAATGACAATTCAATCAGATAATTAAGACAGCAACACACAGCACACAGCGATGATTTGAATTACTACACGGGCAAGAGCCCACACTGGGCGTGGGCATCTTTATAATTAACTGTCAAACTATCACTCCAACCTTATAACCTTTAGTACCGAGTCAAAATTTTGATGAGAAGAAAATGTCATATTGGAAGAAATGACTATGTGAGAGGATGAAGCTACAAATGTTTAGAAATCGATCAAGAAGAAGAAACTTTTTTTACATACTTTTTGGTTCGAAATGTATGATAGAATTTTCTTAAGGAAATTCGCTGCGATGGCGATTGGGAATCTCATGGAATGGTAAGTACTTTCAATGTTCCTATTGGTGACAGATTGACTGGAGGGGGGAAATGATAGGTTTGATTTTTCATGCTTTGGTGCCTTATTAGACGTATTAGCAGAGAAATTCTTCCCTGCGAGTGAGAATAAATCGCTGATGTTCTTGAAAGCATTGACTGTGTTCGGAGCTGGGTTTGTCATGAGACCACTGGGTGGCATTTTCATGGGATGGATTGGCGATACATTGGGAAGAAAGAGAGCTTTAGAAATAAGTATTCTTTTGATGCTTCTTCCTTCTTTTTTAATTGGATGCTTACCTGTTTACGATGATGTTGGTTGGATATCAGCGGCTGCTCTCGTGGTGTTAAGACTTTTGCAAGGATTAGCTGCTGGAGGAGAATTGGTCGGTGCATTTCTGTATACTTTAGAGGCAACAGACGGAAATACCAAAGGATTTTGGGGAGGAGCTTGTAAATCTAGCGGTAACTTGGGAACAACGTGTGGTCTGGCGTTAGTCACACTTTTACGGTATACACTCAGCAGAAGCCAGCTATATGCTTGGGGCTGGAGAATTCCATTCTTATTAGGAATTGCTTTTGGTCTCTTAGGAATTTATTTGAGAAGTCGTTTAAAGGGAGAGGCTGGAGGAGATGGAGAAGAGTTTGAACAAGCATTGAAAAATGATGAAATAGTTCACTCTCCTCTCCGACAAGTTATAAAAGAGTATTGGAAAGAACTAATCGTACTTGTATTAGTTGCTTCGCTCTGGGGATGCAGCTATTATACTATTTTTATTTGGTTGGTATACTATCTACAAGATCCAGATTTAATTGGAGGGAATGGAGTTGCAAATGCATGGATTATAAACCTAGTATCAAATTTTATTCTTGTGGTGTGTCTACCGATTGGAGGATGGCTCGGGGATTTAATAGGCTGGCAGATCTCAGACCATGAGAAAGGAAATATTACTACCATGAAATTAGCAATTTATCTTTTTTTGATTACAGTTATTCCATCCTTTATATTCTTTACAACAAGAAACACCGTCTTTGTTTCAATTGGGCAAATATTATTAACTTTCCCAATCGCAATGTTCGGAGCAAACCTTCCTGCATTTATGGCTTCAAGATTTCCTGTCTCCTTACGCTTCTCTGGAGTTGGCGTTGGTAAGAGTATGGCAACCTTTCTAATTCTTCCTTTAAATAATTCATATTAGGTTACAACGTGGCGCATGCTACCTTTTCAAGCACTGCCTCAATCATTCAAACTTCCTTAGTGTTGGAATGTCTCCCTTGGCACCAAGATCAAAATCATCATAGCCTACGCCTGCCCTACTTTCTCATTGATGATCCACGTCTTTACCCCTCATACTACCTCATCTGCATCGCTTCAATCTCATACTTTGCTCTCACAGTAGGAGTTGATTGGTGCGATAGACTCAGAAGTGAAAAGACATTAGAAGAGCTAAGTCTCATCGATCCGGTAGTTATGGAAAGAACTACTTCAGGCGAAAAGCAAATCTTTTTGTAAATAAACAAATCGTCCTCGTCATTCCTCACGTTGTTGCTATATAAGTTTAAGTTTAAACTCTGGGAATATAGTAATTTAAGAATGCTACTGACTAGAAAATACCTATTGTATTCGATCAAAGAGGTGACTTGAATGGAAATTGAAGAGACATTGACGACACTATGTCTTGATGAATGCTATTAGAAGAACTGTTTGAAGTCGATTGCAATATAGGTGTTGCAAGCTGCCGCAGTCCACTCAGATGTTCCACGACCATTCTCCCAAGCAGAGTAAGCAATTAACTCTTTTGGATCGTAAGTGACACTAATAAAAAGGAGAATTAGCACCAAATAAAAGAATAGATAAGGTGAACGATACCTTAACACATTGGAAGCACCTTGGTAATCAGGATCACAGTCATACATGTGTTCGTCACCCTTCTCACCGACTGTAGCACTATTCGTCATAAGAAGAATTAACACAAACTAATTAGATAGAAAAAGGTTCCACTTACGTCACGCTAATAGCCTCGGTGTAAGTAATCTTTGTTCCAGCTGATTGGAATCCATCAAACATTTCAGGGAATACCTTGTATCGTAAGATAGAGTTATTATAAGCACCAGTAGAATTCCACATGTAATGCTCAATAGTATATGAATCGTAACCATGGTTGGTACGGAAAACAGCTTCAGGTCTTGCAAGACCAATCTGCTCTCCATTAACAACAAGATCTTGTTCACGTGGATCATTAGAGTAGAAAACTGCAGAGTTGCCTTCCATAGTCTCTAATACAACAGCTTGATTGTCTTTTGCTGATCCAAAGCCATGGTTGAAACCAACAGTACTGTTAGTGGATTTCCAAATAGCTAAAGCCTCATCTAAAGTTGAAGCATGAGCCATAACGTGACGAAGACGAAGAACCCAAGGGAACCCTCGGAAAGTAATATCATTGCTCTCTAAATTAGCTTCATGAACAGTAATACCTTGGCTAGAAATACCAGTAATAGCTCCCCAAATACCAGCCCAACCGATGGTAGCATGAGCATAGCCATCAGCTGGATGATGGACGGTCACTAACTTATAGTTGGAAATACCAGTATCCTTGAGCCAATCGAGATTTCTTCCGGTATATAATCTTCCATCAGCAGTGCGTGATCCCCAAACACCAAACATGGAGCAGGATAACCCCTTCCAGTGCTTAGACAAGTATTTGAAGACTAAATCAACCTCAGCCTTGCTTAAGCCGCCGTTTTTCAGATGAACTGGATTTTGGACCTCATCTTGAAGAATAAACTTCAGATTTTCTAATGAACCTGGAAAGTTTGCTAGGGTAATTCCCCATCCAGCGACATGTCCAATATCATGCTTTAAACCAGCAGCCTTTCCTCCGGCGGTCATACCAGCTAATTCATCCTTGTATTCTTGAGGTAATTGCTTGCTCAAGTAATTAGTCCATTGGTAGTCAAGGAACTTGCTCAAAAGGCCTTGAACGAAGGGCTCCCACCATTCGTTCCCTAACATAGCAACCATCAAGTTATTATAATTCTCGACATACTTATCGCCAAGTAAATAAGCATTATCATATCCTTGATCAAAAGAAGATAATCCTTGAGCTAAATTAATTAAGTACGGTGCACTATCATAAATGGATTGGTCCGAATCAATCTGATAAAGTTTACTTCCCTTTGGTCCTTCCTTTAACAAAGTCACTTTGCTCAATACCTGAATATCGGTACCAGGTTTATTTCCTTGCAAATTCTTATTCAACTTGGCGGAAATCACAACCAAGATTGTCAAAGCTAAAAGAAGAAAGAACTTCATCTTCGATTAATTAGATTAGAGGATGATTTGCTTGAAGACCATCATCCGCCAATTTTTACGACCAAAAAACGCAAACTATACGCCAGGAAAAAAAGAGGCGACTCTTTCTTAAAGGAGTTACGACTTATTAAATTATTACAACTTCACTTCTGATATTATTAATTTAAGAATAACAGAATAATCATGTCATCAACAACATCTGATACAACTCGCCGCTC
>VFQN01003612.1_pt1 | contig 21774 bp, 14 predicted proteins | sample 3512371 | NCBI WGS metagenome assembly VFQN01 (sample SAMN10412370, study PRJNA504923) | tailings metagenome | isolation source: Replicate 2 from Balatoc abandoned mine | place: Philippines: Itogon, Benguet | collected 2017-08-28
GTACTGCGGAATTTCAATCAACTGCCAGTTGGGATTCACGTGAAAACTGACCCCACGTTCATACAGATCCCGGTAGCCGGTATAGAGCTGTTTTCCCTGGGGATCGATTTCGACGTAAGTGCCGAGAATTCCCGGAACATCAATCCGGCCGTAGCGCTCATTGACCTGAATGACGGTGTAGCGCGGCAGCTCGACGTCGTGCTTGATCGCAACAAAAGCCTGCGGCAGAGTGGGGTGAATGGTAAAGTCGGTGATGTCGAGAATTCGCAGATCCTGGATTTCCAGCCGATGATGCGCGATCCGTTTCCATGATTTCCTGTCGATGACATCCAGTGTGGGGGGCGATTTGGACACCGCCACACAGACGTCTTCGCGATCGCGCAGGAAGTGATATCGTTCCGGCAGTTTCCGCTCTTCGATGACTGCAATGCCGTTGGGGCCCAGAATCCGCAGAGTGTCGCCCTGCAGAAGCAGCAGCGATTTCCCATCAAAACCTCGGGAAATCGCAAAATGGTCGACGTCGAGATCAATCCGGTCGAACTGCTGAATCCTTGAGAGATCGCCTCCCACTGCGGCAGCGAGCTGTTGATCAATCACTTCCAGCGTGGGAAGTTCAAAATCATCCGTTTCACCGCGGGTCACACGTATCTTGAGTTCATGCAAGCCGATATGGCCCGCAGCCGGTTTCCAGTTGAGTTTGCCAGTCGCGGATAACGTCAGGCCGGGCGGACCGTTCATCAATTCATATTTCACGCCTGGTTCTGCAGGCAGCTGATAAGAGAACGGTTTGCCCTCCACGACGAACTGAGGCAAACCGGCTGTCAATCCGGCTCGATTCCCGGCGGCAGATAGCGGTTCGGGGGGAGTCGTTGTCCGGGGCAGATTTTCGGCTTCAACGGTTTGCACTGGCGGTGGAGCGTCGGCCGGTTGGGCATAGGCTGCCGTCCGGGCGGTCAGGATCGTGCCGTCTTTCAGATCCTGCACGAACAGTGTCAGTATTCCAGCGCTGGTATAAGCCGCCGGATGATCGAGCAGGTAGTCCCGACGGCGGTAGAGCCGATGGCTGATGCGGCTGAAGTCTTTCTGTTGTGTTTCGGGCAACTCGACTTTCCGTTTGCCGAGTTCCGAAAAGCTGACATTCACTGCATGTCCGGACATGGTCCGGTCATTCAGCACGTAGAAGACCTTTTGCGACAGGTCCGGGATCAGGATGCCGTCCGGATCCTGCCTGACCTGAGCGACGGGCACTCCACCGAAGATCATATTCTCAGCGAACCAATAGCCTCCTGCATGCACCTGGTACACAAAAGGAGTTTGCTGGATTCCCCCGCGAAAAACCGGTTGGTTGGCGCCTTTCAGAAACTCTGCATAGCTATAGGCACCGATCGCACCTGAGGGACTCAGGTTGAAGGAACCCTGAGTGACCACCAGCTTGCCATCGTAGCTGACGGTTGCCAGGGCATGGGCGCCGATCGGCCGGCACCGGTCGCGTTTGACATCAATGTGAAAGGTTTTGGGCCCCTGGTACGAACCTTGCTTTCCGTCGGGATGGCAAGTGACCAGCAATTCGTCCTGGAACTGTCTGCCGCCGGCTGCTGACAGACAGAGCACATTCGGGTGATCGACCTGCAGTTCGTTGGAACGAGCCCAGCCTCTGGCAACAGAGAGAACCGAGATCGTGCCTTGGGGGAAATTGGCCACAAACGCACGTCCGCCGCGGCAGAGCACTGCCCGTGGTCCTTCCATGGCGAGCGTTTTCAGCACGCGTTTTTGCTGCACATCATAGATCGTCACAAGATTCGCGGACTGATGAGTAATGACCAGGAACTTGCCATCCTCGGTCATCGCGAAACTGGTCGCCGGTTCTGCCAGCGGAAGCGGTTCAAACACGACCTCGTTGCGAGGCGGAGCGGGTTGAGGACTGTCCTCCGTCACAGTTGTGGAGGAATCGGGCAGTTCCGGGGCCGCAATCGACATGGACGGCGGAGTCGCCGGAGATTCCAGAGCCCGCGCCGCTGCAGGAGCATTCCCGGCCACATCCGGAGTCGTCGCCACCGGTGTCGGAGGTGGCGTGGCAGTCGCTTTTTCCTCGCTTTCAACCGGCGTGGTGCTGCCCCCTGGTTGGGGTGCAGGCGAGGATGAACTCGCTGTGGCTGCGGCTTGGGCAGGTGATGCGGCAGCAGCGGCCAGCGACGTTGACGGCGACACGTCCTCGGCCGTCGCACCGGCTTTCCGTCCGGCCAGAAACGCGGCGGACAACAGCAAGACCAGCAGGCAGACTCCACCTGCGCCTGCCAGTAACCATTTCGGCGAAGCCCCGGCGGCGGGGGGTGGCACGGGAATCCGGGTGGCAACAGTACTCGATTTCTGGCGCGTTGAGTCGACCTTCCGGGCCGGAGCACCGGCAGGTTTCGCAGGCTCTACCGCTTCCGGGTGATGCTTCTCACCCACGTTGCGCTGAACGATTTCCGGATTGTCGCCTGTGGCAGCAGGGATACGAACTGGCTGTCGGCATTCCGGACAGGAGACCAGTCGTCCCGCGATTCCCGCCTTGACGGCAAACCGGTGACCGCAGGTCTTGCATTGAGTCGGGACGGCCATGAAATGTCTCTTTCCAGAAGGCACGTCAGCCGCACGGACGTAACAGCGGTACACCCCTTTTGTTCAGTATCGGGATTATGCAAACGGAAGGAGCCGGTTCGCAACCCCGATCGCGGCAGGGACATACCGCCCGGTGATAGACAGAATGGCAGAAACTGCGGATGGGATGAGGCTCTTAAAGCTCGAAAGTTTGTCCGAAGGAATGTCGGTGGCTGCGAGCCCGACGCGCTGTCCGGAACCTGAGCGCCCAGGCGCGCAGGCCTGGCGTCAGAATTGCCTGCCTCCACGCGGGGATGGCGGGAGGGTCAGAGTTTTCCTGCCAGACTGCGGCGACGGGTAGAATGGCCGGTTTCCGGCCTTTCTACGGCGAGAGGTTGGCCGCTCGTACAAGCAGTGTTGACAACAGTGCATCACCAATTGACAATGTCCGATCTATCATTACCGAACACTCGTTCGCATTGCCCTTCTGTCTGCGTTGTTCTTCCTGATGTGAGTATTCCAGCCGCAAGGCCGGAGTCCATTTTGTAGAGAGGGAAGAGGGTCCGCGTCCTGAAGTGAATTCCGATTCGCGCAGTTCGAAATTGTGTTTCGACTGCTTTATTTCCGGTTTTCCACGTCTTGTTCGTTTCCGAAATCTCAGCGTCTGGAGATGTCTTCGATGAACACAAAGCGTCACGCAACCCCGAAGGGGTTTACGTTGATCGAACTGCTGGTCGTGATTGCGATTATCGCAGTTCTGATTGCGTTATTGCTCCCTGCTGTTCAGCAGGCTCGCGAAGCTGCCCGCCGGACCCAGTGCAGGAACAATCTGAAGCAAATCGGTCTGGCCCTGTTCAATTATCTGGACAGCCACAGCGTGTTTCCGGCATCCACGCTGAGTCCGGGGGCCACCGGCGGACGGATTACGAATGCCACCGGCTGGATCATGATTTTGCCGTTCATCGACCAGGCCACCTTGTATAACCAGTTCAATTTCATCCATGCGACCGGGATCTATGGGGGCGAAGGCAACTGCCCGGATGCAGCCCTGTACCCTGTCACCGCCGGGACAACGACTCTGGCCGGGACTGATGCGGGCATTCTCGCCAACGTGGCCCTCGGGGCCTCCATCATCCCCGCTTACTATTGCCCGTCAGATCCTGGACAGCGGCTGCACACCAGTGCCTGTCATTCCGATAGCGGGATGTCGCCGCGGCCCCAGGCAGCCCGCTCCAACTATGAATTCAGCACCCGGACCCCGCACGCCACGTCCGGAGAACGCTGGGCCGGAATCGATCTGTCGCTCCGCCATATGTTTGGCCCAAACGGCGCCTGCCAGATGCGGGATCTGGTCGACGGCTCCAGTAACACCATTGCCGTTGTCGAGTCCACTCTGGAACTGGTGAATCACAACTGGAAGACCTGGAGCAGCACAGGCTGGTACACTGCCGGCGCTTCTGTGGGAGACTCGGCCCGTCCGATCAACGAGCGACGCTGCTGCAGCTGGAGTGGATTCGCCCAGGCCAGCACGTCGCCAAACAAGCTGTCGGACGGTGGTTTCGCCGGCAGTATGCACACGGGGGGCCTGCATGTGTTGCTGGGAGACGGAGGCGTGCGCTTTATGGCCGACAATTCTGCGTTGACCGTGCGGCAAGCCTTGAGCCGGATCGGTGACGGGAATGCCATCGGCGAATGGTGATTTCAGCCTGGGGAGACTCTCGGGCGGCTCGCCACCCGGGCTGCCCGACTCTGATAGGCAGTCTGCAACCCCACTGCGTCCAGTCACATGGATGAGTCTGGCACGATGAAGTTACCGACTTGTGATTTTCCGATCAGCAGCACCCGCCGGACTGTTTTGGCGGGTGCTGTCTGCTGGTCAGGTCTGGCGCAACCTTGTTCCCGGAAACTGTGGTGGGACCGATGATTCGACGACAATTCCTGGCGTTGTCTTGCCTTTTGCTTCAGGCTTTCCTGCTGGCCGGATGCCAGGGCCAGCAAGCCGCACTACCGGAGCTGTACCCCGCCACCGGGACTGTGAAACTGGATGACAAACCGGTGGCCGGCGTCATGGTCCGGTTTATTCCCCAGCAAGGCACTCCCGGAGATGGCGCCTTCGCACAAACCGACAGCGCAGGCCAGTTCCAGTTGATGCACCGTAGCGGTGAACCGGGAATCGAGCCCGGGCAATACACAGTCGTCTTCTCAAAATTCCTGATGCCGGATGGGACCACGGTCTCGCCGGACGTGCAGCCGGAGTCAGTGGGAGCCCGTCAGGTCATTCCGATGAAACACACCCAGCCGACGACATCGGTGACCCAGGCGACCATTAACAATGGTCCCAATTCCTTCGATTTTTCCCTGAAATCCCGGTAGTGCGACATCCCCGGGACGCTGTTGACAGATTGCTGATGTTTGACGAAGTCCCGTCGTTTTCAGAGCGGCGGGACTTCGTCAAAAGATCCTGCAGTCGCGTGGCATACTGTTGATGTTCGCTGCCAGTGAAACGACGGTGTCACCAGTTCAGGAGCATCCCCGTAAAATTCCTGCGATGGACGCCTGATACCGATAGCCGCTCGTTCTTCAATTGTCAGCAGCTGGCTCTGTAGTGGATCGGGAGTGTGCTGGTGAAAGAACTTGTGGGAATGCTGGCTCTGGCAGGGTTGCTTGTGGTCGTGATCAGCAACATCTGGTTGCTGTTGATCGTGGCCCGGGGCAGCCCGCTCGCAGCACTGCTCTGTCTGTTCGTCCCTTTTCTGATTCTGTTCTTTGTGTACGAGCACTGGCAGGAGGCAAAGCCTGCCGTCATGGCGTGGGTCGCAGGGTGTGCGGTCATCATTCTCAGTGTGGTGCTGATCCAGGCAATGCCGGTCACCTGACCCGGAGACTGTTTCAGGGCCATCGCCGTACTCAGCAGGGTAAGGCAAGCCAGAAGGGGCGAGAGTCCGGAGACCGGAGTCTGGCTTGAGCAGGAAACACCAGTGTGCCCTGTGGTTTCAATCCGGCTCTCGACGCTGGACTCTTGTCTCTCGACCCGCCTGAATGAAGACCTCGTGAAATACTGCGGCCGTGAAGGATTCACGGCAGCTCGATGTTCTCCCGGCCGTTGCGGGTCATCATCGACATGAATGTCGTGCGGTCGACGTTGGTGGAAATGGAACGCGAGCTGCCGTCGACCATGCCGAAATTCACGGATTGGCCGTGGTAGCTGCCGAAGGTGAATCGCCAGGCCCCCCGGCTGTTTCCAGCCAGCATATATCCCCCCAGCAGATCGTCACCGTACACGGGAATGCCGATCGCCGTCCGGTAGTCGCGATCTGCAGTCGCAATACAACAGGACGGACCATCGGCCCAGAAGCCGTAGTAGGAATCGCCGATCAGAATGGTTGATCCTGTGCCGTCGGTCACGTCGCGAAACCGGACCGCGCTGTTCACGTAGAGCATGCCATTCTTGACGTTACCGCCGTTCCCGGGAGGGTCGGGCTGGCCGTTGGCATCGAGTCGTGACCAGCCCATGTTGCCGCGGTAAGTGGCATAGCCCATCGTCACCCCCGGGGCCACTTCCGGCTTGCGTTGCGGCAAGGCAGCACTCGGACAGACGTAAGTCGGAATGTTGCTGCTGAGGACTGCTCCACTGGACGGTGTGTGTACTACATTCGGTGACGGTGAGCCGTCGCACTCGGTCCACTTGCCATGCGGAGGAAATGCCACGGACACAGTGCCCTGGTCCAGTTGCGGCAGCAGGAAGGCCTGCCAGCCCCACCGCGAACTCATGACCCAGTCCCGGAGGATCGCCGCCCCGGTCCCGTTGGGATCCTGAATGGGCAGATAGACCGGTTCCGGCAGGGCGCTGAAATAGATATCGCTCTCACACGGCGGTCCTGGCGAGATGAGGCCCGGCGGAAAAACATGCATGGCAGATTCATAGCTGTGCATCGCCAGCACGAGATTGTGCAGGTTGTTCAGACACTGCGTCCGCCGCGCCGATTCCCGCGCCTGCTGCACTGCCGGCAGCAGCAGGGCAATCAGGACGGCAATGATCGCCATGACCACCAGTAACTCGATCAATGTAAATCCGGCAGTACGGGATCGTACCCGAAGCGCAGTCCGGTTCAGGGGCATGAGCGCAACCTCTGAGGGAGCCATTGGGGATGAGCGGAACGTCTCAGACAGGGATCATACTGCGATGTGGACGCATTGTCAGTAGTGGTGTCGGGCGATTATGATGGGGAAGACTGCCAGAGCCACCTGAGCATTGTCGGGCGTCTGTCCGTTCATCGAGCGCCTGGCGCACCGGGGCTTCCCTGGGGTGCAGCCACTGACCACATAACGAATGTGCATTTTGAATCGTGAGCCGCCTGGCCTAATGCACCAACAAGGCAGGAAACCCATGAGTTCCGAATTGAATGCCGGATTGAGCGATGAATGGGTGCAAAGCCACGTTGCCGCAGACTGGACCGGCCTGCCGGTCGAATATGCCTATGTCATTGAGCCCTGCAAAAAGTATGCACTGCGCATCTGCGCCTACGGCGAGACCATGCCGCTCGAATTATCACCGGGTGAGATGGCAGAGCTTGAGGTGTGTGCCCAAACAATTCGAGAATGTCAGCATAACGAGCCCCTCGGGAAATGGGCTGCTGGCAAAAGAAAGCAGCGGCAAACACCGGAAATGGCAATGGTGTCTACGCTTCTGGAAATGCTTGACGAATACCGCTTTCCGCTGGATTGATTGCGGCTGGTCAGTATGTCCCGGGTGAATACTGTCAGGGAATGTCTCGACAGAGTGGCCGCGAGGCTGGAGTGGACTCGCGAACCTCAATGCAGTCTTGCCAGGTCGAGGTCCAGTCCCATGAACTTCTGAAAACGGTCGATCTCGTGACCAGACTGCAGACGGGACGGCCGTGGCTCTGCGCCCAGCCTGTCTTCTCAACATGCCGGAGCGTCAGTCGATAGTTGCAGGGGCGTGGCGGCTGCCACCAGTTGTTTCGCCAGGGGTGGGGAGCGATCCCGTCAGCGATCACTTCGATCCCCGACAATCCGATCAGCTGCCGTTCCCACTCTGAAATCCGGTCGTCATTCGCTCCGGCTGGATTTGTGTCGAGAATCAGGTGGAGGATTCTTCCGTGAGTGTCTGAATGCAGGGAGCAGTGTTGAAAGATTCTGGAGTAATCCAGTGCTGCGAGGCCGGTCGCCTCACATTGCAGCTGTTGCCAGAGAGCTGCCCCTGCGGTGGTGAACTCCACGGTGCCCGCGTGCGGAACACCGTCTCCTGGAGTAATGCAGGCGGTGAAGACATCCGGCCGCTGGATTTCCTGCTGGATCTGCTCCTGATCCGGCAGGGTCATCGTGCGGACCCACCCCAGTTCCATCAGCCGGTGCCGGGCCGCCCTGTTGTCGCCGTGCGGCAGAACGGCAGGCTCCAGCAGGATATCTGCGGCAGCTTCCTCAACCACGCCTGCAAATGTCGTTTTCAGCACCTCAATCGTGGCGAGGAGACGATACGCAGCCTCCGGCAGCCCGTGGTTGACTGAGATCGCCTGGTCGTCAAACATGAAGCCCCACGATGAACGGAAGCGGAGGCGGCCTGGCTGGTGAATAGACCGGGTGGCAGAATTGGAGCGTTTTTACGAAACCCCGGGTATTGACGTTTGACAGGGAAGACAGGATCTTCTTCAAAGGTCAGCCTGCTCGTCGAACGTCTGCCATACCAGGGCGTCGCAGTGGCCAGCCCCCGGCCACTGCGACGCTAATAATAGAGTTCGGAGTCAACAATGTCTTCACTCCATGGCGGCAATCCTCTAAAACAGTTGTCGATGCAGACGTCTGCTATCCTGAATGACGCGGGCTGGCGGCCTGGTATCCCACGTAGGCGGGGAAAGTCGCCCTGCAATGGAGGCGACAGTAAATGGCTCCAGTTTGCCTATCAGTTTTGGGATGATCGGCTGAAATCCTCGCTGGCAGGACTTGATCAGGAACTTTTGGAAAGATCGTTTTCAGCCAGATGCGTGCTGAGCGAATGTTTTGGGTTAGAACTTAACAAACACCATCCTTCTGGCATGGTGTTTACAGCCATCCTCGACCCTGGTATTGGCATATCCCACGCCCATCTTTGCAAGAAATTGTCGCTGGAATTGAGTCTGATATGTTTGCCAATTGGTGAGGAACTGAGTCAAGCAATTATCACATTAGCGGAAGACGGGCGAGTCTTTACTATCGGATGCGTGGGTTCAGGTGTGTATCTTATAGGGAATAATTTCGACGAGGCGATTGTTAACATACTGTTCAATAATCCTCGCGTCCCAATGAGTCTTAATGATTCTGACCTGCAATTTGATGCAAGTTGACAATGCCGTCAGACGTAGGACGCCACTGGTTCTGCCAGTATTGTGATCATTTCTGTCTGGCACGTTCGATGTTTCAGACGAACATTTCATCACGACAATTTCGTCCGGCAGATTTCATCGAGCATACCTTGGCACTGGCGTCTGACGCACCGGGGCTTCCCTGCCTTCGGTCAGGTAGACCAAGTCCAGTCAACCTGGGTCACCACACGGGCATGATTCAATATAGCGAATAGCCAGACTTCTGTATTTTTCCACCATCAGATCATTCCTGGACCCAGGAATCTGTTTTGATCCAGACGGATAATAGCCACGCACAGCTTCAACTCGCTCATTCCGAGTCATCCCTTCTGGCACACCGTCGCTTTCATCTACAATTGAAAGCATGAAATTAATTTGCTCGAGCGCCAGTGCGCTTCTAACGTCTGACTCAAATTGCTTAAATTGCTTGAATTCCAGGTATGCAGGTGCAGCAATTCCCCAGGATGCCAGAACAAGCATGGGTATCGCTAATTTATTGGCCCAAATTGAGCGGGTCATGGTTTTCACTGATGCTCACTCTTATTCTGGTATCCGAGACTATTGTTTTAAGAAGGGTCTTTGGAAGTATTAACGCCGGGTGCCACTGGCTCTGCCAGTTTTGTGATTATTTTGTCTGGCACGCTCGATGTTTCAGACGTCCGTTTCCTCACGGCCCTCCACCCGGCAGATTCCATCGAACACACATTGGCACTGGCTGAACCAGTGGCACCCAAAGCCTCCGTTTCAACAGTGCCACCCGTCCGTTTCAGTCAGCCAAAGTTTTACTAATGTACTCCCCAAAGTCACCTCTTGATGCCTGCCAGTTCAACCATGCTGCAATCAACTGTTGGGCAACTAGTATTGCCTCATCGGATAGCTCACAGCTGATTACAAGTTCGTCAATGGTCTCGTTATTGTCGCTAAAGCAGTCTGTCCAGGCTTTGATCTCTATTTCCGAGCAGGAGGGAGGCTGCTGGATAATTCGTATTGCTTTACTACGGCTTAATGACTTAAGATTGAATACAGGGTTTCCCTTTTCCAAATAGGTTCCATCGGCGAAACGAGTTCGTAGCCATGGTTTCCAGTCATCTCTAAACGATGATTCATCAATAACCTCACGGCAGACCCGGCGCCAAAGATTCTCAGCCTGTACGTATGAGGTTTCATTTTGCATGAAGTCCGCAAACAAGTGTTTCACCATGTTGTCACTCCGTAGCCTTTCCGCCGGCAGAATGACCGGGGTTGGAGCGTCTTCGCGAAACCCCGGGGATTGACGTTTGACGGGGAAGATAGATCGTATTTCCAATGTCTCCTGCTCCATCGGTCGTCCAGTGCACCGGGGCTTCCCTGCGGTCCAGCCCCGGCCACCCGGTCGCGAGCTGTAGTTATTTTCCTGCGGGTTTTCTTTCGCGCAGTTCCTTTTCCAGATACCTGGCGGTTTCTACGGCGATGACGTTGTAGCCGGCGAGGTTGGGGTGGCGGTCGCTGTACCAGCCGGGGAGGTGGCCGAGGACGCCGTCGAGTTCGTTGTCCATCACGACGACGCGGTCGGACATGAGCCAGGGTTTGATGAATTCTCGGTATTTTTCCGGGACGTTTTCTACCGGGTAACGGCGGTAGTTCAGCGAGTTGGCTCCCTGCTGTTTCAAGGCCTGGGCGTAGGGCGGATAGATGTCGAACACCGGCAGCTGGTCGTGGTCGGCTGCCTGGCGGATCAGGTCGTTCACTTCCTGGCTGCGTTCCTCGTCGAAGTAGGGGATTACCGTCATGGCGATGATTTTGGCCGCGGGGTGATCCTTTCGCAGGCGGGCGACCAGCGTGGCGAAGTCGGCGGGGAAGTTCTGCGGGAAGTTATCGCGACGGCCGCGGTCGTTCAGGCCGTAGCGAATGAAAATGTAGTCCACTCCGGGGAGCTTTGCTGCGTCGCGGTCATAGCGTCCCGAGTCCAGCAGCCGCTGGATGTACTCTCCGCTGACTCCCGAATTGATGACATGCACCGGGGGCAGGTTTCCCTCTGCTGCCATCAGTTGCTCGATGACCTGCTCCAGATGCGGCCCGGCCGGTTTCAGCAGCCGCGGAATGCTGCCTTCGGTGGTGCTATCGCCCAATAACAGTACCTGGATTTTGCCCTCGTGTTCTGCCTGGGCAGGGGTCGGGACACACAGCAACAGGGCGGCGGCAGTGCACGCGAGCTGGCAAGCGGTGAGAGCACACACAAGGCCAGGGCGGGAACGGGAAAGGAGTCCTGCGAACATCGACGGCAGCTTTCGTGAAGGAGAGCGGAAGTCCGGACAATGGATGCGAGCGGCGAGTCCAGAGACTATTTCCGTTCCGTCAGCAACAAATCAAGCCCGACGCATGCGAATCCCGTCGCCGCCCGCCACTGACAACGGACTACCAGGGCAGCAGATCAGTGATCGAGGTGAGCCTCCTGGCGTCGGCGTCACCCTGCATCTGACCACGGACCACGGACTACTGATCACGGACAACCCTCCCCCATCGCTCTGCCCTGCCGCGCATGCTATCGTGTGTGCGATGGAGGAGTTGAATTACCACCACCTGATGTATTTCTGGGCGGTCGTCAAGGACGGGACGATTGCGAAGGCGTGCAAGCGTCTGAACGTCGGGCAGCCGACGATCAGCGCGCAGTTGAAGAAACTTGAGCAGCAACTGCAGGCAGAACTTTTCCGGAAGTCCGGCAGACGTCTGGAACTGACGGAGGTCGGCCAGCAGGTGTTCCAGTATGCCGATGAGATCTTTACGATCGGCCAGGAACTGCAGGACGTCGTGCAGCGCGGGAAGGCGTCGCAGCGGGCCGAGGTGCTGACGATCGGCATTTCCGCGCGCATGCCCGCGACCCTGGCGAACCGGCTGATCAGTCCGGTGCTGCATCTGCCACAGCGGATGCAGGTGCGCTGCCTGGTGGGGGATGCCGCGACCTTGCCGGGGGATCTGGCAGCGAACCGGGTGCAGATCGTGCTGACCGACGAACCGCTGGACCCCGATGGTCCGGTGCGAGCCGTCAGCCAGACGCTCGGGGAAACCCGGTATGCGCTGTTCGGGACGGAAGCGGTGACAGAACGCTATCGCCGGAATTTCCCGCGGTCGCTGGAAGCGGCTCCGTTAATTCTGCCGACCCGGGTTGCGCCGCTCCGGCGGCAACTCGATGGCTGGCTGGCTGCTCAACATTTGCGACCGGTGGTGGTGGCAGAGAGCGACGATTTCGCGCTTTGCCTGGAGTTCGCCCTGGGCGGCTGGGGCTTGATGCCGGCTCCGGAGGCGATTGCCCAGGATCTGGCCCGACAGTTTGACCTGCGTTCCGCTGGACCGGCGGATGAGATCACGTCGTCATGGGAACTGATCACCCTGGCGACGCTAGCGACGACTCCGCCTGTGACGGCGATTCTGGAAGCGGCCCGACAGCAGTTGTTCCGTCCGCAGCCGCGCGTGTTCACGGCCGATACGCCCGCATCCCGCCGCACGGGCACCTGAAACGCCCCCCTTTAGAAATCTCACGAGCGCCTCATATCACGCTGGCGGTTTCGCGATCATCCGACGCCCGACGGCCGTTGATCGTCATCGCGTGCTGAGGGCACCAGGGCCTCGATCCGTTGGGCGGGGGTGAGATCCGGATGCTGGTGCAGTTCCAGCTCCTCAACCAGTTCCTCGCGGAGCTCTGCTACCTGGCGATCGAACTGCTGCAGCACGTCCAGGGCCCGGTCGCGCGAGGAGACGAGGCCGATGATCAGGTAGTTCGTAATCGCCAGTCCGTAGCAGATCCAACCCAGTGGACCGGGGTAGATGACGGTCAGGATGGCCAGCACGGGCGACGAACGATTCAGATGCTGGCAGGCGATGCCCTTGATGAGTTTGGGCAGATAGCTGGCAATTGAGCCGAAAATGTTTCGGCGGTCGAGGTGCAGTTTCGGCGGGCCGGGATGAATGAGGGCGAACAGGGCCTGATCGGGCATGCCTTCGATCACGCCGATGGCCAGCATCAGCCGCATGGTCACGACAACGACATCGCCCATGTGCAGCGGCACCCAGTGAAAAAAAGTGCTTTCCATGTTGGCCGTTGCCAGCAGGAGCACGAGCGAGCCGCGAATCCAGAGCGTGAGATCGCGTTCCAGCTCCTCGTCGAGTTCTTTCAGCCGGACCACGCGATGCAGGAACAGTCTGCTGAGCGGGACGGCGGTGACTCCGAGAATCAGCCGGACGACCGGTTTCAGCGCGAGGGCCAGCAGCTTCGTGGGGAACAGAAACTGCAGCAGATCCAGCACGGGCGCACTCGCAGGAGGATGTCAGCGGAAGGAGTGGCCGGAATCGGGCCGGCCGCGGTGACGCACAGGGGACGCGGGCCGGGTTCCAGTCCTCAACCCGTCGTGACGCCAGAAGATACCGCAAGTGCGGGATTGCTGCGAGACCGCTCGGGAGCGGGCGGTTTAGCGCGGCCGGTTTACCCCGCCGGCAGAAACCGGTTCCGGGCCGGCGTCGACTGCCGGGATGCGGGCGGTACAATGGGAGACGGGCGGCAACCGGTGACTTCCGGGACTTCTGTTCGTCCTTGTATTGTCCTCGTATTGTCGGGTTTTGCAGACGGCGAGTCTGCCGGAGTGTCCGAGTTCTGATTTCTGATTTTGTCCGGGATGCCTGTGACTGCTACCCTCTCGTCTGCCGTTCCCGAACGCTACAGCCGCCAGGCCCGGTTTGCAGGACTGGGCAGTGAGGGGCAATTGCGTCTGATGCAGGGACGGGCGGTGCTGTGCGGTTGCGGGGCCCTGGGCACCGTGATCGCGGAGACGCTGGTCCGGGCCGGCGTGGGTACGATCCGGCTGGTGGATCGCGACTTCGTCGAAGTCAGCAACCTGCAACGGCAGATCCTGTTCGATGAAGCCGACGTGGCAGCCCAGTTGCCCAAAGCCGTGGCAGCGGCAGCGAAGCTGCGCCGCATCAATTCGACGGTGCAGATCGAACCGGTGGTGGCGGACGTCAATCCACAGAACGTGCGTGAGCTGTTCGACGGCTTCGACGTGATTCTGGATGGCACGGATAATTTCGAGACCCGCTTTCTGATCAACGACGCAGCGCTCGAACTGCAGACGCCCTGGATCTACGGCGGTTGCATCGGCAGTCATGGGCAGATGTTGACCATCTTTCCGGGACAAACGGCGTGTCTCAGATGCCTGATCGAGTCTCCGCCGGAACCGGGCGCTGCCGAGACCTGCGACACGGCCGGGGTGCTGGCGCCGGCGATTCAGGTGATTGCCTCGCTGCAATGCGTCGATGCAATCAAGCTGCTGTCGGGACAGGCGGCTGCCATTCCTCCGCGGCTGACCATCGTCGACGTCTGGGACGGCACCTGGCGAACCGTCGACCTCGCGAATGTTCGCCAGCACAACGAGTGTCCGGCGTGTGTGCGGGGCGAACGACTCTGGTTGCAGGGGACTGCCGCGACGCTCACGACCGTTCTGTGCGGCAGAAATGCAGTGCAGGTGACGCCGGCTGCCCCGGCCCAGCTGGATCTGGCGGTCTTCGCCGCCCGCTGGTCCGCACTGGGAACTGTGACTGCCAATCCGTTTCTGGCACGGTTGCTCCCCTCGGAGACCGGGCTGGAAATCACCGTGTTTCGCGATGGGCGGGCGATCATCAAAGGGACGGACGATCCGACGGCAGCACGTTCGGTCTATGCCCGTTATATCGGGGGCTGACGGCACAGGTTTCCTGGATTGCGGAAGCGAAAGAACGGGTGAATTCCGCAGCCTCTGACCTGCCTGGCAGGCTTTTGCCGCAGGTCTTCCGCTGCAGGTCGGGCCGCATGCTGTCGTCCCCGTGTTTCTTGTGATCTTCGCTGATAAGGGGTGCCGTTCCGCCTGGGGATTGTGTATGCTGCGATTCCGGCTCCGATTCCCCCGGCGGAGCTGCTGACCACCAACTCTGCTGTGCATCCTGTGGAACTTCGCATGTCGAATGTGACGACGTTTATTCTTGGCGGCGGTAAGGGAACCCGCCTGTTTCCGCTCACCCAGTATCGGTCCAAGCCGGCGGTGCCGCTGGCCGGGAAATATCGCCTGATCGATATCCCCATTTCCAACTGCATCAACAGCGGTATGAACCGCATCTATTTGCTGACGCAGTTTAATTCGGTGAGCCTGCATCGTCACATTCGCCAGACCTACCGCTTCGACCGCTTTGACGGCGGCTTCGTCGAGATCCTGGCAGCGCAGCAGACAATGGAAGGCATGGAGTGGTATCAGGGCACGGCGGACGCCGTCCGCAAGAACGTGCGGTTCCTGCAGCAGAAGGGCATCGACTACGCGCTGATCCTGTCCGGCGACCAGCTGTATCACATGAACTATCAGGAGATGCTGGATACCCACATCCGCACGAAGGCCGACGTGACGATCGGCGCGCTGCCTGTGACCCGCGAGCAGGCCAAGGGCTTCGGGATCATGCGGCTGGACGACGAAAGCCGCGTTCGCGGTTTTCTGGAAAAGCCGCAGACCGATGAAGAGATGGACCTGGTTCGCACGGAACCGTCGTGGATCGATGCCCGCGGCATCCCGAGCAAGGGCCGCGACTGCCTCGGCAGCATGGGCATCTATCTGTTCAACCGCGACGTGCTGGTCGATCTGCTGATGAAGACCGATTATCACGATTTCGGGAAGGAAGTCTTCCCGATGTCGATCCGCACGCATAACGTGCAGGTGCATCTGTTCGACGGCTACTGGGAAGACATCGGCACCATCCGTGCGTTCTACGAAGCCAACCTGGAACTGTGCAAGACGAACGCCGCGTTCCGGCTGGATGACGAAAACGCCCCGATCTTCACACATGCCCGGATGTTGCCGCCGACGCGGTGCGATGGTGCCCAGATCACGCAGAGCCTGATTTCCGACGGCAGCTTCATTGAACCGGGAGCGGTCATCGAAAACAGCGTGATCGGCCTGCGGTGCCGGATCGGCAAGAACGTGACCATCCGGAACTCGGTCCTGATGGGCGCCGACTTCTTCCAGAGCGACGAGGAACGCCAGGCGGACGCGACCGCCAGAACGCCGTGCATCGGCATCGGCGACGGCAGCTATATCGAAGGCGCGATCGTCGACAAGAACTGCCGCATCGGCCAGAACGTCCGCATTTCTCCGAAGGGCCTGGAAGTCCTGCCGGAAGGCTCGCCCATCGTCATGGAAGAAGGCGTGATCGTGGTGCCGAAGGAGACCACGCTGCCGGATGGGTGGCTGGCGGTGAAGTGATTCTGGCGAAATCACCAATCTCAAAATTCAGATCCCAAACAAGTTCCAAAAATCAAATTCCAAATGGTGAACTCAACCGTTTGGAAACTTGAGATTTGTGATTTGTTTGGGATTTGTCATTTGAGATTTGTGATTTCCCCCGTCAGGCGCTCCCGCGTTTCCTTGCTCCGCCGCTCTTGCGCCGTGGTACAATTCCTGATGGATGTTCGCACCCATTCAGGGCGGGATGTTGATGCAGGAATTCGGGTTTCATCCGCTGATTGCGGACTGGTTTGTGCAACGGTTTGCGCAACCGACGGAGCCGCAGCGGCGGGGCTGGCCGGTGATTGCGCGCGGCGGGCATACGCTGATCGCTGCGCCGACCGGGTCCGGGAAAACTCTGACCGCGTTTCTGGCGGTCATTGACCGGTTGTTTCGCGAGGCAGAAGCCGGGACGCTGGAAAACGAGATTCGTGTCGTTTATCTGTCGCCGCTGCGGGCGCTGTCGAACGACATGCAGAAGAATCTGTCGGAACCGCTCGCCCAGATTGCTGCGCATGCGGAGCAGGCCGGACTGACGGTGCCGCCGATCCGGGTCGGCTTGCGGACCGGCGATACCTCGGCTTCCCAGCGCGCTGCCCTGCTGCGCAAGCCGCCGCATGTGCTGGTGACGACGCCGGAATCGCTGTATCTGCTGCTGACCACGGACAAGGGTCGTGAAGCGTTGCGGTCGGTGCGAACGGTGATTGTGGACGAGATCCACGCGCTGGTGCGGGACAAGCGCGGCTCGCACATGGCGCTGTCGCTGGAGCGGCTGGAAGCGCTGGCGGATGGACCGATTCAGCGGATCGGGTTATCGGCGACACAGAAGCCGCTGTCGCGGATTGCGGAATTTCTGGTGGGAGTACGCGGGGAGGAAATCGCGAAACCGCCAGCGAGGGGTGAGGGCGCGGGGAAGCAGCTGGAGTTGTGGGGAGAGAGAGAAGAAGAGAACGGGGAAGAAGAGTGCGCTAGCGGTGAATGCGCGATTGTGGACGTGGGGCATCAGCGGTATCTGGATCTGTCGGTGGACGTGCCGGTGGAAGAGATCGGGCCGGTGTGTACTCATGAGCAATGGGCCGAGGTGCATCAGCGGCTGGGACAGCTGATTGAATCGCATCGCAGTACGCTCATTTTCGTCAATACGCGGCGGATGGCAGAGCGGTTGACACACCAGCTCAGCGGGCTGCTGGGTGAGGAGCATGTCAGCAGTCATCACGGTTCCTTGTCGGCGGAGATCCGGCTGTCGACCGAGCAACGGTTGAAGTCGGGACAACTGAAAGCGGTGGTGGCGACGGCGTCGCTCGAACTGGGGATCGACGTGGGTTATATCGACCTCGTGATCCAGCTTGGTTCGCCGCGTTCCATCGCCACGTTTCTGCAGCGGATTGGTCGATCAGGACACTCGCTGCATGCGATTCCCAAGGGCAGGATCATCCCGCTGACCCGCGATGAACTGCTGGAGTGCATGGCGCTGATTCGAGCCATCAACCAGGGGATTCTGGACGAGATCCGCATCCCCGAAGCGCCGCTCGATGTCCTCGTGCAACAGCTGGTTGCGGAGACGACGTGCGAGGAATGGAACGCGGATGAGTTGTTCGCGCTGTGTCGCCGGGCGTGGCCGTATCGCCAGCTGACGCGCGACGTCTTCGAGCAGACCTTGCAATTCCTGAGTGAAGGACTGACAGAACGCTCCGGCCGCACGAAGACGCTGGTGTATTACGATCGCGTCGGCCAGCGGATCAAGGCCCGGCCCGCCGCGAAGTCGGTCGCAGTGGGCAATGCCGGCGCGATACCGGAGAACGCCACGTACCGCGTGGTCGCAGAGCCGGAACACACGGTAATCGGGACCGTCGATGAAGAGTTCGCCGTCGAAAGCATGCGCGGCGATGTCTTCCAGCTGGGCAATACCTCGTGGCAGATCAACTTCGTGCGTCAGGGCGATGTGATCGTCCACGATGCCCACGGTGCACCGCCGACCATCCCGTTCTGGCAGGGCGAAGGACTCGGACGGACGATTGAACTGTCGACAGCGCTATCGGACCTGCGGGCAGAGATCCAGCGGCGCAGCGTCGATCGCGCAGCAGCGATTGAATGGGTGATTGCAGAGACCACCTGTCCCGAGGCACTGGCCGGGTCTTTGATCGACTATATCCGGTCGCAGGAAGCAGCGATCGGTGTGGTGCCGGTGCAGGAAAAAATCGTCTTCGAGCGGTTCTTCGATGAAACCGGCGGCATGCAACTGGTGGTGCACGCTCCGTTCGGCATGCCGATCACGAAGGCCTGGGGCTTCGCGATGCGGAAGCGGTTCTGTCGCAGCTTCGACTTTGAGTTGCAGGCAACCGCTGATGACGATGGATTCATTCTCTCGCTGGGTCCGCAGCACAGCTTTCCCATCGAAAGCCTGTTCGGCATGCTGACATCGGAAAACGTCCAGGGACTGCTGGAGCAGGCGATTATCGTCCAGCCGCCGTTTCAGCTTCGCTGGCGCTGGAATGTGACGCGGGCGTTGCTGGTCCAGAAGATGAAGTTCGGCAAGAAGGTGCCGCCGCCGCTGCAGCGATTTCGGTCGGAAGACCTGCTGACGTCTGTGTTCCCGCAGCTCACGGGTTGCCTGGAGAATCACACGGGCGACATCGAGCCGCCGGATCATCCGCTGGTCAATCAGACCATGCACGACTGCCTGCATGAAGCGATGGACATCGAGGGTCTCAAGCGAGTGCTGCGACGGATTGAAGCCGGAGAGATCCAGTTGATCGCCCGCGATACCCGTGAACCGTCGCCGTTCTGTTATGAGCTACTGAATTCTGCCCCTTACACCTTCCTGGATGGCGGCGAAGTCCAGGAACGGCGCGCGCGAGTGGTGGCCCCTGGCAGCGACATCACCCCGGATATGCCGCCGCTGGACTGGCTCGATCCGCTGGCTATCGAACAGGTCGTGAGTGAAGCCGCCCCGCTGATCCGCAATCGCGATGAGTTGCATGATTTCCTGCTGACGGTGGGGGTGGTGGCAATTGAAAGTTCAGAGTTGAGAGTTGAGAGTTCAGAGCAGGAAACGGATACCGCTTCTCTGATTCCTGGTCCTCAGCCCCTGGCCTTTCTCTCAGCTCTCGACTCTCAACTCTCAACTCTCAACGATCTCCTCACCGAGCGGCGTGCCTTTTCCATCACGCTGCCGGATGGTCGCAGCGCCTGGATTGCAGTGGAACGGTTTGGGGGGATTCAGGCGATCTGGCCGGAATCGATATTGCCAGAGGGGTTCCATGTGCCCGGCGGCGTGCGGACGGAATGGGATGCGGTCAGCGCCCGCATGTTCGTCGCCCGCGGCTGGCTGGAAATCTGCGGTCCCGTCACCGCCACAGAACTCGCCCGTCATTTGAACTGGAGCGAATCGCAGACCGCGGCAATCCTGGAAGCCCTGGAGGGCGAAGGGATTGTAATGAGGGTCGGGCAGCGCGGCCGAGTGTCGAGTGTCGAGTGCCGAGTGAAAGAAAACGCAGAAACTCCGTCGACAATTGCCCCGTCTCTGGCACTCAGCACTCAGCACTCAGCACTCGGCACGTCTTCCGACTCACAACCTTCCTGGTGCCACCGCCGCTTGCTGGCCCGCATCCATCGTCGCACGTTGGCGGGGTTACGGCAGCAGGTGGAACCGATGGATGTGGCGGCATTCCAGCGGTTTCTGTTCGAGTATCACGGGCTGATCGGCGAACAGCGCAGCGGGGTGAGCGGCCTGTATGAGGTGCTGTCGCAACTGCAGGGGCTGGATCTATCGGCGGCTGCCTGGGAATCGGACCTGTTGTCGTCGCGTTTGAAAGACTATGACTCCGCCTGGCTGGATGAACTGTGCCTGACGGGGGAAGCCGGCTGGGGCCGGATGTATCCGCCGAAGCTGTCGGGGGACCGCACCGGCGTGACCATGACGCGGGCCGTGCCGTTGTCGTTGTATCTGCGGGCCGATCTGCCCTGGCTGGTCAGGAAGCCGGAAGAAGTGGCACGTCCTGCATCCCCGAAGGGCGTGTTCGATCGACGTCAAAAAATGCCGCATCCTTTGCAGACTCAGGGTGTGCCATCCGCATCTCCCGACCTTTCTGAGTCCACGGAGAGCTTGCCGGTTCCGGAAGGGCTCTCCAGTCTCGCCGCGGAGATCCATGAGTATCTGACGGAACACGGAGCATCGTTTGCCAACGACTTGCTGATGTCCACCCGCATGCTGCCGACGCATCTGGAAGAGACTCTGGGAGAATTGATCAGCCGCGGGCTGGTCACGTCGGACACGTTTGCGGGTCTGCGATCGCTGATTGCGGAAAAGAAAGACGCGCTCGGCCGGTCCTCGCGGTCCAGTCCGCCTGGCCTCGCGAGAAAACGGGTGCTGGTGGCGGTCAGTGGTCGCTGGTCGATCTGGCGGCGTCCGCAAACGCCAGCGGAAGACCTCAAGGAAGCCGACCGGTTGCTGGCCTGGGCATGGCAATTGATTCGCCGCTGGGGCGTGGTGTTCCGGGACTTGCTCGCCCAGGAAGATGGTGCGCCGCGGTGGTGGGAACTGGCACCGGTATTCCGCCGGCTGGAAGCCCGCGGCGAACTGCGTGGCGGGCGGTTCATCACCGGTGTCGCCGGCGAACAGTTTGCGCTGGAATCGACGATCAGCCAGTTACGGCGTCATCAGGACGTGAAGCCGGAGGCAGAGGTCGTCTGTATCAATGCGGTTGATCCGTTAAATCTGGTCGGCGTGCTGACCCCGCCGCCGCGAATTCCGTCCCAGGCGGGCAACCGTGTCGCGTACCTGAAAGGGATACCGGCAGCCGCGTTGCAGGCCGGAGAAGTCGTGTGGCTGATCACGGTGTCCGCCGTCGACAAGCAACGCCTGGTGGCAGCCCTCTACGGCTGGGAGATGCCGGAGATCGACGACCCGCATTTGCCGCGACGTCGCAAAACGAAGCCGTCGCCGGCAAAATACCCGAACCAGCCGCCGCGACCGTTGATTTCGTAGAGACGCAAACAGGTTTCGTCAGTGCGTAAAGAAGCCCGGGGATGGCGATCCCCGGGCTTCCTCGATCATGAGATGAGTGATTCCGTGTCGACCGCTCCTGCCGCCCGTGTCCAGCCGGTCCCGCTGACCACTTCCTCTGCCCTGCTGACACTATTAACTGTGGCCCTCTGGGGCGGGAACCCGGTGGCGACGCTGTATTCCACGGATGCCCTGCCGCCGGTGACGGTGGCGGGATTGCGGTTTTTGCTGGCGACCGGAGTGATGCTGGTCTGGTGCCTGGCAGAGCGCGTGTCGTTTCGGTTGAGCCGTCAGCAGGTGGCTCCGATTCTGATTGCCGGCAGCCTGTTGTTTTTACAAATTACGGTGTTCACGATTGGCACGGCCTGGACCAGTTCCTCGCATGCCTCGCTGTTCGTGAACACGTTTGTGTTCTGGGTCGTGGGGCTGGAGCACTTTGTCACCCGTACGGATCGGCTGACCAGCCTGCGCTGGGGCGGGCTGGCCCTGGCAGCGGTGGGGGTGCTGGCGTTGCTGTGGGAGGGCGAGGCTCCGGCCGGGCAACGGGATGACCCCTCGC
>VFQN01003613.1_pt1 | contig 21770 bp, 19 predicted proteins | sample 3512371 | NCBI WGS metagenome assembly VFQN01 (sample SAMN10412370, study PRJNA504923) | tailings metagenome | isolation source: Replicate 2 from Balatoc abandoned mine | place: Philippines: Itogon, Benguet | collected 2017-08-28
ACCTGAGAATAATAAATCCGTCCTTGATTGAATTTTTCTTAAAATAAACGACTGTCGGCCAATTCCATTTTTATTTCCGCTGTTTGATAGCGGTTCAATTCCATTTCCAAAGCATTCTTTAAAATAGCTTTTGCTTGTTCCGGTTTTTTCAGATAAAAGGCAGAGAATTTTGCTTGTAATCTTAGTAAAGGCAACGAATACGGACTGACACCAAATTCCTTAATAAGTTTGTCCAATTCTTCGGTAATAGCAGCATATTCTTTTTCAGTGCTGTTTTCTATTTTCATTTCTGTAATATAGGAATGCGCCTGAATGAGTAAATCCAAATCATTAGTATTTTCTAAAACGAAAGTCAGAATTTCTTTTGCAACGTCTTGTTCGTTGTCTTCAATAGCCATTTGAGCTAAATTGACGATGTTGGTAAATGATTCAGGCTCTCGCTTATAAATTGCTTTTTGTTGAACAAAAGCTTTTCCGTATTCTTTCTGCTGAATAAAAAACCAGCTTAAAAATTCATTCCAGAAAATATCCTGTGACTTTTGAGCTCTTACAAGCAAAGCTTTTCTCAGGTTGTCATTAAAATTCAAATCGGCATCTTCGTTCATGAATCGCGATAACTGATTTTGTATCATCGGAAGATTTTGCGGGTTTTGATAGCCTTCCAACAAATAGGTTTCAACCATTAAGTCTGTTTCGCCTTTTTGACCATAAAGAACTGCCATTTGAAAGTTAAAATTGATTCTGGGTTCAATTTCAGTAGCCGTTTTATAGGCTAATAAAGCGTAATCAATTAGTGATTTTCGTTCAAAAGCATATGCTATTCCATAAGCTTCGTTAGCATTCTTTTTAATTCTGTCAATCGCTTGTTCGTATAGTTTTTTGGCTTTGGAGTCTTCTTTTTGTAATTGGTAGTTATAACCCAATTCGACCAAAAGATTACTTTGTTTGTATTTGTCTAAACGACCTTGAAGTGCTTTTTCAGCTTTGTCAAATTGTTGTAATTGCTGATAACACTCTACAACACGTTGAAAATAGGCAGTATTTCCGGTTTGATTTTTTAGTAGTTCCTCATAGCTTACTAATGCTTTTTCAAATTCGCCACGATCGTAATAATTTTGTGCCAATTGTTCATTTTGAGCATTTGCCCAAGCCGAAAGAAAAAGAAAAACAAAAGCAATGATTTTTTTCATGATTTTCTGTTAAAAGAACAATGTACTAAAGTAACACTTTTTGTGCCAAATTAGTACATTGTTTACTAAAGATTAACTTTTTTAGTTAATGATATCAAATCCTGTATAAGGACGTAGAACTTCCGGAATAACAATTCCTTCCAGAGTTTGATAATTTTCCAAAATTCCGGCTAAAACTCTTGGTAAGGCCAATGAACTTCCGTTTAATGTGTGTGCCAATTGTGTTTTGCCGTCTTTGCCTTTGAAACGCAATTTTAAACGATTGGCTTGAAAAGTCTCAAAGTTAGAAACAGATGAAATTTCCAACCAACGATCTTGCGCAGTTGAAAATACTTCGAAGTCATAGGTTAATGCTGAAGCAAATCCCATGTCACCACCACAAAGACGAAGTATTCTGTATGGTAATTTCAGTTCTTGAAGAATTCCTTTTACATGTTCTACCATTTTATCTAATGCTTCATGTGATTTTTCAGGATGTTCAATTCGAACGATTTCTACTTTGTCAAATTGATGTAAACGATTTAATCCACGAACGTGCGCTCCCCAAGAACCGGCTTCCCTTCGGAAACAAGGTGTATAACCTGTTGCCAAAATAGGCAACTCATTTTCTTGCAAAATAACATCTCTGAAAATATTGGTTACCGGAACTTCAGCCGTCGGGATTAAATATAAATCATCCTTTGCATCGTGATACATTTGCCCTTCTTTGTCCGGCAATTGTCCTGTTCCATAACCCGAAGCTTCATTTACCAAATGTGGTACCTGAAATTCCTGATAGCCGGCTTCGGTATTTTTGTCTAAGAAATAAGAAATTAAAGCACGTTGCAATTTGGCTCCTTTTCCTTTGTAAACAGGAAATCCCGGGGCTGTTATTTTTGTTCCGAGTTCGAAATCAATGATATCATATTTTTTAATCAAATCCCAATGAGGCATTGCACCTTCATGTAAAGTCGGAATTTCTCCTTCCTGAAATACATTTAGGTTATCATCAGCCGATTTTCCGTTGGGAACAATATCCGCAGGAAGATTAGGCAATAAATACATTTTTTGAGTAAGTTCGCCTGTAAATCCGTTCAGTTTTTCAGTAAGCTCTTTGCTGGTTTCTTTGAGCTGTGTGGTTTTTTGCTTTAAGATTTCCGCTTTTGCTTTTTCGCCATTTTTCATCATTTCTCCAATGGAAGCCGAAAGTTTATTGGCTTCTGCCAAGGTATTATCGAGAGCAACTTGTGTGCTTCTTCTGTTTTCGTCCAATTGGATAACTTCTTCAACAAGTGCTGTGGCATCCATGTTTCTTTTTGCCAAAGCTGCAATCACTTTTTCCTTGTTTTCTCTGATGTAACTGATTTGTAACATGACTTTTTCTTTATAAGTCCGCAAATTTAGTGAAATGTTTGATATAAATTTTTAGATATTTAAAAACTTATATTTAGGTTTACTATTATCGTTTTCAAAGTTATAAACAGTTATTTAGCTTTTGTTTACAATTAAAATCCTGTAGGAATTGCTATATTCGCAAAAAAATATCCTAAAACTATGAAGAAGACCTACGCTGCTATATTCTTTTTCAACCTATCGTTGCTTTTTGCGCAACAAAATCTTCTGGAAACAAACAGAATAGCTGAGGCTGAAATGAAATCGGCTTCAGGATTAATGAATTTTCAAGCAAACCTCAATACGGCAAATTATGATATCACTTATCAAAAATTAGAATTTACAATCAATCCGTCTGTTTATGCTATTACAGGAAAAGTCACCTCTACTTTTAAAGCTTTGAGTGATATGACTACTGTAACGTTTGATTTGACCAATGAGCTAACTGTGAGTTCAGTAAAAAGTGGCGTTACTAATTTGAGTTTTGTTCAAAATATAAATAATGAGTTGGTTATCACTTTACCGTCAACAGTGACTACGGGAAATTCAGCTACCGTGGAAATTAATTATTCCGGTCAGCCTGCCAGCGGAGAACAAGCTTTTATACAAAGTTCACATAACGGAACGCCTATAATATGGACGTTATCAGAACCTTTTGGAGCTAGAGATTGGTGGCCGTGTAAACAGGATTTGAATGATAAAATAGACAGTATTGATGTCTATATCACGGCACCGTCACAATATATAAGTGTTTCTAACGGTATCGAAATGAGTGCTACGATAAGTGGTTCTAGTAAGACAACTCATTTTAAACACAATTATCCGATACCGGCATATTTGGTTGCCATAGCGGTAACAAATTATCAGGTTTTTACCCAAACGGCAGGAACTATGCCAAATACATTTCCGATAGTTAATTATATCTATCCGGAAAATTATACTTCGGCCGTGAACTCATTGGCACAAACACTGCCAATTATGAATTTCTTTGAAGACACTTTTGAACTTTATCCTTTTAGAAATGAAAAATACGGTCATGCACAGTTTGGCTTTGGTGGTGGTATGGAGCATACTACAGTTTCGTTTATGGGAGATTTTAGCAGAGGTTTGATTGCTCATGAGTTGGCACATCAATGGTTTGGAGATAAAATTACTTGCGGTACTTGGAAAGATATTTGGCTTAACGAAGGTTTTGCAACCTATTTGTCAGCAATGGTAATTGAGCATTTAGACGGAGCGGCGGCTTTCATCAATCATAAAGGGAGTATGATAGATTTTATTACTTCCAGTCCTTCGGGGAATCTCTATTTGACTGATGCTCAGGCTACCAATGTTAATCGTATTTTTAGTAGTCGTTTGAGCTATAATAAAGGCGCAATGGTGTTGGAAATGTTGCGATTTAAAATGGGGAATACTGCATTTTTTCAAGCGATAAAAAACTATTTGAATGATACTGATTTGGCTTTTGGCTATGCTGTGACTACTGATTTAAAATCACACTTAGAAACAGTTTATGGACAAAGTTTAACCGAATTTTTCAACGATTGGGTTTACAATCAAGGCTATCCTGTTTATACTATTTCGGCTCAAAACTGGGGAACAGGACAGGCAAAAATCATAATCAATCAAACACAATCAGATGCTTCGGTAAGTTATTTCGAGATGCCGGTTCCGGTTCGACTTTTAGGTGCCAATGGTGAAGAACACGATGTGGTTTTAGAAAATACAAGTAACGGTCAGGAATTTGTAGTTAATATTCCTTTCTTTGTAACCGGTGTTGACTTTGATCCTGAAAATCATCTTATTTCTAGAAATTCAACAGCAACATTATCCAACCAAAACTTCACTACAGCAGAAGCAGTTATTCTGTATCCAAATCCTGCAAGAGAAATGTTTCATGTTCAAAAGCCGGACTCTTTGACGATTGAAAATGTAACATTGTATAACAGTTTAGGACAAATGGTTCTAAAAAGTAATGTTGCAGATTTGAATATTACCGAATTATCGGTCGGAGTTTACTCGGTTCAATTGGTTACCAGTGAAGGTACTTTTTACAAAAAAATTATAAAACATTAAATAAGCCATAAAATTATAAAACGACTAATCTGAAAGTCTTACTTTTGCCGTTTTAAAATAGAAAATACAGTTTTACATAATGATTCAATTAGCACAAATATTATTTATATTATCAGTTTTAGTTATTCTACACGAATTTGGCCATTATATCACTGCCAGATGGTTTAAGGTAAGAGTAGAAAAGTTTTATTTATTCATGGATGCCGGTTTTGCTCTTTTCAAAAAGAAAATAAAGGATACCGAATGGGGAATAGGCTGGTTACCGTTTGGCGGTTATGTAAAGCTTGCCGGAATGATTGACGAAAGCATGGATACAGAACAAATGAAGCAAGAACCGCAACCGTGGGAATTTCGTTCAAAACCGGCTTGGCAACGATTAATCATCATGCTTGGTGGTATTATTGTGAATATTCTTTTGGCATGGTTTATCTACACAACGATGTATTCTACGGTAGGTAAAAAATATATTTCTACCGAAGTTCTTCAGAAAAACGGGTTAGTTTTTGGAGAAGTTGGTCAAAAAGCCGGATTTAAAAACGGAGATAAAATAGTTTCGGTTGACGGAAAGTTCCAAGAGAATTTTAACCGAATGATTATGGATATATTGTTCAGTAGTGAAGTTGTAGTAAATCGTGAAGGGAAAGATGTTAAACTTAATCTCAGCGACGAACAAATAGGAGAGATTCTAGCCAAGGAAGGAAGAAATTTTGTTCATGCAAGATCAGTAGCTACTCGAATAGATTCGATTTTTAAGAGCAGAGAAGCTGAAAAAGCAGGATTGAAAGTTGGCGATTCTATTTTAGCGGTAAACAATAAAAAGATTGCTTTTTTTGATGAGTTTTCTACCACGCTTAAGCAACATAAAGGTGATACTATTGCTGTAAAAGTGTTACGAGATGCTGTTGAGAAAGAAATTAAAGTAAAAGTAAGTAAAGAAGGGACTTTAGGTTTTGCAGTGAAGCCGGTTGTAAATGATAAATTTTTTGTCAATCAAAAAATGAGTTTTTTAGAAGCTGTACCTGCTGCCGTTAAGGAATCTTGGTCGTTATTAGTCTATAATGTAAAAAGCTTTAAATTAATCCTAAGACCGGCAACCGGTGCATATAAACAGGTTAAAAGTCCGGTTGGAATTGCTCGACAATTGCCAGACACTTGGGATTGGGAGTTTATTTGGAATTTTACAGCGCTATTTTCTATCGGCTTGGCGTTTATGAACTTGTTGCCTATCCCTGGATTGGATGGCGGACATGCTCTGTTTACCACAGTAGAAATGGTAACCGGAAAAAAATTAAACGATACGGCAGCCGGATATGTTCAAACAGCCGGAATGATTATTTTATTGACACTGATGGCGTTAACCTTTGGTAAGGATATTTACCAATTAATCGCCGATAAATTTTTATAATTTTTTTCAAAAATTTATTTGCATATAAAAAAATTCATTCTATCTTTGCAACCGCTTAAAAGATATACATCTTCCTCCTTAGCTCAGTTGGTTAGAGCATCTGACTGTTAATCAGAGGGTCCTTGGTTCGAGCCCAAGAGGGGGAGCTATAATGGGCAAATCAATTTTATTATTGGTTTGTCCATTTTTTATTTCTCCTAATTCATTGATATTTAAGGTTAATATCGACAATAATTCATTCGTTTTTGTGGTTCGATATTTGCTTTCTGAAAATATTATTTTTTCTGGGAATATCGAACCAACTATTTTTTGCTTAACTTCCAATTCAGCATTTTGATAGTATTCCTTCATGTTATAGAGAAACGATAGTCCAAAATCAAAATATTGATTGAAGGCTGATTTATCAACACTTAACTCTTCCTTCTTGTCTAATAAATTATTTCTTTCTTTGTGTAACCTTATCCTAATTGACTTATAATCTTCTGGGCAAATTTCATTATCTAAAAATTTATCTTGCAATGAATTTATTTTATTATTGATTAAATCTGTTTTTTTTTCAATTTCTTTAATCTCTTTCAATCTATCTGCATCATCTGAATTAAAAACATCTTCAAGAATTAGTTTATAGAGTTCTAAAATCTCTTTACTGATTTTAAATGAGTATAGATAGTCTTCAAATCTTTCGTTCGCATAATCAGCCCTAAATCTTTCTTTACATCCCTTTTGGCAATGATAATAAAAATGTTTATCTCCATTTCTACTTGTTGAGCGACTTCCTGTCAATTTCCCACTACATCTAACACAAATTAAATGACCTCGTAATGGTAACTCTTCTTTTCGAGTTAATTTTGCTGGAGTATTTTTTTTTCGACCGAACAAGACGTCTTGAACATTTTCAAATAATTCTTTTGTAATCAGCGGATCATGTTGTCCAATCACTTTTTCTTCAGGTTGGTCTTTAAATGCTGGAATTACTATTAATCCATAATAATAAGGATTACGCATGTGATTTAAAAAACTTTGTTTGCTACAATTTTTTAAACCTTGCCTAACCAATTTTTTTCTAACTTCTTCCATTGAATACAACCCTTTTGATACTTCTTCAAATCCTTCAATTATTAATGGTGCGTTTACGGGGTCAATTACAATTCTTTTATTGATTTTGTCATTCAAATAACCAACAGGAGGTCTTCCCATTGTTCTTCCTTCTTGCTTGGCTCTTCGCATTCCCTGTTTAGTATTCAAGCCCCTTCTTTCATTTTCAATTTGCGGTAAAATATTATTAATAATAAAAGGAAGAAGACTTTCGGGACTGTCTAAATTTGTGTGATTTTCAATAGTTATAAATTCAATTTCCATTGTCTTAAACTCTGAAAACATAGCGAGAGTATTTTGCAGATTTCGAGAAAATCTATCTGGTCTAACACATAAAAAAATATTTGGTTTAATTATCTTTTTCTTAACGTCATTTAAAAACTCTTGAAATTTTGGGCGATTAAACGTTTTTGCAGAATGGTCATCTTGATAATGTTTTAAAACTTCTATATTATTTTTTTCACAATATTTTAAAAGTTTTGCATACTGGTCTTGCAGACTGAATCCGTTTTCTTTTTGTTCATCTGTCGATACTCGGGTGTAAATTACCGCTGTCCTTCTTTGATTTAGCTTTGAATGATTCAAGTTCAATTATTGTTATTTGATATAATGTTTGTCGAATTAATTTTATTTGTGCATCACTGAATTTCTCTTTTGAGCCTTCAATTATTTGCCTACATTTCTCAATCGTAATCATCTCTCAAGGCGCTATGGTTATCTTTATTTCATCAGTAACAAATATTTCTGCTTTTTTGAAAGACCAAGAGGATATTGAAGTCATCAATTCTTTATTTTGAATAAGAAGTTTAGAATTTTCAATTAGTCTAACATCCTTATCACTAATATATAATTTTATTGATTTATAATCCCCAGTTTTAAGAAAGTAAAGTAATGCCATCTTTTCATCATTATCATATACATTTTTAATCTTAAAGTCTAAATCTAAAGCATTGTTTGGGTATTCAAGAGCTATGAAATCTTGTAATTTGAAGTTAACGTGTGTAGGGAATATACCTTTTGAGATATATTTTGTGTATACTTCTAATGACATCACATTTGAAAAACCATTCTCGAATATCATTAAAATTTTTGGCTTTCTTAAAATTGTATCTAATATGCTAAATTTTAGAAGTGAGAAACCTTTTACTGGAGATAACGTTAAATCCTTTCTAGTTTGCTTTAACGATTCTAAAGGAATACCAAACTTTCTGGCTTCAACAACTATGCTAAGCCAAATGCTTTCTAATCTATCAAATCTTCGGATTTTACCTTTATCCTCATCATTTATGAAAATAATTTCATTGTTTATCCAGCTATTAAGTACTCTAGCTGATTGTTCGCTTTTTGTTCCAACTTTTATTTGGTGTAAACAATAATTAATTACATCACTGTTCGTAAAATTTATAAATGAATCTGGTAGTTCTTCATAAATTTCACGTAACGAGTTTTGATTAATTCTATCTTGAAGTGTTTTGTTTTGTTCCATACTGAAATAATTTTTTACAAATATAAAAAATATTACAATATGGTAACATATTATTTTAAAATCAGGAATTCAATGTAAAACTTATCAATACTTTATTGCTTTTAAGTTTCGATTTCAACCTCATTTTCAACTCTAATAGCTTCATAAATCTCTAAATTAGAATTCAAAACCTCAATTGACACAACTAACGAATAAGATATTTCGCCATTTTCTTTGTCCCACCCTTTATGCCCTCTAACTGCAAAGCTTATATCATTTGGGAGTTCGTGTGACTTTATTATTGTCCAGTCCTTTTGGACTGTACTGTTCGTTCTACTAATTCCATCAACAGATCCTCTGGAATCACTTTTAATTTTCCAATTCCAACCACTCATCCCATTTCTAACATCTCTATCATAAATAGTGTCATCTTCTTCGATTTCTTTTAGAACATAGTCTCTAAAATCTTCAAATGATTCACCGACTTTTGAACTCGTCCAATCAAGCCAAGATGACAAATATGATTTTGTTTTTTGTCTTGTACGTCTAACCCTAGTTGTATATGATAAAGTGACCTCAATTAAAATATCATATTCCTCGACAGGAGACCTTAAAAATTCTGGAATGTTTAATGAGTAGATATGACCTTCTTCTGCTCTTATTTCGCCTACATTGTAAAAAGTTACTCTTTGATGAGTGTTTTTTGTGACGCGTTCCAAAGATGGAATTCCATACCCAAAATGTCTAATACTTTTTGATGTTGGGTTTTCAAAAAAAGCATTAGGTAACCTAGCACCTTGAACGACTAATGCTCTCAATAAATTGACGTCTTCATCTGGATATAATTTTAATAATTGGGCAACTATATGTGCAACTTTAGGAGTTGCGAAAGAAGTTCCAACAATATCATTCCCTATAGCTGAACCACCATTCAGGGTTGAACGAATTAGCTCTGGAGAAATTGCTTCTTTTCCAGAGACAATATTCCCAGTTTTAGACACAGTTAGTCCACCTCCATATTCAACTACATCTGGTTTAATCATTCCCCAAATTCCTGTTCCCACTCTTGAAAATGGAGAAACTTCGTCCTCAATTCCCAATGATAAACAATCCGCATCCTCGAATGACGCATGATTTACAGAGCCAACAGTGATTGCAAAACTGCTCTGTGCTGGATTAGCTATTCTGCAAAATGGTTCTTCTAAAAAATCGGGATAATTTAACCCACTACCTAAATAATGTCTTATATTATCTCTTGTGATATTTCCAGCTGATATTAAAAAAATGACCTTATTATGATTAATAAGCGAATCAATAGTTGATGCCCAAGATGACATATGCTTTAAACGGGAAGCAACATTAGAATTTATAGATAAATTGAAAATTTTGCAATCTTCATTATCCTCTACAATTTCTTTCATAAGTTCTGCCGGTAATTTATGAGTAAGAGTATTGTTTTTATCTAGGACTCTCAAATTCCTAACAAAACAAGGCAATTGATATGGTTGCTCTACAGTGGATATTCCATAAGGATATAAAATAGCACCAGCAACTCTAGTGCCATGTCCTCCATTTTTTACGTAATCAGCCGTTGAAACATCTCCTTCAATGTAAGATTTTGAATTACCTTCAATTATAGCTGGAGAAATATATTTATGCCCTTCCATTATTCCGCTATCAATTACTCCGATTTCCGGAGAATTATCATCTGGAGCTATAACTTCAATTTCTAATGTTCCCGCTTCATCTAAATCACTACTCAGCCCTACAACTTCGTCAATTTCTGAAACTTCAAAAACAAAAGGATAATTGAGTACTAAATCTTTTAATCCTATTCCTGTGATTTCAATTTCACAGCAAAAACTATCATCAAGACTAATAATTCCACTTGTTAAATTACCATAGTGACTTATAAAAGCCTCGAATTCATCTTGTCGCTCTAAAAAGCGGTCGTCTCTTTCTCTAAGTTTTTGATTATATCTTTCTAAATTTCTTTCATAAAACCTACTTTCAGGATTAGGTGCATTACCTAGTGGCTTGTCAAAAGCTATACCTACTTCTAGTTTATATATTCTATCATCAACAATATCTTTCCAAATTGATTGTAAATAATCAGAGAGAATGTATTTAGGCTTCCATTGATTTCCGTCAATTATTTCCCAAAAATCCGCAATTTTTGCCCCACCATGCTCTTCATTCAAAAACCTTCTTATTTTTTCATCAAGTGATTTAAAAGCATCTAAAGAAGCTCCTATAACAAATCCTTCCTCTTCTTGCGATATAACCTCAATGCCAAATTGTTTTAAATCAAAATCATAACCTATTAAATCTGGATTTATCTTTAAAAAGATTGGAATAACATTTGCATCCAAAGGAGCTAAATCTAACTGCTCTCTTTGATTAATTTCATTTTGCCAGTCAGACTTTATTAGAGATGTTTTACCTGACAAATAACCAAAGTGACCTTGTCTATCATCTTTGTTTTTTAATGACCTTGGACTTGGAGGTCTCATGCCATTATAACGTGGCTTTCCTGTAACCTTTTGAAGGAATTTTAAATGCGGAAATTTCTCCATAAATCAAACTATTTGTTAAAAGCTAAATTTTCTTCTAATGCTTTGTCCAAATCATCGGCAGAAATTTCTTTATGAGAATTTATAATTGATTTTTTTGCTGCATCATTCGCTATCTTAACAACTACAGCATAAGATAGTCCTTGCATATCTTTTGCATAAGTTTCAAGTTTAATCTTCTTATTAAGATTTAATGCAGAAAAAGTTATTTTAAGTAAATCTACAATTTCGGCTTCATTTGGTTTTGGAAGTTCAATTATCTCATCAAATCTTCTAAATAAAGCCTTATCTAAACTACCTTCTAAATTAGTTGTAGCAATCAATATTCCTTGACCACTATATTCCTCTAAAAGTCCTAAAACAATATTTACAATTCTATGAATCTCTCCAACATCGTTTGACTTTAGGTCTCTTTGTTTACCAATAATATCAAATTCGTCTAATAGAAGCACACAAGGGTATTTTTCTAGGCTCTCAAACAATTTATTTAAGTTTGATGCTGATTCTCCAAGATAAGATGAAATTATTGTGTCAAAACGAACTTTATAAAAAGGCAACCCTAAATCCCATGCTATTCTTTCAGCAGTCATACTTTTACCACATCCAGAACTACCGTAAAGAAGTATTTTTTGTCGAGGTTTTAAACCGTGATGAGCAAGTCTTTCTCTAGCTATATACTCTTTTTCTATTCTTAATATTTTTTCTTCGACAGCTGGAGCCAAAACCATATCATGTCTTAAAAAATCATTTTCTATATGAGTGGCTAATGGTAATTTGTATCTTCTGTCAGCTGGGATTAAAAACACATCATCTCTGTCTTTTGTCAGTTTAAGTGTCAGATTTTGTTGAGGTTCTAAAACTTTTGCTAAATTACCTTCTAAAATAGTGTCAAGTCTATCAGCTAATTTGGTGTGTCCTTTTCTTCTTTCTTCTTGAATAATGGCAAAGGCTATCCTTACCAAAGGTTCTTCTTTATTACCTTCGATAGATTTAAACAATCTTGTAAGTAGCGTCTGGTTCATTTTAATGGATGATGATTAATTATAAAAATACAAAAATAATAATTTAGAATGGATAATACTGTTTGAAAAAATTAATCTTCTCTTTAAGAATACAATAGCCTATATGAACTAAAATTCTGGTTTTAACAAAATAGCCAAATCATTAATGCTATTAAAGTTTTTAGCTAATTCATCGTATGATTTAAACCAAGCCTTAATAATGTTTTCAGAATAAGTATGACTCAATGCTGTTTCGATTTCTTTTTTAGTCAAATCAGTTTCAAAATCAAAAAAAATCATCCTTCCACTTTTATTATCTTTTCTAATTTCAAATATTATTATAAATCTTCCGAATGAAAAAACAGCAGTTGTGCCTTTTTCAGCTAAACATTGTCTAATTTGTATATCAATATCAATATCTTCGCCAAAAATTTTTCGGTTGTATTTTATTTTTTCTAAATCAGTTGTCATCCCCCAATTCTTATTATCTGTAATATCATCAACTAGAAAAGTGAATTTTTCAGCAAATGGAGGTTGGTTTATTAAATAGTATTTTTTCATGTTTGGTTAAATGATTTTACTTTTACTACTTGAAATAACAGGATTCTTGAAATATCCTAATTCTTCTTTTATCTCGCATACTCTTTTTACAAATTCATCGCTCATTTCTGGGATAACAATTACGCAAATGTCAAAACAACTTTCTCCTTTTGAATTACTTCCAATTGAAATTCCAATAACTTTTTCAGCAGATGGGTTTTCGTGTCTAGCTACCATACATCTCAATTCTAACTCACCTTCTTTCTCCTTCCAGTTCTTTTCTGACAAAGGCATAAGTACGTACGAATGATTTGAGTTTAACAGTGGTCTTAACATACGAGCTTTGACTTTATTTTTGATTGCATCATTAAGCATTTTACCTAATTCTATTCGATTAATTCTTGGCTCTAAATTTATAGCTCTTATTGCCTCTTCAAGTTCATATCTCTTTTCATTTGCTGTGCCACTAGTAATATGTGTCTTGTAAAGCTGATTAATCATGAAATCCCATATATAGCTTATCTTAATGTCTGATTGCCATTCAGCATATTCATTAGTCTTAATGTATTCGTTCCAAAGGTCACTTCCAGATACAACTGCATCTGCTGGAATATCTATTTCCAATCCTGTCTGCAAATAGAACGCAAAGAAATCTATTTCATTTGGAATTAGAATTCTTTTGTCAGAAACAAACTTTTCTTTTGCAATTAAATAATTTGTGAAATCTGTTATTGTATCTAATTCTTTAAGAATTGTATATGTTGCACTTTCATCGAAAACACTAACATAACCTTTTCCAAAGTCACCATTTGGTAATGGAAAATCAGCTGAACTTCCAAAAGCAATTGCTATTCTATGAATTACCCTCGTTTCTTTTGAAGGAAGTTTGATTTTTGTTTTCTTATCTCTTAAAAAAACTTCATCAACATTAGCTAAATATCTTTCAGCACCATAAATTTGGTCTATAGAATCGTGTATAGCCTTTTTAACCCATCTTTCATATATAATCGATTTGTCACTATGTTCGGAAAGTGTAATGTCTTTGACAGAAATAATTATAATTGTATTGTCACAAACAATAAAAACATCGCATAATTCTTTATCTTTTTTGCCAACTGGATTTGGAAAACTCCAAAAAGGTAAAAATGACTTTTCACAAAGTTGAGATACATATTTTTCAGAAGGGGTCATTTAATGTAATTTGTTTTTTTAATTAAATCAAAAGTATGTTTTTAGCTATAATTAAATTTGAAAGTAAAATTTATTTACTAACAGTCTATAAAAAAACCTTATCAACTGATAAGGTTTAGTTGAAATTATATCAAATAATTAAGATTTTAAATTTGTTTTAGCATCCAATTTATAATGTAAAGATGTATAGAGCCTTTGTCGGAATTTAATTTTTTTCTTTTCGTCGTTACTTAAAAAAGTATCAGTGTGTGAATGATAAAATTGGGTTTTTCATTGACAATTTAATAAATCACACAGTCTTTAATGATTACATTGGTTAATATTAATCCACCACATTTACCAATCACTGTAATAGTTTCTCCTTTGTTCAATTTTGCAATCTTTTTGATTTCATCTTTTGAAAAATAACAAGTTACACTCTGTAAATAATCTATTTTGAATGAAATATAAGGATCGTTAAGAATATCTTTTCCAATATCTGAGATAACGCCTGTTATTGCTAGTTTCTTGTTTTTATATTTTTCATCTGCCGCAACTTCGTTTGAATTATAGCTTGCATATAGCTCTTCAGGTGTAATTTCAAAATCGGCGTCAACCAAATATTCACTATCTGGATAAACATTTTTTAAATGCTTCATATATGCGGTTTTTAAAACCATAAACTCATTATCATATACATAATCGTCTTGTGGTAACCATTGAGCATTTTTATTTTGAATACTCTCATAAATAGCATTCAAAACTTCCTTCTCATTAGGGTTAAATAGCGCAAAAGCAAAAGATATGTTGTAAGGACTTGTAATATTGATGCTATTTCCACTTTGGTCTGCGACCAAATCCCCTTTATTTCCGTATAAATTAAATTTTGTACGATATCTTTCAAATACACTTACGAGTTCTTTAGGCATTCCTCCGTTTTTATTTATTGACAGAGAAGAAACCGCAAGAATAAAATCCATTTTTTCTTTGCCGTTTTCGGACTTTTCAATTTCCTCAGCAATACTATTTGAAATCCCAAACATTGATTCACCTTTCTCCGAATAAGTATTTCTTATTGCATCGCTAACTGCTGTCAATACAGGTAGATAATTTTCTGCAACAATCACACTATCGACTAATGAAATATAAATAGGATTACGTGCCATGTCATTAATCCATTTATTGCGTTGATTTTTTCTCTCAGGAGAAAGTGCTGAAACATTTTTGTCAACTAGCTTATTATAATTGTCATAATTGCTTATTGGAGAATTTACAATACTATCTTTAGTTTTCTTGCAATTTGATAGCATTAGTAGTGTTAATCCAATAAAAATAATGCTTTTGATTTTTTTTTTCATAATTAAAAATTGAAAATTAGAATGTAAATATATAAAAAATGCAGTATTTTAAGGTTACATAAAATTTTGTTTTTGCTTGCAACTTGCATAAATGCAAATAACAGAATCTGATACTTCTAAATTGTCTAATGAATTTCCTAAACTTGTAGGAGAACAAATTATTATATTTAGAAAAATGCGAAATTTGACTCAAACACAATTAGCGACATTGGTTAATAAAGATAGACAGTATTTATATAAAATTGAGAAAGGAAGAGTCACGCCGAATATTACTACATTGGCTATTATAGCAAAAGCTTTAGAGATACCTCTTTATAAATTATTTGAGAATATTAAAACTAAATAGAATTTCGTCCATATAATATTTTGGTCTGTACTTGTGTAAATTCTTTCCCCCTTCTGGTTTTAAATCCTAAACGGTTTAATTCTTTAGTTATAGCATAAAATGATTTTCCTTGCTTATATAAAGCATTAATCATTGCTGATGCTTTAATGTTATCTTCATTTTCAAGAGCATTCCGCTTTCTAGCTTCTAATCCTTTTTGTCTTGAAACAAAATCTAAATTTTGTGGAGAACCAAGTTTTTTACCATTTCTTTTTAAAACTGCCAGAGCATCTTTTGTTCTTTCACTTATAAATCTAGCTTCCTGTTCTGCTAAGGCTGCAAAAATTTGAATTGTAAATCTGTTAGCTTGCGGTAAATCGCAAACAATAAATTCAACTTCACTTTCCATCAATTGAGCTATAAATGAAACATTTCTACTTAATCTATCCAGTTTTGCAATGATAAGCTTCGCTTTATGTTCTTTACAATGTTTTAGAGCTAATTTTAATCCTTCTCGGTTATTTCCTTTTCTGGTTCCACTTTCAATGTCTGTAAACTCATTTATCAGGCTTTGACCTTTAAGATAATTTATGATTGTGTTTTTCTGACTATCTAAACCCAAACCTGAATTTCCTTGTTTTTGTGTGCTAACTCTATAATATGCTATGTATTTGTCCATTAGTTAAGTTTTTTAAAGGGATGTTTAAAAAAGTTAAGTATTTAAAATACTTGATTTAAAATACTTCCGTCCTTATCAATGTGACTTACTTCAAAACCTTTTTCATTTAAGAAGTCCCCAATTAGTATTTTTCGATGACAATCTAAAGGCGATGCCTCCGCACACATCAAAGCAATTCTGTATCCACTTTTTTCAAATGCAATTACTTGTTCAATACCTTCAATGAAAAAATCTTTGTTTTGAATTTTTTTGTAATCAACTATTCCATTAGAATAACAGCTTTGGTCAATTGGCTTTCCGCCTAATTCTTTTCCAAGAAATAAATAGTTTATATCATTGTTTATTAGATGTAACTCAAATTTTGAAATTCTATAGTCTGGGCTATATCGAGAGAATGGGTTAGTACGAACATCAATAACAATTTCTATGTCATACTTTTTAATTAATTGAATGAAGGCCTGAATGCTTCTGTTTCCGTACCCGATGGTAAAAATCTTTGAACTCATTTATTTCTTATAAAACTAAGGAATAACAAGGGTTTGACCTAACAATTTGATTTATTTTTTTAGCGTAAAACAGGTTTTAGTAATTTAATCTTACTCGTAAGTGAGACCTGCCATTTATCGTTTTCACTAATCGTCATGATTAATTTAAAGTATTAAAGTTAAAAACAAGTCAATTCAGAAGTATTCCTCGTGCGTGCATCCCCAAGAACTACAACCTCTCCAAGTCAAATTAAATTATAGTTATGCTTTGTATAGTTTTTTACTCTTTGTTCTTAAAGGTTATGGATTAATAAACAGAGTCTTTCCGTTGTAATCAAGTTCCTTGTTTTGTCCCTCCTTTATTTTGTATTCTTTCTTTTAGGTCGGTTAAATCTTAGTCAAAAGAACTTATTTCGGTTATAATTTATTCTTTATTACTTAAAATTTTCGACAATTAATAAAAAATAATTCATTCATTTTTAAATGAGTAATATCTATGCAACAAATACATAAGAAAAGTTCAGTTCAACCATCCATAAATGTGAGAGGACATCTTGATTATGGGGATAATAGATTTGGGAATTGTTTATGACTAATTAATAAAATACGGCATCTTCGATTTGAAATATCTATTGCTGTATGACGCAATTAGGTGTCAGGACTTCTTCTATCAAGTCGCATAAATATACATAAGACTGCGGTGGCACGACATTAAAATCATCTCTTATATCTAGCGGTCTTACATACTTTTTTATATTTTTAATCTTAATTGCATGTGCTATTTCTCTGTCTGCAAAATATTCATAAAAAAAATCTTCTGAAATACCCGAATGTTCTTTTGTTTGTTTCCAAATTTCATTTGGATTAGAACTTAAAATGTTATCAATTTCAAACTCCCCAATAACTTGTTGAACAGGAGATGAGGCATATACAACAACTGTTTTAACATTGGGGTTTTTAAATATGACTTTACGAAACTCAAATTTCTTTTTACCTTCAAATATTTTGAAAGCATATTCTGGTTTAATCGACAATAAAACTCTCATCACTTTTTGTTGCTTTTAAAATATTATTAAATTGTTCTTTTGTAATCTGTTTGAAACCCCTAGGCGCATCATTTACTCCACTTAAAACCTTTAAGTCTATTAATTCTTTCATATTTATTCTATGAGGGAATGAATAAACATATAAGAATCTAAGGACGAATGGTCTTGTAGGATTATAACGCCACATTTCACGAAGTTGGTCTTCAGGAAAAACGCTGCTTTTTCTGCAGTATAAAACGAAATCATCCTCATCCTTAAAATCATATTTTACTTCTTGTACTATACCAATAGTAGTAACAACACTTAGGTAATAACCTCCTGTCCTATAAAAAACAATCATATCACCTACCTTTGGATGCGGGGTAAATGCCCGTGAAACATATACTTTATTAATACCATTTCTATGTGGAAAGTCTTCAATAAATTCTTCAGGTGATTCAGTATTTAAAATTGAATCAGGTAATAATTCTGTGTGATAATTTGGATAGATTGGAACAATAAAGCAATCTCTATTCCGTGAAATAAATGGATAATTTTGCTTTAAATGATTATTATCTGTCTTTTTAGTAAAATCTCTGACATAAACTAATTCGTCATTTTTTTTACCCCAAAATGTGAATCCCCATTGTTCCATCAAGTCAATTAATCTTTTTTGCTCATCACGTTTGTCAAAAATAGTTACGTAGATTTCCTCAACATTGTTTTTTAACGCATTGTCAAAAATGATTTTCATAAAGCGCTCACCTAATCGGAAACCATTATTTATGACTTTGAATGTTCCTACTTTTAGTCTCTTTTTAGAAGTAAATGATGGTGTGATATCCAAATAATTTTCACTTTTATCTTCAACTTTTAAATATAAAAAAGACAATAGTGAACCATTGTTTGAATTTACTGTAATGTATGCTTCTTCATCATACTTTTTAATAAACCATTTATCGAAACCAATATAATCTTCTTTTAAACTTGTAAAGAAATTGTCGTCAAGATTAATTCTTCCAAATTTTAATTTCTGAACATTTAAGACTTTGTAATTGACTAAGTCAGGATGCTCTGCAAAGGTTTTTTCAAGAAACGAATCAATTGTGAAAACTTTATCTTCAATACCTAATTCTTCCGCTTTTTTATGTATTTTTTTGTCTTCCGTAATTAATATGTCAACACGCCCAACAAAAACTTCATTTAAAAGCACTGTGTCGTTTTTATCGTTTTCATTGACATCAATTTTTCCTGATACAGCAATAACTTCAGTTTGTAAAGGCGAAGGAATTTCAATATGTTCGTAACTGTCTAATTTTATCTGAAAAGTATCAACAATTTGCTGATTTTTATATTTCTCTATTTCGGAAATAGTTAATGAATGAACGCATTTTGTATATTTTGCCCTTTCTAACCAACGATACAAGATGCCAACGTCTTGGTTTACTACTCTTGATGCTTCTCTATGAATGATAATATTTGTGTCTAATAAGGCTTTCATATGTTTAAATTTGAATGAAATTCAGCTTTCTGCATCTGAAGTATTGATTTGTTCTGATTTTCAGATAGCCAATTAATATACCTATCTAATCCCGCATTGGTTAAATTGATTGTATATTCTATACCCATTATACCCATCACAAAGTATAGGTTATCCATTTTAATAAACTCTCCTTCCTTCGTTGGATTATCAGGGATTAAAAAATCATATTCATTTAATTTTTCATTATACTTATCTGTTTTTGGATCATATTTTACCTGAAATTCACTATCTATCCTTCTAATATGATATGGCCATAATTGGTAACTTTTCCCGAATCTGACAAAATATCGCAACTCATCTAAGGCATCATTTTTGACAAAATCATTTTGCCAATCATTGGCGCTTGATACACGCTTTGCAAGTGCTTCAAGAGCAATTTTGCCTATGAATTTTGAAACATCTGAGCTGTTTTGAGGTGGCTCAGGAATTATTGGGATATATACTTCTTTGTCTTTTAATAAACACTGTAATGTCTTTTCATCCTTATATATGATTTCAATAGTCCTATCTCTATCTTGTAAAAAACTAATCTCAACTTCATTCTTACTTTTAGTAAATCCAGGAATTTTTGGTATTTTACCTTTTTTATTCTCAATCATTATTCTACTTCTTAATGATTTAAAATAGGACATTTCTAAAACAATCTTTTCAATTTTATTGCCGAAATAACTATTACAACTATCACAGACAATACCTTTCTGTAAAACTTGAGATTTGTTTCCCAAACTTTCAGGTATTATATGCTCAACGGATTTGGAATTTGAGCTATTATTTTTGCAGAAGATACATTTCATTTTTAAAAACTGAATTTATTTAATATCCAAGACCAACCCATTTTTGCTTTATAAGCAATTAAAGGCAGAATAAAATAGATTAGTGTTGTGGCAGCAATTCCAAGAGCAACAAATATTTCAGTTGGTAAATTGTACAAAGCATCCGAGAAAGACAATTCGGGATTAGATGATTTCCTGTAGGCTGGGATAAAAAGTAATACACCACAAACAATGTTAATAAGAAAGGCTAGAGCAAACTGACCTGGTCCAATCCTCTCCATCGAATAAATTGAGAAAAAAGAAAATGATTCAGAATTTTGCTTCTTATTAAAAACAACAATTAACTCATCTTTTTTTACTCGCTTGTCACCTAAATATTTATTAAAAGATTCATACTCCAATGTCCTAACATTTTTGAGTGAGGAGTTATCGAAAAACACAATATCGTATTTATTAGGGAGTATATTAAAAGAAAAGCAATAATTTATTTTGCAGAATTCTTTGCTATCAAAATATCCCATTTTATCGTCTGGGATGTTTCTACGCTCATTAATCTTAATATCATAAATAATTGTGGATTTACTTATACCTTTTTTTCGCATCGAAATAAATGGCACAATTGGTTTAATCCAAAATCTGAAATAAACATTTGAATTTGATTCCGGTTTATAATCTCGATATGGTTTCAGATTTAAAGTAGCTGAAACAATTTTATCTTCATTAATTTTTATATCGGCTGGTAACACACACAGTTCATTTCTACCACTAAACGTGTGAATAACTCCTAAATCAGTCGCATTAGGTTTTAAATATTTAGTAGCACTAATTGAGTCGTTAAAAATAAATCTGCTATTATCTGCAATACTAAGTTTTTTATATAGATCCTTTGTTAAGCAAGATTTTTCTGCCCAAGGGATAAAAAGAGAAATTGTTAAATTGTCTTTTGTTATCGATTTCTTGGAAATTTCAACTCCAAATTCTACCAAAGAACTATTGTTGTTAAATTCCCAGGAACAAATATGAAACCGCTCAATTTCAACGGCATTACCTTTATCAGCATATAAAAAAAATGAGTTCTCCATTAAATTTTAAACTTTTAAATTATTACAATTTATTTCACTTTTGATTTTAAAAGATTATGGAGTGAAGTTAACATCTCTGAATAATCATTTGGATTTCCAATATTTAAAGTTATCCCCAAAGTTTTTGACAAAAATTTTGCATGTTTTAACTCTTTATCTTGAAAATGCTCTAAAACTTTGTAGTCATAAATCCTGTTATCTCTTGTTTCAAGTCGCTTTTTAATTACGGAAATATCATCTAAAATTATATTTAGAGAAAAAGGATTGATTTGACTAAATGTTTCCAAAGGAATATTTATAATTTCATTATTAGTATTTAGTAGGCAATAGTGTCCGTCTAACAAATAAATTTTTTCGTTTTCAATGGAATTATTTAAACCTAGTATCAAACGACTTTGTGTTTCAGATATATCTTTAACTTTTTTGCTTTTAACATCTTGATTTATATCATTCCATTTTAAAAGTTGACTTGCAGACAAGTATTCTATTCTTAATTTATTACAAATGTGTCGGCAAATTGTACTTTTACCGACTCCGTGTATTCCACCGATAAATACTATACTATTAGACATAAAAATTAATTAATCTATAAATTAAGTTCCAGGATTTAAGAA
>VFQN01003614.1_pt1 | contig 21765 bp, 13 predicted proteins | sample 3512371 | NCBI WGS metagenome assembly VFQN01 (sample SAMN10412370, study PRJNA504923) | tailings metagenome | isolation source: Replicate 2 from Balatoc abandoned mine | place: Philippines: Itogon, Benguet | collected 2017-08-28
TTGTTACGAAATTTCAACGTTGCAGTGCAACGTTGCTACATGTTGAAACGATGCAATAACGTTGAAATGATACCACAGTGGCATTATGATGTCAATAAGACCATTATAAAACGTGATAATACCCCGTGTTACCATAAAATCCCTCCCCCAAAAGATACCAATCACCCCCCACAACGTCTCAACTGATGATAGCAAACCGTATTTTTAAGCATAAACCCTTTATTTCTATGCCTAGCTTCAATGACTATTCTCAGTATCGGCGTCAATCGTTTCGGTTGCAAGGGTATGATTACCGCAGGGAAGGAATGTATTTCGTGACGATTTGTACCAAAGACAGATTGCCATTTTTTGGCAAAATCGTTGACAATCAAATGATATTGTCTGACATCGGGCAAATTGTCCACGATAATTGGTATAAAATACCGCAGTTTTCACCCCATATTGTTTTGGACGAATTTGTGGTCATGCCTAATCATATTCACGGGATTTTGGCCATTATATCACCCGTACCATCGTTGCAATGCAACGATGGTACGCAATGCAACGATGGTACGCATTGCAACGATGGTACGCATTGCAACGATGCCATAGAGGCCACCAATGCCACCAAAAATCAATTTATGTCTGATATTTCACCCAAATCAGGTAGCATATCGCGGGTGTTGAATTCATACAAAGGAGCCTGTTCCAAAAATGTTGCATCGTTGCATTGCAACGATGGTACGCACTGCAACGATGGTACGCATTGCAACGATGCAGCAGCATTTGCCTGGCAACCAAAATTTTACGACCGAATTATTCGCAACGAACAAGAATTGTATAACATCCAAAATTACATCATCAATAATCCTAAAAATTGGAAAGACGATGAAAATTATTTCTGATTCTGTGGCATCGTTGCACTGCAACGATGCCACATCCATCCCTATCACCACCGTTACCTTCCCTGAAATAGCCCTGCGTACGCGGGATGCACACAAGTTGCGGGGGTATTTTGGCAATGTGTTTCGAGAACATTCGCCACTGTTGCACAATCACTTTGAGGCCGATGCAGGAACTGAGCTGCGGTATCGGTACGCCTATCCGTTGGTACAGTACAAGGTCATTAACCGTGTGCCCACGTTGGTAGGTTTGGGCGAAGGAGCGCAATTGTTGGTAGAATTGTTCGTGAAAATCAGGACGTTGGATATTGACGGGCGAGAATACCCAATTTTGTCGAAACACATCAACCACCAACAAGCCGCCGTCGAAGTCGGTAACGTGCTCACCAAATACCGTTTTGAGACCCTTTGGATGCCACTCAATCAGGCTAATCACGGGGAGTATATGAATGCCGACGAACCCACGCGGCAGGCATTGTTGCAACGGATTTTGCAAAACAACATTTTGGCGTTTCTGAAAGGGGTAGGGGCGTACCAACCCGACTTACCACGACTTATGATTTTACTCAATGTTCAGAGCCAAACCACCACGCAATTTAAAAACCAAACAATGCTGGCTTTTACGGGCGATTTTGTGGTAAATGCCACGTTACCCAGTGGCATCGGGCTTGGAAAATCGGTAGCGCGGGGGTTTGGAAGTATTTGTCAACTTTAAAATGGAAGTTATGGAGCTGAATGATGTGTTTTATCAAACCATTCGAAACTTGGTTGAAGGTGCTCGTAATCAAGTCAAAGTAGCGGTGAATTTCACCATGGTTGACTTGTATTGGGCGATTGGAAAACAAATCGTGGAAGAAGAACAGGCTGGAGAAAGTCGGGCGGAATACGGGAAAGCACTTTTGAAGCAATTAGCCATTCAACTGACTCAGGAATTTGGAAGAGGCTTCGATTCCAGCAATCTGCGTTATATGAGGCTGTTTTTTCAGAAATTTCCAATTCGTGACGCATTGCGTCACGAATTGAGCTGGACACAATACAGAATCCTTTGTAAAGTTGGGGATGAAAAGGCGCGTATGTGGTACATGAATGAATCGGCTGAAAATGGATGGTCAACACGTGCACTGGAGCGTCAGATTGAGGTGTTGTATTATGAAAGGCTTCTTTCTAGCCAATTCGACGAAGGGATTCGTCAAGAAGGGATTGAAAAGATAAACGCTTTGCCTCCTTCTCCTTTGGATTTTATACGTGACCCCTATGTTTTAGATTTTATGCAATTATCTGAAAACAAAAAACTCTATGAGGAAGAGCTAGAACAGGGCTTATTAGATAATCTTCAGCAATTTTTATTGGAATTGGGAAGCGGTTTTGCATTTGTGGCACGTCAGCAGCTCATTCGGGCTGAGGATGAAGAATTTAGAGTAGATTTAGTTTTCTATAATTACCTGCTCAAGTGTTTTGTGCTGATTGATCTAAAAATTGGAAAACTTACCCACAAAGACATCGGTCAGATGGACATGTATGTACGGATGTACGAAGACCTCAAGCGACAAGAAGGGGACAATCCCACTTTGGGTATTGTGCTATGTTCTGAGAAAAATGAAGCAGTAGTGAAGTACTCAGTTTTAAAAGATAACAAGCAACTTTTTGCCTCAAAATACTTAATGTATTTGCCAACAGAGGAAGAGTTGAAGGCCGAAATAGAGAAAAAGCGAGAAATTTTAGAAAGAACAAAACGGCTAAAATAAGCTTTTAAACCAACTAATCTTATGCAACTTCACATCAATACCTACGGTACCTACGTCCACGTCAAAGACGATGTGTTTGAGATTAGGAAAAAGAATGAAAAAGGTGAACTGGAAAAGAAGCATTACTCAGCCCTGAAAGTGACTGGGATTGTACTTGCGACAGGCTCGGCACTTAGTACTGATGCTATTAAATTGGCGATGATGCACAACGTGGACATTTTGTTTATTGAACAATCGGGCGATCCCATTGGTAGGGTGTGGCACAGTAAGCTAGGCAGTACAACCAAAATCAGAAAACGGCAGTTGGAAGCAAGCTTAGGAAAAGAAGGGGGCACCTGGGTAAAAAGTTGGCTAATGACGAAGTTGGATAACCAGCTGTCGTTTGTTAAAGAGCTAAAAAAACATCGTCCACAGCACGTCGATTACCTCAACGACAAAGTGACTCGGATAGAGGCGCTTTCGGTGTCTATTTCGAGTTTGGATGCCCCGACTGTTGGTGAAATTGCGGATACGTTACGTGGATTGGAAGGTACAGCAGGACGGTTGTATTTTGAAACATTGAGCCATGTTTTACCCAAAGAATATACTTTCAATGGGCGTAGTATGCGTCCCGCCAAAGACGCCTTTAATGCATTTTTGAACTATGCGTACGGAATTTTATACAGCAAAATCGAAAAAGCACTGATAGTGGCAGGAGTGGATCCGTACGTTGGTTTTATGCACCGCGATGACTACAATCAACTGAGTATGGTGTTTGACTTTATTGAACCCTACCGAAGCTTTGCAGACGAAGTAGTGTTTCGGTTATTTTCGGCCAAAAAAGTCAACAAATCCCACTTGGATGAATTACAAAACGGCGTGAGTCTGAATAAATCAGGTAAAGAGTTGTTGGTGATGAGTTTTTCAAAGTTCTTGGATGATGACCCCATCAGATACCGTGGGCGAAATCTGGTTCGAAGCCATGTGATTCAGCTCGATGCACACAATTTTGCCAATTCACTCATTTCATAAATAAAAACTAATATTCCCAATCGGGGGCAGAGGACTTATGATTATCTGGGTTTTATATGACATCGAAAAAGACCGCAGTCGCACCAAAGTGGCTAAACTTTGTGAGCAAGCGGGGTTGTATCGAGTACAGTATTCCTGTTTTTTGGGAACACTCACTGCCAACGAAAAAGATACGCTAAAGCTTAAAATAGAGGAACTGATAGACGAAGAAAAAGACAAAGTCTATATTTTTCCCATGAGTAAAGATGAACTTCGGTCGACGGATTTGCTGGGACAAGCCTTTGACAAAGATCTTGTAACTGATCAAGTGAGAGCATTATTTTTTTGAGTGTACCATCTGTTACCCTAAAACTTGTTATTCCAAATGACCTTGACACCATCGCACATAATTGAGTATCTTTACTGTCCGAGATTTACGTATTTTGAGTACGTGCTGACGATTCCGCAGTTTGAAGAAAAAAACTATAAAGTCATGCGAGGACGGGAGCTACATGACTTGAAATTGGAACAAAACAAAGACTATTTACGTAAACGTATAGGTGCGGTCGGGAAATATATCGACCAGTATTTAACCAATGAGTTGATTCGGGGAAGGGTAGACGAAGTATTGGAGCTGGCTGATGGGACAATGGCGCCATTGGATTATAAATTTGCCGAATACAAAGATCAAGTTTATGAGACGTACCAAACGCAGTTGTACTGTTATGCGTGGTTGATTGAGGAAAATTTTGGAAAGAAAGTGGAGAAAGGCTATTTAGTGTACACTCGAAGTCGGAATAAATTGGTGGAAGTACCTATATCAGAAGACAATGTACGCAGTGTAAAAGAAGCTGCCAAAGCAATAGAACACATTATTGGCAACAACTTTTATCCAAAAGCGACGAAGTACAAAGCGCGTTGTGTTGAATGTACATACAGAAATGTGTGCATACGATAGGGGGGGGTAGGGGATGTTCCGAGGAGCAATTTATTTTAGATGCTCAAAAATAATGGCATAATTAGTTTGTAGTTAAGGAGTTATGGATTCGGGGAAAGGCGAAAAAATGGAAAAAAAGATGTTCATTGATGTATTGTTTTTAAGAAAACGAGCAAAGGTGAAATACAGTTATTGTATTTGTAATCAGGTTATTAGCACAGCTGACGACTTTCAGAGCGACTTCCAGTAAGATATGGATTGAAACGAAAAAGGTTGGTCTATTTGATAGCCATCAGCGTCACTTTCAGAGCGACTTCCAGTAAGATATGGATTGAAACATGTCCCTGCGCTTTTGCAAATCATCGTGATAGGTGTCTTTCAGAGCGACTTCCAGTAAGATATGGATTGAAACTGAGGTGGTACAAAAACGGCATCCTATTTTGGGAAACTTTCAGAGCGACTTCCAGTAAGATATGGATTGAAACTTCTTGGGAGGCGAGATTTAATAATTCGGTAATAGCCTTTCAGAGCGACTTCCAGTAAGATATGGATTGAAACTTGTCGAAAAAGATTATACTTGGATAGACAACCTTATAACTTTCAGAGCGACTTCCAGTAAGATATGGATTGAAACCCCTCTACAGTGTAGAAACTTATACTTTGCCCTACTTCTTTCAGAGCGACTTCCAGTAAGATATGGATTGAAACCTGAACTCGAAAGAGAAAATGCCCTCTTTCTCTTATAGCTTTCAGAGCGACTTCCAGTAAGATATGGATTGAAACGTGTTTGGGAGAACAATCATGTTTTGCCATGCGATACTTTCAGAGCGACTTCCAGTAAGATATGGATTGAAACCATTAAGGCCGCAAGGCCAGCAATGGGAAAGTCTATCTTTCAGAGCGACTTCCAGTAAGATATGGATTGAAACTACAAACAAAATATTTTCTATCTAAAACGTCTTGTGCTTTCAGAGCGACTTCCAGTAAGATATGGATTGAAACTTGTCGAAAAAGATTATACTTGGATAGACAACCTTATCTTTCAGAGCGACTTCCAGTAAGATATGGATTGAAACAAAAAAGTTCGTGCATTTCTGTTTTTGTGTATCCAGCTTTCAGAGCGACTTCCAGTAAGATATGGATTGAAACGTTTCGATATTTGCATACTTCTTGAAAAGATGTATTCTTTCAGAGCGACTTCCAGTAAGATATGGATTGAAACTGATATATTCTTGAAAAATAACGCCATAGCCCGGGTCGTCTTTCAGAGCGACTTCCAGTAAGATATGGATTGAAACGAGGCTCCTCTACCTTTGCAAGTAATTCACCGCTTATCTTTCAGAGCGACTTCCAGTAAGATATGGATTGAAACATGATTCTTCTACCGATAATGGATTTTTAACGCCGCTTCTTTCAGAGCGACTTCCAGTAAGATATGGATTGAAACCTTTAATGGGGGCATTTCTTGCTGTTCCTTTTTATCTTTCAGAGCGACTTCCAGTAAGATATGGATTGAAACTTGCCTTTTGGCCTTAGTGTATTCTAACTCTATTGTCTTTCAGAGCGACTTCCAGTAAGATATGGATTGAAACGTCTCTTCGGGTAACAAGTCGGCCGCTAACCAATACGCTTTCAGAGCGACTTCCAGTAAGATATGGATTGAAACACCATGATTTAGCACCTAGCCACTATACACCTGAACTTTTCAGAGCGACTTCCAGTAAGATATGGATTGAAACGCAAATGGTATGCGAGTCTATAAGGAACATTCGCAAACTTTCAGAGCGACTTCCAGTAAGATATGGATTGAAACTTAGTCATTTTGCCAAGCAATTCACTCAACTCTTCGTCAACTTTCAGAGCGACTTCCAGTAAGATATGGATTGAAACCGATGCTTCCCAAGTAATATTCAACGCCGTACCTGATCTTTCAGAGCGACTTCCAGTAAGATATGGATTGAAACAGAAAATGAAATTTCTTAAAAGATTCCCATTCGTAAGCTTTCAGAGCGACTTCCAGTAAGATATGGATTGAAACAGTCCGTACCTTTTTGCTACCTTCCCAAATGTAATAAACTTTCAGAGCGACTTCCAGTAAGATATGGATTGAAACTGACCGCTTTTAGCACTAGACTTGCTTTGGCTGATGACTTTCAGAGCGACTTCCAGTAAGATATGGATTGAAACGAAAGAAATTACACGTAACACCTCTACACTTATTAAGCTTTCAGAGCGACTTCCAGTAAGATATGGATTGAAACTCTTACAAAGTTGGCGACAATATTTGCGTTCCAAGGTACAACTTTCAGAGTGACTTCCAGTAAGATATGGATTGAAACTTTGCTTCGCTGCTGTTGCCCTGCCCTTCGGGACACACTTTCAGAGTGACTTCCAGTAAGATATGGATTGAAACAGCATTTTGCTAAGGCTCATTTCTAGCTTTCCCCCTTCTTTCAGAGTGACTTCCAGTAAGATATGGATTGAAACCACCTGCTGGCCCCGTCGCTCCCGTGTCACCTTTCGCTTTCAGAGTGACTTCCAGTAAGATATGGATTGAAACTCCTGGACACATTTCAAAATGTACCCCGACTCACGAACTTTCAGAGTGACTTCCAGTAAGATATGGATTGAAACGAAAAATCACTTTCTAAAATTGAATAAACTAAATCTCTTTCAGAGTGACTTCCAGTAAGATATGGATTGAAACAGTACAGTATTGAACGAATCAAATATTGTCCGTAAACTTTCAGAGTGACTTCCAGTAAGATATGGATTGAAACAGCATTTTGCTAAGGCTCATTTCTAGCTTTCCCCCTTCTTTCAGAGTGACTTCCAGTAAGATATGGATTGAAACTAGGTGTTGCGCGAAAGAATCATGAAGGGTTCGCCCCCTTTCAGAGTGACTTCCAGTAAGATATGGATTGAAACAAATGTAGCATCGTTGCACTGCAACGATGCTACTGTAACGATGCTATTTTATATTTTTAATTTTACTTGTAGACGGCCAAGTAAAGTCGCGATGCCGACAATCAGTAGCGAAAACAAAAATGATTTTATTAACCCCATGCCACCAGACGTTAAAAAGGAAGGTAAACGAAATGGGATAAAACTCACTACACTATAGTATACATACGGAAGTACGTAGCAGGTAAGTGTACTGGTGCCAGCAGTTCGGATAAACTGAAACCAACGCCCTTTGTCTTGTAAATCTAACAAAAAAAATAGCGAAGCATAAAGAATAAACGCAATGCCGCTACACAAGAAAATCCAAGTAGGAGTGGCTTGGATTTTGGAAATTATAAAAAAGTTGTGCAGCAAAATGCCAATCACGATAAGTCCAATACCGATGATAGTAAACACCGAAGGTATTTGTATTTTTCGGTTTTTTTTCTGAAACCATTCCAATAATAAAGTGGCCATAATGCCCATAAATGCAAAACTATGGAAGGCTCCATTGGCCAAAATCCAATCTTGGGGGCCACTAGGCCAGAGAGTTTTGAGCCAACCTGCATGACCCGCAATGGGTAAGAAACTGAAGATTGCCCATGAAATTACCAATACAATGGGTTTAGGAAAAGCTAATAAATAGATGATAGCACAGCTGAGGTAAGTCCAGCCGATGAGTCCCAAAATCCCCCACCATTTGGTTTCAAAACCCACTAGTTTACCATCAGAATTACCTTTGAAAATAAAGGCTAAATATACCAAAATGCCCACGCCAAGCACTTGAAGTCCCTTAAATAGGTATTTGGGAGAAGGCTCTTGAATAGGGTATAGATTCCATACCAAAAAGAATGCTACTACCATCAAAATTTTGAACAATTCTTTGCTCATACCCGTGGCTTCTTCGTTGATTTCGGGGACATTGACCGTAAATAATCCCATGATAATCAATGCTACCGACCTACTGATAATGTGCACAAGAATTTGAGGGTGCGTATCTCCTTTGGCAAGGCGATTTTGTATCGCAAAAGGGATAGCCATGCCCAAAATAAACAAAAAACAAGGGAAAACTACATCAGATACGCCAAGGAAATCTACGTCTGCTTCGGCGTGTTGGAGCCAATAGGGAATGCCTGTGAGTGTCCAAAAATCGTTGACGAAAATCATGGCAACCATCGTAAGGGCTCGAAAAGTATCAACAGATTGAATGCGCTTGAGAGTGGGTGTTTGCACAGAAAGAATGGATTAGGGGTTAGATAAACGTTGAGTGAATTTAGACCAAAAAGTAAGTCAAATTTAAGGAGTATTTACTTTCTTAATTTCGTCAAACATGGCCCTAAAACATTGGGACGAGGTATTTTCTCCCGCTTTTTCGTTTACTTTTATACCATAAAACTCTTCCAAAAACGATTTGTTTGACGACCATACCGTTTGCATCATCCCGAAGTAGCGCGGTTTCATGTCTTTGGGGGCAATCTCCTTGAATCGTACCATGTCTTGGGTTTGGGCGACGGCTATTTTGGGCTTGCGCCAGGGGCAAGTGATTACGTTAAAACCCTTCATCGCAAAATAGACAGCAGTGGGGTCGGGACGCTCATAGTGCCAGTCGCAGATTACCACATCTTTTGCAATCAAATCTACCGCTCGGTGGGTGTTGTTCATACTAGCTTCCCATTCGCCTATACCCGTGGTTTTGCCATCGATGAGGCGGTCACCCCATATCCAAAGTTTCCGATTTTGCTGCGCCAAATGATTTCGGATAAGATTGACTTCACCCGCAAAAAGCTCGGCTTTGTCGTGGCCTTTACAGCGAGGACATTTGTCATGACCAATATAAAATACTTCATCCATTCCTGCATGGAAGGCTTTGCTTTCAAAAGCATCACAAATTTCGTCTACTAGCGCTAGTACTACTTTGTGAACTTCAGGGTGCAACGGACAGTAGCTTTTGCAGTAAAGCCCGTCATCGTTGGGCCAAGCATATTTTGCGGGCATTTTGACATGAGGTGTTTCGTCAAATTCGGGATATACCCTCAGTAAACTGTAGGTTTTGGTAGCCCAGCTTTGATGTCCAAAAAGATTGATCTGAGGGATAAGATGAATGTTATGTTGTTGGCAAGCTTTTACTAATTTTTTTACGTCTTTTCGAGACAGTGCCAAGCTATCCCTTATTTCAGGATGACTTTTAAATTCATAATTGTAATCCACCCTCAAAATGAGGGTATTGACTTGGCGTGGCGCTAGTTCTTCATTGATAAACTTGATGAAGTTCTCTATTTCATTGCTTTGAGGAGCGGCAATACAAAAGCCTCGCACTGGCAGTAAGGTATCCAATTTGGTTTGAGCTTGGAGACCTCCAATACTTAATAACAAGGCAAAGATAGAAAAGAGCAGTTTTCTCATAATGGTACATGGTATCGAAAGGTAAGGAAACCAAAGATAGATAATTGCAGGTATATTTCCGCATCGACTACTAGATTTCGTAATCTTTTAAAATAAGTAAAATTCGTTATTTTTGCGGTTCCAATGAAGGTATATATGAGTTACGAAATGTGGCTTTTGTTTGTGATTTTGAAAGACCGAGGAAGCTCGTTATAAACGAATGCGGCCCTGTAACGGGCAGGTATTTTGTTTATTAATTCAAATTCAATCACAATGAAAACCATCATTGAACCCTTCAAAATCAAATCGGTAGAGCCGATTTACTTTACTAGCCGTGCTCAGCGTCAACAGATATTAGAGACTGCGGGCTACAATCCTTTCTTAATCAAAGCCGAAGATGTAATCATTGACTTACTCACCGATAGTGGTACGTCGGCCATGAGCGCCAAGCAGTGGGCGGGTATCATGGAGGGCGATGAGTCGTATGCGGGTTCCCGTAGCTTTTTTAGATTTGAGCATACGGTCAAGAAACTTACAGGATTTGATTTTATAATCCCAACTCACCAAGGCCGGGCCGCCGAAAAGATTCTGTTTAGTTTATTGGGCGGCACAGGCAAATATTTTGTCAGTAATACATTTTTTGACACTACTCGTGCCAACATTGAATTTACGGGTGCCGAAGCGGTAGATTTTTTGACCCTAGAAGGCAAAACCCCCGCACTAGTGGCTCCTTTCAAAGGAAATATAGACCTTGATGCTTTGGCTCATTTCATTACAGAAAAAGGAGCTGAGAATATCCCTTTGTGCATGCTTACCGTGACCAACAACTCGGGAGGAGGGCAGCCGGTATCGATGCAAAATGTCAGAGAAACGAGCCAACTGTGTCGTCGCCATGGCATTCCATTTTTTATCGATGCGTGTCGTTTTGCAGAAAATGCTTTTTTTATCAAAAAAAGAGAAAAAGGCTACGAAAATGCCTCGATTGTTTCGATTGTACAAGAGCTTTTTAGTTATGCCGACGGCTGCACGATGAGTGCCAAAAAAGATGCTTTGGTCAATATCGGAGGTTTTTTGGCCCTAAACGATACCTCTTTATCCCAGCAAGCCAAAAATATGCTGATAGTGACCGAAGGGTTTCCGACTTATGGAGGACTAGCAGGGCGTGATTTGGAAGCGATTGCCCAAGGACTTGAAGAGGTGCTTGACGAAGAGTACTTAAAATACCGTATTAGGAGCATTGAGTACCTAGGCGAAAAAATTCATAAGGCAGGAGTGCCTATTATGATGCCTACGGGTGGGCATGCTGTTTATTTGGATGCAAAGGCTTTTTTGCCCAATATCCCGCCGAACCAATTTCCAGGAGTGGCTTTATGCAATGAAATTTATCTTGAAGGAGGGGTACGAGGGGTAGAAATTGGGTCATTGATGTTTGGCAAATATGATGCAGAGGGGCATCATGTGGCACCACCTCTAGAACTCGTCAGATTGGCGATTCCGAGAAGGGTATATACCCAGAGTCACATTGATTATGTAGCGGAGGTTATCATCGAAACTTACCGCAAAAAACAACACATAAAAGGCTATAAAATAGCATACGAAGCCCCCCTTTTGCGCCACTTTACTGCTTTGCTAGTACCCTTATAGTCAAATAAAGCAGGTTTAAATTGTATTACTATTGTTGAGGGATTGATAGTAGGCATAAAGTTGCTTATGCTTGCGATTAATCCCTTTTGTTTGTAGATATAATCCTTTAAAATAAAGATTGAAGTTGTTTGGAAACCCAAATAATAGAATACGGATTTGATAATTTATATCATTTTTGAAATTATAGTATCATAAATGGTAAAAATTGTACTATTCGATTTGTCCAAAATAATATTTACTTTGCAATAATATATTTTCCGTTTTCTTAATTTTTTAATTTAAACCAATTATTACCAATGAAAAGAAAGCTACTCTATTTTAAGTTGCTTGTACTTTCTTTCCTTTCTACGGTGAGCTTTGCTCAAAATGTGGATGTAAAGGGAAAAGTGACGAGCAGTAACGGAGAGCCAATCTATGGCGTCAACATTGTAGTCAAGGGCACGAATCAGGGAACTGTAACCAACGATAAGGGGGACTACAGTATCAGTGTAAAGAAAGGCGCTACCTTAACTTTTAGCTATATTGGTTTTGCAGCCAAGGAAGTAGCTGTAGGCAACAATTCAGTGATTAACGTGGCTTTAGAAGCCCAAGACAATGTATTGAATGAAGTCGTAGTGACGGCTTTGGGTATCAAAAAGGAGAAAAAAGCATTGGGGTATGCGGTGTCAGAAATCAAAGGAGAAGATTTGACACAAGCCCGTACCAACAATATGGCTAACTCTTTACAGGGAAAAGTAGCGGGTCTTAATATCTCGGCGCCTGCTTCAGGTCCAGCGGGCTCTACGCGGATTGTGATTCGGGGAAATGGCTCTATTTCAGGAAACAACCAACCTTTGATCGTGGTGGATGGTATTCCTATCAACAACGATAACCTCGGAAACGCTGGTATGTGGGGTGGTGGTGACCGTGGAGATGGTATCTCAAGCCTCAACCCCGACGAAATCGAAAACATAAGCGTATTGAAAGGAGCTACCGCTGCTGCTCTTTATGGATCACGTGCCTCAAACGGAGCGATTCTCGTGACTACCAAAGGTGGTAAGGCAGGTAAAGGCATTGGGGTTGAAGTCAATAGCAATTTTGTAGCAGAAGACTTACTTATCAAAAAATTTGAGAATTATCAGTACGTATACGGCGCAGGGAACAATGGCCTCAAACCTACTACTGTGCAGGAAGCATTGACTTCTAATAGCTGGGGAGCTAAGCTCGACGGCTCAAGCGTGATTCAGTTTGACGGTAAGTCGCGTCCTTATTCGGCCGTAAAAGACAATCAAGAAAACTTCTATCAGTTGGGAAGTACTTTTACTAACTCTGTTGCTTTGACAGGAGCTACTGAAAGCGTTACGTATCGCTTCTCCATGAATGACCTCAACAACAAAAGTGTGATTCCTCACTCGGGACTAAGAAGAAACAACTTTGCTTTGAATGTCAATGGCAACTTAGGGAAAAGGCTTTCGTTTGTATCGAACGTAAAGTATATCATCGAAAAAGCCACCAATCGCCCTCGTTTGTCTGACTCTCCCGGAAGTGCTACTTATGCAATCAATGCCATGCCTACGTCGTTGAGTGTGGCTGCTTTACAAGAAAGCCAAGTGACACCCCAAAATTATGAACTTACTTGGTCTGACAATATTTACATTCAGAACCCTTACTATGCGGCAGCTGAATGGAAAAACTCTGATAAGAAGAATCGTATTATCGGTACTTTTGAGCCTCGTTTCAATATCACCGATTGGCTCTATATTAAAGGACGTCTTGGATTCGATAACTTCAACTATCGTTATCAAGAAATTACCCCCTACGGAACTCCATTTAGCCTTCGTGGTGGCTATGGCGTCAACAACCGTAACTTCACTGAAACCAACGCAGATTTGATGTTGGGCTTTGATAAAAAACTCTCAGAGAAAATTGGCCTCAATGTTCTCTTAGGAGGTAACCAAATGAGACAAACCTACGTCAATTCAAACTACAGTAGTGGCGCGCTCAATATCCCCTTCTTCTACGATATTTCCAATAGCGATCCCTCAGGGCGTGGTCTAGGCGAACAACTCGTACGCAAGCGTATCAATTCATTGTATGGCTCTGCTGAGTTTTCGTACAATGGCTACTTATACATAACTGCCACCGGTCGTAACGACTGGTTTTCTACCCTAGCTTCAGGCAACAACAGCATTTTGTACCCATCTGTTGGAGCTAGCTTTGTATTGTCAGAAGCAGTGAAGTTACCGTCGGCCATCAACTATTTAAAACTACGCTCTTCTTGGGCACAGGCAGGGGGCTATACCGACCCCTACAATCTATCATTATATTACAGTCTTTCAGGAGCTCATTTAGGGGCGCCGTTGGCTCAAATTAGCACTAGCCAAGTACCTAATGCATCGCTTCAACCCCTTACTTCAACTACTTTTGAGGCTGGATTTGATACTCGTTTGTTCAACAACCGATTAGGTATTGATTTTGCATTTTATACTCGTAAAACCACCAACGATATCGTAGGTGCTACTATTTCGGCTACTTCGGGTTATGGCAGTGCTTTATTCAACGTAGGGGAAATTGAAAATAAAGGGATTGAATTGTTGGTTAATTTCAACGTGTTGAAGAAAAAAGATTTTACCTGGGATCTTTCTTACAACATGGGCTACAACAATAGCAAAGTTGTGACGCTTTATAAAGATTTAGCCACGATTCGGGTGGATGAAAACCGCACCAGAACGGCCTATATCAATCACGTGGTGGGATTGCCTTATAGCCAAGTACAAGGGTTTGATTTTAAGAGAGATGCCGCTGGAAATATCGTTCATGATGCCCAAGGTTTCCCACTTCAAGGTAGCCTCACCAACTTTGGTACAGGGGTAGCTCCACTTACCCTTGGTTTCAACAACTCCTTCCGCTACAAAGGCGTAGGATTGAGTTTCTTGATTGATGGTAAATTTGGAGGTCATTTATTCTCAGGAACAAATTCATATGCTTACCGCAGAGGTTTGACAGTCGAAACCCTCGAAGGACGTGAAGGTGGTTTAGTGGGTAAGGGTGTTAACGAAAAAGGTGAGCCTAATACCGTAAAAGTATCTGCTCAAGATTACGCAAGCCGTATTGCCAACAACATCGCTACTCCTTTCGTCTATAGTTCAGATTTCCTCAAGTTGCGCCAAATTATCATCGATTACAGCATTCCTTCGAAAGTGTTGGGCCGTTCGCCATTCAAGAGTGCGTCGGTTTCTATCGTAGGACGTAACCTGCTTATTTTGATGAAACACACTCCTAACCTTGACCCTGAGTCTACTTACAACAACTCAAATGCGCAAGGTCTTGAATTGGCAGGTGTACCCGCTACCAGAACAGTTGGGGTAAACCTTAACTTGAAGTTTTAACATTAAAAGAAATTTTGACCATGATACGTAAAATAGCATTAATTCTTTGTCTAATAGGTACCTTGGGGTCGTGTACGAAAGATTTTGAAACCATCAACGTTAACCCCAACGCTCCTTCTTCAGTACCTCTTGATTATCTTTTAGCCCAATCGACCCTCTTCATTACGGGTGAAGGTGGCGACCCGGGCTACCGTTCGTGGCGTACCAATTTTATCTACGCTGCTATGATGATGCAGCATATGTCGTCGGTAGAAGTAGGTTTTTATCGTGGTACGGTCTATACTTTTCAGGGAGACTTGAGTGCCGCTTGGTTTGAAAGAGCGTATCCAAACTCTATCAAAAACTTAGTCAATTTGATTGAACTTTCTAAAGCTGATGCCAAACAAGTAAATATCTTGTCGATGGCGCGTATCTTGAGAGTGATTGAAATTGGGGTATTGACGGATGTGTATGGTGATGTCCCTTACTCAGAAGCTGGATATGCGGCTTTGACGGGTACATTCTCCCCTAAATATGACGCCCAAAAAGACATCTATGCTAGTATGCTCAAAGAACTCGAAGAAGCTGGGAATGCGTTGAGTGCTTCGGCGTACATTCCTACTACTGCCGACTTGGTGTTTGGGGGAGATATCAACAAATGGAAACGGGCTGCCAACTCTTTGATGCTTCGTTTTGCAATGCGTATGCAAAAAGTAGACGCTGCTGCGGCTCAGACTTGGGCCAAAAAAGCCGCTGACCGTGGCTTGATGACAAGCATTGATGATAGCTTCGGGGTAAAGTTTGCCAATACTGGTGCTGGAAACAACGCCAACCCTAACTCTTGGAATATGTTTCCTGGCGGGCGTGGTATCGTGACTGCTGACAATATTCAGTGGGGTAAAACCTACATTGATGCCATGAAAGCACGCAAAGACCCTCGTTTGGGTGTAGTATCGGCGCTTAAATCAGGCGACAAAACCCCCGATAAGCAAATCGGCTTGCCAATCGGTACTGATGCTACAATGCTTGCTGCATTGGCAGCTCCGCTAAACAGTCGTGCTAATTATTCACGCCCTGCGCCTAATATGTATAACCTGGGCAATACGCAATTTGTAATGACTTATACCGAGTCAGAGCTGCTCAAAGCTGAGGCTATTGAAAGAGGTTGGGTAACTGGTACTGCCAAAACTGCCTATGACAATGGCGTAAAAGCAGGTATCAAACAAATCAACTCTTATGGTGGAACCCTCACCGATGCAGATGCAGAAACTTATTTAGCTGCTAACCCTTATCCAACGGCAGGTACACTAGATGCTAAAATGGACGCAATTCATACCGAATTCTGGATGTCGACGGGGTCACTCTTACAACATATCGAAGCATGGGCTAACTGGCGCAGAACGGGTTATCCTAAATTGACGCCTGTCAACTATCCTGGCAACGAAACAAACGGACAAATTCCGCGTCGTTTACGTTACTCGCAAGGTGAATATGGAGTCAATCCTAATATTGATGCAGTAGTAGCACGCCAAGGAGCTGATCTGTTTACCACTCGGGTATGGTGGGATAAACAATAAATAAGGCTAGGCTAAATGATTATCAAAAAAGGACATTTCCTAAAGAGATGTCCTTTTTTGATTAACTTAACCCCGGCAACGACTTGAGCGTTGCCGGGGTTGGTTTAATTAAAGAAATCCTTACAAGAAAAGACATTACACACATTAAAATGTTAAAATTTAATCTGCTAATTATTTTTGTGGGAGCGTTGGGAATTAGCTCATGCAAGGAGAAAACTTCTACATTTAAAAGATTAGACGCTAGCGATACAGGGCTAGATTTTGTCAATAAAATCGAAGAAACGGAGCAAGATAATGTGCTTAATTATGAGTACTTCTACAATGGAGGAGGGGTAGCAGCGGGAGATTTCAACAACGACGGCCTCGTAGACTTGTACTTTACGGCCAACCAAGGTTCTGATAAGCTTTATCTCAACGAAGGAAAGTTACATTTTAAAGATATTACCCAAAGTGCGGGCATTGAGTGGAAAGGTGAATGGAAAACGGGAGTGACTGTGGTAGATATCAACAATGACGGATGGCAAGATATTTATGTGTCGGTATCGAGTAATATAGACCGCCCTGAATTGCGAAAAAACAAACTCTATATCAACCAAACCAAAGACAAAAATGACGTTAAGTTTGTAGAGAAGGCGGTAGAATATGGCCTAGATTTACCTACCTACACTACTCAAACGGCTTTTTTTGACTATGACAACGACGGTGACTTAGATGCTTATGTCCTGAATCACAACGTCAAAGACTTTAAACGTTTTGATGTAGAAGCAGTACATTTTATGAGAGATTCGTTGGCGGGCGATAGGCTCCTGCGCAACGACAATGGGAGGTTTGTAGATGTAAGTGTCAATGCAGGTATCAAAGGAAACCCTATCGGATTTGGCCTCGGAATCAGCACCGCAGACCTCAATGGTGATGGTTGGATGGATATTTATGTGTCCAATGATTATATCGAAAACGATTATTTCTACCTCAACAACCAAGACGGAACTTTTACGGATCAAATCGCCCAAGCCACCAATCACGTGAGTTATTTTTCGATGGGAAATGAAGTGGGGGATGTCAACAATGATTTATTGCCTGATATCATCACCATGGATATGCTTCCCGAAGATAACAAACGCCAAAAATTGCTCTTTGGCCCTGACAAATATGAAGCTTATCTTTCGATGCTTCGCTATGGCTTACACAACCAAACCATGCGGAATATGTTACAGCTAAACATTGGAAATCAAGCTTCTCTAAGCCCCAAAAATCCTATGGCTTCAGTACCAGTTTTCTCAGAAATAGGTCAGCTAGCGGGTATTTCCAATACTGATTGGTCTTGGTCGGCTTTGCTCGCCGATTATGACAATGACGGCTTTCAGGATTTGTTTGTGACCAATGGCTATTTGCGCGATTATACCAACAACGACTTCATTAAATACTATGCCGAAATCGGCGAAAACAATAAAGAGAGTGTGATGGAGGTCATCAAAAAAATGCCCTCTACCAAAACGCCCAACTACATTTTTAGAAACAATCATGATCTGACATTTTCTAACAAACAGGCCGATTGGGGATTTGATAGCCCCGTAATCTCAAATGGTGCAGTATATGCAGATTTGGACAATGACGGCGACCTAGAAATCGTCACCAACAACATCAATGAAGCGGCTTCTCTTTATCAGAATTTGTCTAACGACGAAGGGAAGATTAATTATTTGGATGTAAAGCTGACAGGAGTACCGACTAAGTCAGTAATCGGAACGAAAGTGTACGTTTACAGTAATGATTTGGAACAATACCGGGCTTTTACGCCTACGCATGGTTATCAAAGCAGCATGATGATTCCGCTGCATTTTGGGTTAGGAACTTACCCTAAAATAGACAGTGTGGTCGTGATATGGCCCGATCAAAAAGCCCAAAAGTTGACCAAAGTCGCACCCAATCAACTATTAGAAATCAAATATGGCCCGAATCACAGCGTAGCAAAACCCAGCATCAAGCCCCTTTTCAAATCTTCCGACAATCTTGCTTTTGAACATCAGCAAATGCCGTTCAATGATTTCAGTCGGCAGCTGCTGCTACCTCATATGTACTCTTATCAAGGGCCGTGTATGGCCAAAGGAGATGTCAACAAAGATGGGCTTGACGATATTTATTTGGGAGGAGGCAAAGGCCAAGCAGGGCAGTTGTTGTTGCAGCAAGCAGGGGGTAAATTCGTTAAAAAAGAACTAACTGTATTCAAACAAGATGAGCTTTGTACGGATACTGATGCCGTATTTTTTGATGTTGACAAAGATGGAGACTTGGACTTGTACGTCACGAGTGGAGGCTATGAGTATTTGCCCAATGATTTGATGCTTCAAAATCGTCTTTATATCAATGATGGTAAGGGGGGATTTACCAAAAATTTTGATGCATTGGTAGCCGAAAATTTTGCCGATAACGACGTAGAAGTCCTTGATTTTGACAAAGACGGTGATTTGGATTTATTTGTTTCGGGCGGGGTAGTGCCTCAAGAATACCCTCGTTTCAACCCTTCTAGATTGTATCGCAACGACAACGGTAAGTTTACCAAAGTTGAAAATCAAGCCTTTGAAAACTTAGGAATCATCACCGATGCCTGTGTGCTTGACATCGACAAAGACGGCTATGAGGATATTGTGGCAGTAGGAGAATGGACGGGTATCGTATGCCTAAAAAATGAAAAAGCCACTTTCAAACGTGTCACGGATGAGCTAGACAAAACAACGGGGCTGTGGCAAAGTGTATCAGCCGCCGATTTTGACAATGATGGGGACAAAGACTTAATAGTGGGAAATTATGGCTTAAACTCCCAATGGAAAGCTTCTGCTACGGAACCTATGACCCTATACACTGATGATTTTGACGGAAATGGCCGCCTAGACCCTTTCATTTCTTATTTTATTCAAGGAAAGAGCTATCCTGCTTACAGCAAAGATGAGTTATCGGATCAGTTGGTACCGCTCAAAAAAGCATACAATAATCATGAGAAGTATTCCACCGCTACAACGGAGGATATTTTGGCTGTTTTTAAGGGTAAAACACCCGAAAAACGGGAAATTACAACACTTTCTACCTTATATTTGGTCAATGACAATGGGCATTTTACCCCTAAAACTTTACCTATCGAAGCCCAATTTGCGCCCATTTATGCCATCTTGTGCGAAGATATAAATGCAGATGGTTTTAAAGACTTGGTTTTGGCCGGAAATCAAACTCACTCAAGGGTCAGAATTGGCAACATAGATGCTAATTTTGGTCAAGTTTTTATGAACAATAAAAAAGGTGGTTTTGAATACGTGCCTCCGTATTCATCGGGATTGTATGTAAGAGGGGAAGCTCGCTCGGTGCTAATGCTTGGAAACCAGTTGATTGTGGGGGTTAATTCGGGTAAGTCATCGATTTATAAGAAAGAATAATTAACCTAATAAGAAGCAAGTAAAGTGGGGTGGTAAAGGTATTTTGAAAGATTTACCACTCCTTTTTTAAATTGTTTTTGTAGAAAAAATGCAAAAATTGAGCAAAATAGTATTATGTGCTCTTGGCTTCAAAAAGCGAACTTTGTAGGAATGTAAATATGGTATATTTTTCTATTTTCCTCCAACTAAAAGCTTTTTGTATGATGCAATAAAATATAATGCCTTGCTGCTCACTAGCCGACTTAAATGAAAATTAAAGAACTTGATATTTTGGTAGTTTTACTCTATTTGGTAGCTATCACATCCATTGGAGTAATTACAAAAAAGCGTGCGCAACGAAGTAAAAAAGACTACATGCTTGGCGGAAACAACCTGCCTTGGTGGATGTTGGGTATTTCAAATGCCTCTGGGATGTTTGACATATCGGGTACGATTTGGATGGTGTCGATTATGTTTGTGTATGGTCTCAAAAGTATCTGGCTTGTGTGGTTGTGGCCTGTTTTCAATCAAGTGTTTATGTTTGTTTATTTGGCTAGTTGGTTGCGAAGGTCAGGCGCATCGACGGGTGCTGAGTGGATGCTAACTAGGTTTGGTGATAAACAAGATGCCCAACTAGCTCACAAAATCATCATAGCGTTTGCATTGTTGAGTTGTTTTGGGTTTATGGCTTATGGATTTATTGGGTTAGGCAAGTTTGTTGAGATTTTTATCCCATTTTCATCAATTGCGCCCTACTTACCCTTTACGGTTTCGGCTGAGTTTGTGCCACATTTGTATGGTATCATTTTTACATTTTTTGCGGTCTTTTACTCAGTCATGGGAGGGATGTCGAGTATCGTGTGGGCCGATGTGGTACAATATAGCCTTATGGCGATTGGGGCAGTTGCGATTGGAGTTGTTGCCATGGGTGAGTTGGCGGGGCATACCCTTCATGTACCAGCAGACTGGTCTAATATTTTCTTTGGGTGGGATTTACATTTGGATTGGTCAAGTATTATTTCTGAAGTTAATAAAAAAATAGTGGACGATAAGTATAGCCCTTTTGGTATGTTTTTTTCGTTGATGTTGACTAAGGGCATATTAGCGAGTTTAGCAGGCCCTGCTCCCAACTATGATATGCAAAAAATCCTTTCGACGCGTTCGCCTCGAGAAGCATCTCTGATGAGTATGTTTGTCAATGTAGTGTTGCTACCTACGCGTTATTTTATGGTAATCGGGGTCACGGTACTAGGACTTTTGTATTATAATCAGCTTGATATTCACTCGGTAGAAGGAGGTGTAGATTTTGAGAAAATTCTGCCTGCTACTATTCTCAAATTTGCCCCTGCGGGTTTATTAGGGTTGTTTTTGGTCGAATTGTTGGCTGCTTTTATGGGAAGTTTTGCGGGGACACTCAACGCCGCTCAGGCGTATGTGGTCAATGATATTTATCTCAAATCAATCAAACCCAACGCTTCCAATGAAGAAGTGAGTCGAGCCAATTATATCATAGGAATTGTGTTGGTAGGGATTAGCATCATTTTGGGAATTTTTGCCAAAGATGTCAATAGTGTATTACAATGGATTGTAGGGGCACTGTATGGGGGATACGTAGCTGCCAATGTACTCAAATGGCATTGGTGGCGCTTCAATGGCTCTGGATTTTTTTGGGGAATGGCGGCGGGCATTGTTTCGGCGATGGCCTTGCCGTATATCTTCCCTAATACCTTGCCTTTGTTTTACTTCCCCTTGATATTGTTGTTGTCGTTTGTAGGAGCAGTAGGAGGGGCACTTCTTACACCGCCTACCGATATAGAAGTTCTCAAGAAATTTTACCGAGATGTACGTCCGTGGGGATTTTGGGAGCCTATTCATCAGGAAATATTAAAAGAAGTGCCTGATTTTAAACCAAATA
>VFQN01003615.1_pt1 | contig 21764 bp, 36 predicted proteins | sample 3512371 | NCBI WGS metagenome assembly VFQN01 (sample SAMN10412370, study PRJNA504923) | tailings metagenome | isolation source: Replicate 2 from Balatoc abandoned mine | place: Philippines: Itogon, Benguet | collected 2017-08-28
GGGTGTGGTGTGGCAGGACAGGAAGGTGTCCACGTCTCAAGCGGAAGAAGCGAAGACCGGTACATGTTGGAGCGTTACGGCAAGCAAGCTGAAACCTGCGTGGCCTGGTGTGCAGGGGAGCTGAGGGGAGCAACCAGCTAGAATGGGCCGAATGTGCTATAATGAGTCAAGTCTTTCCCCGAGTGAACCTGACTGGTGTTCCGTGTTCGTGCATACCCTGGCAGAAGTAGCACACCTCTTTCTCGATTGGGATGGGACTGGGCTCTGGAAGAGGACCAGAACTGTAAAACCATACAACCAAAACAGAAAAAAAACCCAAAACACACGCCACTGTAGAAAGTAGCAAGTTGCAACTGACCGAGACTGTCTGGGCCATTCTGAACGCGCCATGTCCGTGCCTGGGAATCAATCAGCGGTAACGGCCTGCTGACGGTGTGATGGACCAGGATGGACTCAAGGACACGGTTCATGCGGCAGCACGCTGGGCGCCGTAACTGACGCCTGGGAGCCCCAAAACACACGTGGTACCTGAGCTTGTAGTGCCCGCCAACCGTGCGTGCGCGTTCTTGCACCCTGCAGCCAAGCAACGCAACACTGCAACGCGAAACGCTGGTGATGACGCTACCATCATCAAATCCGGGGGTTGGGGTATGAAGCAACAGGCCAGAGAGCAGATGCAGGACCAGTACTAAGGGCACGGCGCCAAGGGAGTCTCCCTGAGTCGCTGCCTAACCCGACGTGGAACTGACGGGGATACTGCATTGTTGGCTGAATAGAAGCTTAACCCCAAAGGATGAAGGTTTGCAAAAGAACTTGCAATGGCGGCTGCATGACAGCATACGGCCTTCCCCTGTTCTATCTGAGGGAAGGAGACGCCGGGAGTAGACAGGCGGTCGGCGAGGAAGCTGGATCGTCGGGGCGTGCGACCGCCGCCGCAGCAGCCAGCAACCTTGGTAAGGCCCATTGTTGAAGTGATACTTAGCTGGGATAATACTAAACATGTCGGCTTCGACACAAGCGGCACAATATGGCCCTTAGGGTTTCGGCATGCTGTTGAAACAAAGGGCGTAGCAAGCTCCTTCTCACATGCAGCGACCCTAAATTCAATGCCTGAAAACATGCAGAGACACACTTGGCATAAGCCGCCCTGCTGCGATTTGGGTGGCCCGACGGGCCAGTGTTTACCCTTCAAAGGTGTTCGAAATTGCAAGGTCCAGGAACAGACAAGTGTTGAGTGGATTGTTTTTATGTAGGCCATGATGCTGAGTGACGCCGTCGGCATTGGAGGAGGCCGGGATTGCGTCAGAGTGTCCCGCGTCAGAGAGAGTCAATGTGCCAACGCCTGGGCAAATAACTAGACTGCCTCCTCGCGACGCCGTGCCAGACCCGGGTAGCGAATTTATCACAGAGGTCGAAACACGCAAATTCGCAAATATCGCTACACCGTAACAAGACAACACTGCAAAGCAGAGACAACCAAAGGCCGTCGGCTTCCGTGAACCCAGCCACCTTCGTGATTACTAGCGTTCCGCGAACCCCAATATGTCTGCCACCATCGTCGCCCGTCAGGTTCAGGCTGCCGTTGCCAGCACCAGCAGCCGGCCGGTCGCCACGCACATTACGCCGCGCGGTCGCCAGGCATTCCGTTCTCTGCAGCGCCCAGCGGGCCTCGGCTCCCAGCAGCAGCGGGAGCGTGGTTCTAACCTCATCACGTTTGCAAATCGCGACGACCGCAAGGTGCGCGACTGCGAAACGGCAACCACCTACACTGAAATGGCGCGCTTCCGCCCCGACTTCCCTACTTTCTGCCTTACGGATATTGCTTGTCAAGCACATTTTTTATCTTTCTTTTGTAGGAGCTGAAGCCGCAACCTGTCTCAGTCGGCGCGGAGGCTGAGCCCCACTTCCTGGAGCCGCTGCTGCGTGGGCTGGTGCTGGGTGTGGGGGCTGGCATCCTGTGCGAGCTCCTGCACGTCGCCTTCAAGGTAGTTGCTGCCAATTTAGCGTGCTAACTTGGTAGCAACTGTAGCAGCAGTGGGAGCAACGCATAACTTGCCTTCCTTCGCGCTAACCATCCACGTAGCACTCGTCGGGCCTAGGACCTAGGACAAGCCGACGCGAGTTTTTGATGAGCCGCTGTCGCCCAGCGGCGTGACCTGGACGCAACACTCCCGGCTGCTGTTGTGGCATCACTGATTGTTGTGCCACGCGCGTCAGGGCGTGTCATAGACCGATGCCACGTCCGCGCAGCCCCATGGGTCGCGACGCTCCCCTTGCTGCTGCCCTTCGCCTTCCCACTGCAGACTCCTCACCTCTTATGCCGAAACAAACCTGAAACGCCTTCCCTTCACGCGAATCGCACGCAAAGCTGGGCGTTGGGTTTCCTGTGCCCCTACCCAAGTGCTCCGCCTCCTAATCACCTCCCCTTCCCTCTCCCTCGTGCCCCCACCCCATCCCGTCCCGACCCAGATCGGCGGCCTGGCCACCGACGGCGGCGCCCACCTCCCCTCCGCCGCGCAGCTGTACGAGCAGCTGGCGCCGCTGTTCGTGTGGGATCACGCCGTGGCCGTGTCCTGCTGGCTGCTGTTCTACGCCATAGAGGCGGCCGCCATCATCGCCATACTGCGGGAGCACCCCGACGACAACCAGGCGGTGAGCATGGGGGAGCGGCGTGGGTTACGAAGGGGTTGTGCGGCAGATAAGGGTACGGGCTTGGGTTTTGGAAAGTTTGGGTTGTTTGCGCGTTGCGGTGCCGAGCCACAGGCCTTTTGTAGTTGCTGTTGGGCTGAATGTAGATGCTTGGATACCAGCAGGGGTGTCCCAGGAGCAGGGTGTGGGCGCCGTACTGGGCAACAAGATCCTGGGACGGGGGAGGCACCTTGGTATTGCCCAGGTCGGATCAGGACGATTGTAGTGAGCTGCAAGCGAGCGCATTGCCTTAAGGAGGCATAGCGCCGCCTTAAGGAGGCATAGCGCCAGGAAGCGAGAAAGCCGCCAAGTGGCTAGTGAGCAGGGAAGGGAACTGGGCGCACAAGGGGCGATCATCAACGCAGAGGTTGCACGGGAAGGGGAGACGGTGGCGGCTGCGTGGAGGCACTGCATTTAACTCCGTGCTCGCGTTTCCAGCCTGACGCCGCCGCCCCCTGCCCTCGCGTCCCTTCCCCCTCCCTGCCGCAGTCCAAGCTGATCGGCAGCACGGTGACGCTGCCCAAGCGCCTCATGCCCCTCAAGCTGTCCAGCGTCAAGAAGGCGCTGCACGCGCTGGTCACCGGCCGCTCGCCGCAGGTGCAGCCGTCTGTGGGGTGGTTTTACTGGCATTAGGGGGCACATCCCCTGATTGCGTGGTGTGACGGCGTGATGGGTGGAGTCCTGCACTGCACAGGTGCGCACTGCTGAGGTGTCGTGTCGCGCCCTTATCCCTTTTGGACGGTGCGTCGGTCACACGGACACTGCACTCTGTAGCCATGCGCAGGATGCCGCCTCGTGGCGAGGAGCTAGTACTACAACCGTTCTCGTCTCGCCTCCCCTGCAGGCCCTTCGCGCCGGCGCCACGCCCGCCGCCTTCCTCGGCGACGGCGCCGCGCCGCTGCCCTTCCGCAGCAGCAGCAGCAGCAGCAGCGGCGGCACCGCGGTGCTGGAGCGCCCCGCCGCCGCCCCCGAGGCCCCCGAGGCCGCGGAGGCGCCTAAGGCTACGGCGGCCCCCGCCGCCGCGCCTGCCGCCGTGCCCGAGAAGAAGCGCGCGGCCAAGCCGCAGAAGAAGGATGACGACAACAAGGTAGGCAGGGGGAGGCGGGGGAGGGCAAGAAGTGTCGCTTGGAGCCCTGCACGACGGCAGTTTGCTACGCTGGAATTGGTACAACAGGACCTGCTCTTTACCACACTAATGTGCGTACTGACTCGTGCCCTTTCCCTTCCTGTCCTTGCAAACGCACAAACACCCGCGCAGCCCGCGTCCCTGTCGTCGCTCAACGCCGCCCGCGCGGCCGCCGGCCTCAAGCCCGGCCAGCTGGACCCCGGCAGCGCCCTGGTGGGCACCCGGCCCAAGGTAGGCGGGAGAGCAGAATTTTGCTTGTCGGGCACAGGTAACTGCCGTCCGGCTAGAAAGATGATGCATCTGTGCGGCACTAGCAGCTGCCTTGCATGCAAGGCTGGCTGGGCTCAGCAAGCACATTCCTTCGCGCGGTGAGCTGCAAGCGCATTCATACTCTTGCATCCGAGCGGTGTTGCTTGGACGTTTGGCACCGTCGCCTCTCGTGCGGCAGTGCCTACAAGCAGCAAGCATGCGCGTGCGCGCGTGGCAGAGGTCGTCTGTCTGGCGGCTAGGTCCTCCACTTGCCGCCGCCATGGTGTGCACCCACCACCCAACCCCTCTCCACCGCCCCGTTCCACCACCACACAGGACTCGCAGGCCGCCAAGCGCGAGAAGGAGCTGGCCGACCGCCGCGCCTACCTGCAGAACTTCTGGTACGCCGCCGGTGAGTACTGGCGGGCAGCACAAACAATTGTGGTGGTACGGCCGAGACGCATGCACAAAGCGGGAGCGATGGACACAAGCGATACAAGCGCCTTTTAAATGCCTCCTGCGGCTCCTGCCACCACGTGCGACTAGGTCTTTACGCTGCCCCTTCCCCCTTCCCCTGCCCGCTAACCCGCAGCCCTGTCGGAGAAGGTGACCTCCAAGCCCATCAAGGTGGACCTCCTGTCGCGCACCGTCACCCTCTGGCGAGGCGAGGACGGCCAGGTGGGCGGCGGGGGAGCGGGGCAAGGACACCGCATTCGGCATTGGTCATTTTGGTGTGTGCTGTCATTAATTTGACCCTGGCGGGGCGAGGAGGAACGATGGAAGAATTCCACTGTCCGCGCGCGCTTTGGCTGTGCTGTGGAGATCGAGCAACGCGCCATATCTCCATAGAACCCTCGCATCCGCCGCCGTCCCACGCCCCACCAGGTGCACTGCCTGGACAACGTGTGCCCCCACCGCGGCGCGCCGCTGTCCGGCGGCTGGTCCAAGACCAAGAACGGCAAGAGCTGCGTGGTGTGCCCCTACCACGGCTGGGCATTCAACGGCGAGGGTGGGTGCCGAAGGCGGGGGAGGCGCCTTAGGTGCCATGACGGCAAGAGGGATGTGCACCACCGGATAGTCAATTGGCCCCCGGCGAGGCAACACTGCGGCCCGTCGACACGTAATGCATCGTACTGATACTAAATTTTTTTCCTCTTCATTTGCAGGCTCGCTGGAGGAGGTTCCCTCCCAGAGCCCCGACGTGGCCTTCCCCAAGCGCCCCTTGGTGGACAGCTACCCCGTGGTGGTGAGCGCAGCAGAAGCGCGGGCTTGGTTTCGCACCTAGATACAGATGGAAATTGTCTTTCTGCAAGTCTCCTGCCGCACGGTGTGCACCCTAACCGCCCCCTTGCAACCCGACTGGTCCGGGAGCACAAACTGTCGTACATGCCGTACATGCGCTCCCTCGCCACCGCCTCCCAACCTTCCCCTCCGTGTAGGCGCGCGGTTGAATGCATCTCTCTTTGTCCTTCCCCTACTTTACATGCGACGCATCACCACCTACCGTACACGCCGCGCACACGAATCATCTTCCCACGGCTGTTACCTGGCGCACGCAGGAGCGCGGCGGCTTCGTGTGGCTGTTCTTCGGCAGCAAGTCGCTGCCCGCCGACGAGCGGCCGCCCATCCCCGTGGTGCCCGAGCTGGAGGACCTCAACTGGCGCGCCGTGTACGGTAGGTGTAATTAGAGCAAGACGAGGCTGGCAGGCAACGGTTGTACGGCATGGCAGTTCGTTGGAGGGTGCACTGTGTCTGTTACCTCCGTAGTGAGGCTGGATGGTGCACACTTTCCGCTGTGCGTTTCGGCCACTTTGCGACGCTTCAAAAGGGCATGCTCCGACATTCCGCTTGGTTTCTCCTGACACTAGCAACAAAAAAGAGCATACCTGTTGGCGTACGCTGCCTGCTATTCACCGCAGCTGCCCCCTCTTGCGTGATGCTTTGCTGTTGTGCAGGCGAGATGGAGTTTGACTGCGCGCACTGGAGCGTGTTCGAGAACGCTATGGACATGGCGCACATCCACTACCTGCACGACGGCTCGTTCGGCAACCAGGACAAGCCCGTCATCAACGACATGGACGTCACGCGCGACACGTGGGGCATCGCCGCCAAGTTCAAGTGGGTAGAGCTTGTATCGGGGGAGGTGCTGAAGTGCTTTGCTGGCCTGGAACGACGAGGGTTGGTACTAGGCATGCCTTGCCGTACGCCATCCTGGCGACGCTGTATCGCCCAGCGTTGTCCATCGCGAGGGCTGCTACTGCTAGTTGGGCAGGGTTGTTGCACCGCGTGCTGACGGGCTCCTTGCGTGGCTCGCCGTCTCCTGTGTTCCCCCCCAGCATCCACAACAAGCCCGTCAACCCGCTGTGGAACTGGACGGCCGTGCCCTCCGTGCCCGTGGAGGCACGTGCCATGCTGCCGTCCACCAGCTACGTCAAGATCACGCTGGGCGGCGGTGAGTGCTGCCACTTTATGGTCGTATGGCACCTGTATTGTGGTGGTTACTTGGCCTTGCAGCGCCGTGCAAGCAGCTTGGGAGCTGCGGCCGCAACTTGGGGAACCTACGGAAGGCTTTTGGTGATGTGCCCTTGCAAATACGGCGCGTGTGCTGACAGCGTCTTTCGCATGTGCGCCCTGCTGCTGCCGTCTCCGTTTCGCACCCGCAGGGGTGCAAATGATCACCTACGTCAACACGGTGCCCATCGACGAGCACCGCGCCATCAACCGCTTCTGCCTCATCCGCAACTTCGCCACCTCGCCCGTCTTCGACAGCTACACGCGCAAGGTGGGTGTGGGGCGAGGACGAGGGGTGAGGCAGGTGGTCTTGACGGGCGTTGGGTGTGGCGTATGGGCGTATGGGTGTGGATTACTTTCTCGATGCCGTCCGCATTGACATGGGCAGGGGGGTAGCAAGATGCGAGAACGCGTGGTGTAACCGCAGCAGACGAGTCTTGGGCACTATATCGGCACGTGATAGAAATGACGGACTGGCGCGCTTCCTCCCTTTGCCACACGCTGTATCGCAGTTTCTCGTTGCCACACGCTGCACCCATGCGTGACCCTATCTGATGGCCTTCCCTCCCCCGCAGTCCATGTTCAAAATCCTGGGCGAGGACAAAGAGATGCTGGAGGTGCTGAAGCCGGAGCAAATTCGCTCCGAGGTGTCCCTGGAGGCCGACAAGCCGCAGATCGCGTTCCGCAAGCTGCGCCAGGAGTGGATCGACATGGGCTACGGCGTGCAGCCCGAGCCCGTCGCAAAGCACAGCGGCAGCCTCAAGCTGGACATGTAAATTAGCCAAATCCATCGCAACTGCAGCAGTGTAAACTGCAGCGATGATGTACATTGTGCCCGTCCACGAGGAATGAGGCTTGCTTGCTATGTGAGTTGCGCGGGGAGAGGGGTTCTGTACGTTCAAATGCGGTCGCCGCCGTGGGCGTGGGTTACGTGTTGTTCAGGAGCGCGAGGGCCGCATTGGTTCACACGGCTGTAATCGTGATGCGCCGCTAGCACACGTGCCTTTTGCCATGGCGGCGGCTGGTGGCTCGTCCGTCGTCGGATGGTATCCACTTCGTTCATTGGAGCGGCGCGCGTGCGCGCGTGCGTCTTGGGTGGTTGTGTGCGACGCGTGCTGTATTTTTACTGAGGATAGCGGAGAATGCATTGATCTGAAGAGGAGTGTGTTGTACTTGTGGCAGTGGATGGGTTGCGGAGGTAGTGCTGTGTATTAAGTGCAAGGCGAAGGTGCAGTGGGATGAGGAAGGAGGACAGGTAAAGATGGTTCATGTCGTCAGCAACAGGTCTGGTGTGTGTTGTACAATAGCTGTTGTCGCAGGACGGCGTGTAGTTAATGTAGCACTCTTCATTAGGTCCGTTTGCATCTAGGTTGTAGGCAAACCCTCTCATGTCTTGACCTTTGTGCAAACGTGTGTGTCTTTCTGCCTGGGGGCTGTCTGGAGCAGCACGTTGCTGTGGCACGATCCTGTGCTCGTTACCCGTGTTGTGGTGCTGCCACTTTGGCGCCGTACTGGACATGCGTAGTAGTATGGATCAGGGACAGGGAAGAACCGGTGCAACACGAAGGCCGGTGGTCTTTTAATGGCTATTGCTATATTTGCAACATGATTTTATGTGGCGGGGCGTGAGCGGGAGTACGGGTGTTGCAAATCCGCTGCCCATCCCGTGCACGGGTGCTGCTCGTTATTATCGGGAAAATTCCCTATTGTATTTTCTTGGCGCACCGCAGCGGCTGCGGCTCTCGGCACCGCAATGCCCTGTTGCATGCGTGCATGTCTTGCCGCTACCTTTTTGGCTGGCTACGGCATTCCGTTGTTTCATTGTGGTGTTGATGTTGGGACGCGTATGTATCACCAAGCATGTCCACTTTGCAGGGTCGCAGTGCCGTGCGAACACGACACGCTGGTACAGTTGCTGCAGCTGCTGTGCAGTGGCAAGATGTCAGGATCCTGTTGCTTGCTGCTCCAAGGCATGTTGTACACTCAATGTTGTAACATAAGTCTGCTACTCATCCTCACCATACGCCTCAGCTGTTGCCCCACCGCCTTTTCAGCGATCGCTAGTATGTTTCCACGACAGATGGTCAGGCTGGATCATACTACGGTCAGCAGCTGTGCCGAATCTTGTAGCCTCCGGTACCAGCAGACCATCTGTCCGCGCACACGTTCTAGCCACCATGAATGAAGGTCTGTGATTGAGGAGGAAACTGAGAGTGTGACCAGGTGGTACAATATGCTTACTGCGTACTGGTCGTTAGGCCTTTGCGTGATCCTTACCTAATCGTACGGCACGCTGGGTAACCAGGGAGAGTCCTTGACAACCCTTCTTGCGATGCTTACAAGCACGGACAGAGGCACGGCACATACCCTTGCCCACAAGTGGCGCGGTGTGCCGCGTACGGTGCAGCTGCGAGTGCAACCGAGTGCCACGTGGGCACTGCGCAGTCCGTACCGTCGGAGAGGCAGCTCCCGGTGCCCTCACTCCCGGCATCCTGCCTACACCCCTCGCAACCCTTCCCTGGCCCCCCACACGGAGCCCTGCAGCTGGCAGCCTCGCCACCCCAATGCAGGCGCTGCCACTACCACAATAATCCAACGCGCGCGCAGGTTGTGCAACGCCTGCAGATGTCGTGCCCGTGTCCCTGCCAGCCGTCGCGTATGCACACAGGCACCGACATGGAACCTGCGACGCCACAAGCCGTGCGCAAGGCAGCGTGCTTCCCACAGCCCACACCCTCTAAACCTGGTTTACTGGTTCCGACCCCTTTACGCTTCATCCTGCCATCCTCTTATCTCCAGCATTGTCCCCGCAATGACGGTCACTCGTTACTGTGCAGGTGGGGGTCTCCCGCTTGCAACTGCCCATCTTCCCACCTATCCCAATCCGCCACACCTGCATTGGGCCACCCAACCATCCTCCCAAACCAACCAAGCTAGCACTCAGCCCACATCCCCACTCCACCCCAACCCTTCAAAGCTCCTCCATCACCGCCCCGACCGCCCGGCTCCCCCGTCGGCCGCCCCCCCGCTCCCGCCCGCCGCCGCCGCCGCCCTGGCCGCCGCCTCCGCCTGCCTCCTCCTCAGGATGGCCGCCCCCAGCACCCCCTCCGCCCCCACGGGCGGCAGCGCCAGGTGCTGCCGGAACTCCGCCGAGGTGGCCGCCCACCACATCTCCAGGAGCCTCAGCGCCAGGCTGGGCCCCTGCACCTGCAGCAGCAGGTCCGCGTCTGACGACGCAGCGGACATGGTGGCAGCGCCACTGGACCCCGCGAGGGCTGGGGCTTGGGCCTGGCCGTTACCCTGTGGCGGCGGCGCCGCCGGCGCTGTGCCGTACAGTCCGTCGACGTACCGCACATACTGCAGTACGGCGTGGGCATACTCGGCGGGGGACATGGTGGCAGGGTCAAGGGTAGGGGGAGCGGAGTACGACACAGCTGACCGTGCTCCAGCGCCAGCGGTGCTAGGACTGCTGCTGCTGCTGCTGCTCGGCAACTCCCCGCCTCCCATTGCCGCTTGGTGTGCGTGCAGCAGCTCGGCGTCTATGCGTGCGAGCAGCTCCGCCGCCGTACGGGCGTCTTGCAGGTACGACGCCGCGCCGCCGTCCCGCGGGTCGCTGGCCCCGCTGGCGGCACCGTCACCGCCCTTGCCTCCGCCCTCCGCCGCCCCTGCGGGCGAGCCGCCCTGCTGCTGCCGCTCCAGCTGCTGCTGCAGCCGCACGCGCAGCAGCTTGCCGTACAGCTCCCCGCCCGCCACGCCGCCAGCCGCCGTTTCCAGTGCCTCCACGACCGCCGTCGCGCCTTCCGCTGCACCTGCACCTCCGCCGCCCCCACTTGACCCCGCCGCTGCTGCCGGACCTCGTTGCTGCTGCTGGTGGGTTAGCGCGACGGGTGTGGGCACCGCCGCCTGCTGCCGCAGCCACGCCTGGTACTCCGGCTCCGACCCCAGCTGCCGCCGGCGCTGCTCTAGGCCCTGGTACACCAGCGGTCGCAGCAGGCGCAGCACGGAGTCCAGCTCCTCTGCGAACAGCGACTCGGCGCTGCGGGGCGCGGGGATGACCGCGACCGGGCTGCCGATGCCGCCAGCTTCCCGGGAGGTAGCGGGCGCGGCATCGGCAGGGATGGAGGTAGCAGCAGCGCTGCGGATGCCGAGAGAGGCCAGGTCGGAGGGGAGCTGTAGCTGTTGCGCTGTTCGGACCTGGACTTTGAGCTGCACTCCAGTGAACTGGTAGATTTTGAGGGCTTCTAGGAGGCGTTGCAGCTCGTCCGCGCTGTTGGTCGATGCCGACAGGATGGACTTGTACTCGCGACGCTCGAACTGCTCCATGCCCTTTTTGTCAATGTGCGGGCCGCGGATCAGGGTGAAGCGGGTCCGGCGCCATGGGAGGCGCACGTCGCGCCGTTTGGCCCCGAAGGCCAGGTTCACAGGGAGTTGGGATGGCGCCGGGGAGCCCACTGGCAGCACCCCGTAACTCTTCGGCGCGAACGCCAAGAGCACCATGTCGCCGATCGTATTGCACGCCATGTCGACATAGCGCTTTTCAAACGCCTGGACGGCGATTTCCACAGCATACGCCCCTAGGGCGCTGCTCCCGCTAACAGCTGCTAGCTGCCTAGCTGCGCCGCTGCTGTAAGAGCGGCATGCAATGTTTGCCCCGAAGCCTCCTGTTGTGCGGCTGTGTGAGCTGCTGTCGTTCAGCTGCTGCTGCGGGGCTGATGGACACACCGGGACGGCACCATCCGCAGCAGCGGATGCTAACAATGCTAGCTGCTGCACTGATGTTGCAATTGCTTTACATTGTTGCAGCGGCGAGGCCAACAGCGTGCGGAGCATGGCTTGTCCGCCACTGCGCTTGGCAGCCTTCTTCTACAGCGCTACAGCGTGATACAGTGGTAGGTATAATTTGTACTATGCAGTGCTGTATGCAAGCACTTGCATATGGCACAGCACGATTGCCCAGTCCCGATGCAGCATCCGTGCCATGTCGCCCTAACGCCCAACAGCACGCAATACCTCTTAAATACATTGAAACCGACCTACTATTAGCAGCCGAACACTTTGTATGTGTCCCCAGGTGATCTAGCGTGGTGTTTAGGACGTAGCCCGAGCAAATCTCTTTGTCATAACCCGAAAACGCAAGACGCGTATGCTCTCGCAGTACACTACAACATGTCAATCGACGAATAAGGGTACCGGGCAGGATACGCAAAGGCCTCTGAGCTCCTGTCCACTGTGCACACGGGGTTCAGGCCTTGGTCAGGCCTAGCGCTCATCTCAGCCAACAGCTGACGGCACCTCGCCAAACAGCAGCAGCAGCAGCAGCCGCTGCGGCTGGCAATGGCCGAGCGCGTGACGCTTGGGCCGGAGGGCCCACCCAACGAGGCTGGCGGTCTGCTGGTGCGGCCGGACCGGCCGGTCTTCAAAGCGCCAGCGCCCCGCACGTCCATGCTAGGTGCGTCAGGGAAGCAACTGAATACACATGCGCAGCGTGCTGGAGCGGTCTTGGGTGGATGTCAGGCGCTGCGTGTGGCCCGCGGAGGCCAGTCAGTGACACGGGCAACCTGCAGCGACTAGTACTGGATTAGGCTCTGCAACCTCCGTAGTCCATACCTCTTGACCGCTGCACGCTGTCGGCCATATCGGCCGCTGTGAACAGTGTCTGGCAAGGAGTATGCTGCCGTCGTTTGCTGCGCCCAGCTTGCCCTGTTCGCCCACCTGCTGCCGTGCTCCTCCCTCCTCCGTCCGCCTGACTCCAGGGCTGGATAAGCTTGCAGCGCAAAAGCGAGCCGAGCTGGCGGAGCGAGAGAGTGGGTTGCGTTGCCATGGGGATGCTGCGTCTGGTGGTGACGCTAGGGGGGAGAGAAGCACAAGGGGTCCTGGTGGCTCGTGCATGGCGCCTGTGTCCAAGGTCCATACCCCGTGTTGCTGGGAGGCCTCGAACGCCTGTGTGAAGCTGTAAGCACCTGGCTGGGAGAAAGCACTCAGCCTGCTGCACCATTGCACCACCTTGCCACGATTTCAACCCATGCTACCTGCTACCTCACACCAGGTCATAACGCGTGCTACGTGCCCTTCCACCCCATTCCTCTAGGCAAGCGCGTGAAGCTTACATTTGAAGAGGAGGCGGACGGCGGGGCGGCAGGGGCAGGGGCAGCAGGCGCCGCCAGCAACCCCATGGCGGGGCATGGGGGCGGCGCGGGCGGCGGCGACGGCGGCGGCGGGGGGTCCATGCCGCCCCCGTCGGAGCGGCGGTTCCGCGGCCAGCGCACGGACACGCCCTCGCACCCAGGTGGGTCTCCCGTCCCAACCCACATGCCGTCCTTGTACCGCTGTCTACATCTTTGTCCTCCGCACCACGGTTTATCCAACAACAGATGCCTGACAGGTGGCTGCTGTCTTCTGACTCCTTCCCCCTGACTCGCGGCTCTGACCACACCTGGTCCTTGGTGCTTTGCGGACCCCAGGGGGCGTCAGCGCCGCCGCCCGCGAGGCCGTGGAGCAGCACCGCGAGCGGCAGCGCGCCCGCGAGCGGCAGGGCGTGTACGCAGCAACCACCGCTAATACACACACGGGCGGCAGCTCCGCTAACACACAGGAAAAGGGCGCCGCGTCGGGCTCCACCGCCCCCACGGGGCCTGGCGGCGGTGGCAGCAGCAGGGGCCAGGACCGGGAGTACGACAGATCGTACGACAGGGACCGGGGCGGCGCCAGCAGCAGCGGGAGGGACAGGGACAGGGAGAGGGACAGTGAGCGTGACAGGGGCAGAGACAGGGACGGCGGTCGGAGCGGGCGGGGGGATGGGGACAGCGAGGAGCTACGGCGGTCGGACGCGCGGTTCCGGGAGCAGCTGGATCGGTACCGGGCGGACCGGGAGCAGGGAGGGGACAGGGACAGGGAGCGCGATAGAGAAAGGGATGGGGGCGACAGGGGCGGGGACAGGGACAGGGGCGGCGGGGGCAGCAGCGGTCGAGGAGGGGACAGGGACAGGGAGCGTGACAGGGGGTACGACAGGGATAGAGACAGGGGGTCGGGGTACGACAGGGACCGGGACAGGGACGGAGACCGTGGGTCCCGGCCCGGCGGGGGCAGCGCTGCGCGGCGCGGCGGGGGCGGCGAGTGGGAGGGGGCTGGCAGCACGCCCGTGCGGCGGGGCGGCGGCGACGACGAGTGGGCGCTGACGCCGGTGGTGGCGTCGGGGCAGCCGCGGGGGCCCACAGGTGGGAGGGAGGGTGGGTGGCGGGGTAGTGCAAGAGCAGCGCAGGTAGTGCTATGGTGTGGAAGGGTGGGAGACGCGTGCTGGCCTCCCGTGGGAGTGGGGGAGAGGGTATAGGGCAGCAGGCGTGCAAGGGCCAGAGTGCACGACATTGGGGTGTTTGGCTATGGAAAGCAAGGTGCCAAGGGCGTCAGGCAGCCGCGGGTGCCGGCAGAGAGGTGGACGTCGCAATCGTATGTGGCTAAGTTACAGTTACAGTTACAGACCCCAATGGGGTACGTCCGGAGAGCCAGGGGGGCCATAAGGACGAGTAGTGCGGTACAATAACTAGTGTGCGGGAGGACGGGGCTTATTCGCCACTACCCACACGCTAAGGGTGGAGGTGGGTGTGGTGTGAGGCGCCGGGGAGGGTTGGGGAGCACATGCTGGTGAAGAAGGGTCGGCCCGTCGCTCAAACCGACTCCCCGTGATCCCTGCTTCCTTTGCAGGCTCCGCCCGCCCCAATGCGCCCCGCTCCTCCTACGCCAGCGGCGCCGGCGGCTGGGCCTCGGGCGGCGACACGCCCCTGCCCGCCGCCGCCGTGCCGTCCGGCGCCGCTGCCCCCGCCGTCAGCGGCGCCGCCGCGCCGGCGGGCCGTGGCGGCGCCGCCTTTGGCCGCGTGCAGTTCGACGTTGCGCCCAGCCCCGCGCTGACCCCCAGCTGGAAGAGCACCAGTTGGAACCGGCCGGAGAAGAAGGCGGGGGGAGGCAGGGGAGGGCCCGTGGAGCGATCGCCGGACCTGCGGCCGGAAGGTGAGTTTGCGGGCGGCGTGAAAGAAGGCAGCGAGACTGTTATGGCATGTGGGTCAAAGCTGAGCTTGTCCTCTGCCGGAATCTTTGCATGACAAAGCTGCCACAGCTGGGAGATATTAATGGAGGCTGGGTCGAGGTTGGAGCATGCAATGCCTCTGGACTCCGGTTCCCACCCCTTGTTTTCTGTCTGTACCGCACCCAGGCGAGCTTGCAATGCCGCTGGACTTCAGTTCCCACCCCTTGTTCTGTGTCTCACGCCCACCCCAGGCGAGGACGCGCCCCCTCCCGACTCGTTCGACGAGGTGTACGCCCGGGAGCGGGAGGACGAGGAGCGCCAGATGGAGCGAGACTGGTGAGAAGGGCGCACATGTTATTGGGACTGCTTATTGCACGTGTGAGGCATTGTGATGCAGCAAGGGGGCTGCAGCCTGAGCCCTGAGGTGTCAGGTAGTGCTGCAACAGTGGTTGGGCATCGGCCACGAGCCAAGTCAGCAAAGCCATAGCACCGCGTGCAGTGCAAGAGCCGGGTCCCCCGTATGGACTGTCCGTTCTGCCGTACCCGCGCGCCGCCGTACAAGCATGCCCTCGCTAATCGCCTACCGCCATCCGCTAACCGCCGCCGCGAAGGTACGACGCCGAGGAGTTTGGCGCGGGCACGGACGAGCAGGGGGCGGCGGCGCGCTTCGTCGGAGACGAGCAGCTGTTCGAGGTGAGCGGGCGGGGGTTGTATGTGCGTTTGTACGCGGGCGGGGTTGGCGGTGAGCGGAGGGTTTTCGGGCCGCTTTGTGTCTGACAACATATGGGTGGAGCGGACATGGGTTGGACAGTGACAGGTGCGAGCAGCTGCTGGCAAGGAGGGAAGGTTTTGGGTGGTCTTGAGAGCTGGAGGTGCGCCGCGGTATTGCCCTCGTGAGGTCGGGGCCACCATGTCGCTGCCTTATCTGTGAGATGCGACCAAACTCGCCCGGCGGTTTGTCTCCGCTTGCCTCTGTTCCTGCGCAGCGGCGCGCAGCCGACCTGCAGCGGCGCGTGCGCAAGGACGGCACCACCATATCCTATGTGCACGCACTGCTAACACGCGCACTGTGCGCCACGCGCTCCTCGCATGCAGCGGCGCACGGCCGACCTCCAACGCCGCGTGCGCAAGGACGGCAGCACCATGTCGCTGGCTGCCACGCGCCGCGCCAACGAGCTGGACAAGGCGCTCAACGCGTGGGAGGAGAACAGGCTGCTCACCAGCGGGGTGGTGCGGCTCAAGGAGGTGAGTGTGTGTGGGCGGGTGGGGCGCGTGTGTATTAGGGAGCTGTGTGTCAAGTTGCTGTACTGACCGTAAACGCCTGGGAGGAGAAAAGGCTACGAACAGGCGGCGTTTCGCGCAAGTGTGGATCCATGGCCTGTGCTGCATAGCCTGTGGCGTGTTGGCCGCGCGGCTCCATGTCCGCTGCCACTTGGCCAGGTGCCTGACGCAATTGCCGGTCGCCGGCTCACCGGTCGCCGCCCCTTGGATGGTCGTTGCCTGAAACCCCAGCACATTCTGCCGTACGCAGGTCTCCCTTGACTTTGCGGACGAGGACGAGGCGCGCGTAATGCTGCTGGTGCACGAGACCAAGCCGCCCTTTCTGGAGGGCCAGGTGGTCAACAACAAGCAGGTGTGTATTAGCGCACAAGGGTTGGCGTGTGCATGATAGTGCTGCTGGTGCACGGCACCAAGCTGCCCTTCCTGGAGGGCAAGGTGGTCAGCAACAAGGAGGTGGGGGCAGCTGCAGGGTGTGTGGTAGCGCACACGGGTGCTTGGTGCTGCTGCTGCTGCACGACAGCTGCAGGGGGCACTGCTGTGCACCGCTGCCACGCATTATCGTGTTTATGTTGTCCTGCGGAAGGGGTCCCCTGTAAATAACCACACCAAAAATACCTGCAGCACATGAACCAGCATCCACACCTTGCTCCCCGTCGCTCGCCCCTTCCGCGCTGTTCCCCTCCCCCTCCAGGCCGACATCGTGCTGCCCCTCAAGGACCCCACCTCCGACATGGCCATCGTGGCAAGGAAGGGCTCCAACCTGGTCAAGCAGGTGCGGGCGGGCCGGTAAACAGCGTCAAATTACCTTGCCTAGCTGACCAAGTGAATGCAGGTCGTAACACCTTCCCTCTGCATTGGCCATAACCGGCGGGGAACATTTTTAAACCGCATGATGGACGCGGGCGCTTGGGTCAGCAGGCTGGCGCCGGGTGGTCTGGCTCCGGGGGCATGTGCTGGTGTGCATGTGCACAGGGTGCAGGCGCCTCCCCTGCAGCCTGTGCACGTGCTGCTGGCCCAGGACCAGGACCTTCCGCCTGGGCACCTGTTGAACGTGGGCTTGCGCTGACAGTGGCTCACCCGCTTCCTGCGTTTCCGTGCTTCCCTGACGCCTTATACGGTTTCTCGCGTTGTACGCGTACCCGCTTCCTGCTGCCCACCGCCAGGTCCGCGAGAAGAAGGAGCAGAACAAGAGCCGGCAGCGGTTCTGGGAGGTGGCGGGTAGGAGCCGGGGTGGTAGTATTGACGGCTTGGGTGGGTGGGTGGCGGATGAGAACGGATGAAAGAACGGATCAAGGGGGGCAGGAGTGCTCAGTTTATGGGCTTTTGGGCCTTTTCGCTAGTGTCAATCTAACCATGCACAGTTTTTGCAGTTGCCGGTGAGAGATGCTCGGCCCCGCACTGCTCTACGGTAGTGTCTGGCTATGACCTGGGGCGCCATGACGCAACACTGCGTCGCGGCTGGACTGCAGCCCAGGTGGCGGGCTGAACCCGGCAGCACCACCTCGCGCGTGTACCTTACCACCCCACTGCCGCTTACACTAATACACACCCGTCCGTGCCCCTTTCCCCATTGGCTCCACCATGGCCAAGGCGACGGGCCTGGTCCCGCCTGCAGAACCACCAAGCCCATATCACCAACACGCTAATACACACCGACCCGTGCCCCTCTCCCTCTCCGCCTTTCCCCCTAGGCTCCACCATGGCCAAGGCGACGGGCCTGGTTGCACCTTACCACCTCACACATGCACCACCAACATAACCCACACACGCTAATACACACCATCCCCTGGCCCCAGGCTCCACCATGGCGAAGGTGACGGGCCTGACGGAGGACGAGGCGCAGGCTGCTGCTGCTGCGGCCGCGGCGGCTGAGGCGGAGGACAGGGACGGGGAGGACTACAAGGCGGCCAGCCAGTTCAAGTGGGTAGCGGTGGCCGGTTACGAGGAACTGTGCTCTATCCGCAATCCACTCGCAGGACTGATCAGTGCTTGTAATGCCGGAATTTCTTGTCCAGTGCTTGTAGTGGCGGAATCCCTGGCCATGCACGCCGTAAGCTGCGCCCCTGGACAGTAGGGTTGCCCCATGGCCGCCCCTCCGCACCCCCTTGCAGGACGCACCTCAAGAAGCAGGAGGCCGCCTCCGAGTTCGCGCGCACCAAGACCATCACGCAGCAGCGCCGATCGCTGCCCGTGTACGGCGTACGGGACGACCTGCTGCAGGTACAGTACGGCACGCGGCGGTTGCGCACTTCACGTACCGTTAGTTCACAGGAAGCCACGCCGTGAAACGCGGCAAGGAGCTCGTGGCCTGTGGACAGCAGCCGAGCCTACTGCAAGCACTGAAGACCAGTCGATATGAAAGCCGTGCCGGGACGGGAAGAAGACCAGTTTATATGAAAGCCGTGCCGTTGTGGGACGGGAACTTGGTCTTGATGGGGCTGTTGATATGTCCATCTCCGACTCCAGCAACACTGCAAGCGCATGCTGGGGGGGTGCATCTACCGTAGATGGCAAAGGCTGTATGCGTGGCCGGCCGTGCGTTAACCCTTCCCCGCCGGGCCGCCATGCTGTCCGGGCCGCCGTCCCGCCGTACAGATCATCCGCGAGAACCAGGTGGTTGTGGTGGTTGGCGAGACGGGCAGCGGCAAGACCACCCAGATGACGCAGTACCTGCACGAGGACGGCTACACCAAGGCCGGGATCATCGGTGGGTGATGGGGTCGTGTGTTGGTTGGTGTGCTCATGGTGCTGCACCTCGCCCGCTTTGAGCCTTGCGTCGCCCCTTAGGAGCCCTGCAAGAGGCCAGGGTAATTGGTTGTGATTGGGGCGGTTACGCGTGTCGTCGCCCCAATCTCCTTGTACCCGATCATGTATCCGTCCACGTTCAATTAAAGCTTCACAGGTGATCTTGACGGACATGGCGATGCCCCAAGGCGATGCGCGGTTGCGTGGGAATGTTTTTGCGCCCAATCACGTGCTCAATCCACACTCTATCCACAAGCTTCACGCAGGATCAGCCTGTGGCGACTGTGGCTGCGGCCGAGTGTGTGTCAGGTAACAGCACACAAACACGAGCTGATACACACCTTCGTAATACACATGCCCCACCGCAGGCTGCACGCAGCCCCGCCGTGTGGCCGCCATGAGTGTGGCCAAGCGCGTGAGCGAGGAGATGGACGTGGAACTGGGGCAGGAGGTGAGGGGGCAGGAGGGGGGGGGTGTATTAGCTGTGTATCAAGGTGCTGGCGCGGCGGGTTGCGGATGAGATGGGCGTGGAGCTAGGGCAGGAGGTGCGCGTGTAAGCGTGTGTACTAGCGGTGTGGTGCCTGACACCCTGCTGCTGGGCTAGCACACGGAAGCTGGAAGCTTTGCCGTACAAAGGCTGGAGGTGACCCACGTGTGACCCCGACCTGGAGGTGCTTGAGAGCGGGGATGTGTTTCCAGGCCTGCTGAGCGGGGGCCCGGCTTGCTCAGGTCCTGGGTGGTCCATCTCTATTTGTGTGCCCCTCCCACACTGCTTACCACCAAACCCGGCACTCCCGACGCTGCATGTCCGCGCACCCTCCCGTTGCCCGTCATGGCGCCCAGGTCCCCGGCTGCTCGTGTGCTCGATCTACCCTGCTCCTAATGCCATGGCGACCCACCCCGCGCGCCCGTTCCCCAGGTTGGCTACTCGATCCGCTTCGAGGACTGCACCAGCGACAAGACCCTCATCAAGTACATGACGGACGGGGTGCTTCTGAGAGAGACGCTGGTGGGTGCCTGGGGGGTGTATTGGCGTGCGTGTGTATGAGGCCGTGTTGGTGGTTCGGCACAGGAGACACGGGGTGCCGCTGCGAGAGATGCTGATGGGTGCGTGGGTGCTACATGTCTGGCCAGTCCGAAACGAAGGTCGCTTTGTTGCGAAACATGTAACTGACCTGGTGTCCCGCAGATCAACGAGGACCTGGACCACTACAGCGTGGTGGCAATGGACGCAAATGCGCTCATTTTCCTTGTATACGCATGAATGAGTATGAGTATAACTTATTCTCGTTCCCATCTGGTGCGGCCCCACCCTCCCAGATCAACGAGGACCTGGACCACTACAGCGTGGTGGTGATGGACGAGGCGCACGAGCGCTCCCTCAACACCGACGTGCTGTTCGGCATCCTCAAGCGCGTGGTGGCGCGGAGGTGCGGGGCTTGGTTTTTTACCTTGGGGCGTGCATCAGCGTGTGGCTGTGTTTCAGCAGTGCGGGGTACAGGTCAAGAGGCCCTGTTCGGCATCATGGAGGATCTGGTGGCACGGAGCTGCGGGGTGAGGCGTAGCGAGGGTCACAGTCGTGGGGTCGGTTCAAGTTCAGGGGGCGGTGCTGCTGCTTAAGTTCAACGCCCCTGCACGTGCAACGGTGGCTATCATTCCATTTGCACATCCTATTAGCCGATGCTCCAAAGACACTCGGCAGCGCCGAGCATCACCTCTTGCCGGACACTCCTTTCACAGGCGCGACTTCAAGCTCATCGTCACCAGTGCCACGCTGGACGCCCAGAAGTTCTCCGACTTCTTCGGCAGCGTGCCCGTGTTCAACATCCCAGGTGCGCCTTGGCTCACACACGGCTCACACACAGCTCACACTTAGATGCACAGTCCTGGGTGCGTGTTCGCTTTTGGACCCACGCTTCCCGTGACCGCAACCGCCCGCAAGTTTTCCGTCCATTGGAGCCCGGAGGCACGTGTCAGCAACGGAAGGCTCCAGTAGCTGCAGGCTGTCCTTGTCCTTGTCACAAGACCACCCCTGCGCGGCACTATGTTGCTTATCGTGCTCCTTGTGTAGTCTTCCTGGTGTCGCGTACGCCTGACAGTACTCTCACGGCTGTTTCGGGACGGGGGCCGTATTGGCCCCACCCGCAGGGTGCTTGCCCTATCTTATGCACGCATGCAGCCCAACGGGTGTACCGTACGGCACTGCACCCCCATCTCCTTTCCCGCGTCGCGTGCGCGCAACAGCGTGCGACCCGACCGCTTCCCGGCACCGCCGTACGGCATCCCTTTCCCACGTGTACGTGCAGGCCGCACGTTCCCTGTGGACATCATGTGGAGCCGTACGGCGCAGGAGGACTACGTGGAGGCGGCCGTTAAGCAGGTGGGCAGGGGAGGCGGCGTAACCCAAGAGTTGGAGACTGGTTCCGGTCTGCGGCAGATGCTGCAAGAACCATATTCAGCCAGCATACTTGCAATGTGCTGGTCGGGGGCGAGGAGTTCCGAGCATATGCCCGCATGCTGGCCTGTACCTGCCGTCACACTCCTGACTACCTCGCCCGCCTGCCCACCCCCAGGCCGTCACCATCCACCTTCGTGACGGCCCTGGGGACATCCTCATCTTCATGACGGGTGGGTGGCGGGGGCGGGGAAACAACGAATGGGGAAGCTGTGTTAGTTTGATCACATCCTCATCTTCATGACGGGTGGGTGGCGGGGGCGGGGGGCAGCTGGAGTAGGAGCGCGGGGGGCGGGGGGAAAAGGGGGGCGTTGGAGGCAAGGGGCAATGGTGGGGTGGGGGTTAAGCCAGGCCAACACAGGCAGTCCAAGGTCGTTCTGCACGAGGGAGCAGGTTGCACCATGCACCAGGTGGTGGATCAGGAAGTGACCGGGCTAGGTAACAGCCATCATAAGCCTCCATGAAAGCTTGATGGGTTGGTGTCGGGGGCGGGAGCCAATGGGATGGCAACCAGCAGGAGGGAGGGCAGGCCGACGGGGGGCGGGCGGCCATGCAGGCAGCAGACAACAGGCATAGAGGCTCTCAGAGCGCCTGGTGGGCTAGGCATGGCTGTTGCACGACGGGGGCAGGGGGGCACTGTATTGGGGGTGGGGGCTGGGTGGCGCTGGGGGGAGGGGGTCGGCGCGAGGCAT
>VFQN01003616.1_pt1 | contig 21759 bp, 35 predicted proteins | sample 3512371 | NCBI WGS metagenome assembly VFQN01 (sample SAMN10412370, study PRJNA504923) | tailings metagenome | isolation source: Replicate 2 from Balatoc abandoned mine | place: Philippines: Itogon, Benguet | collected 2017-08-28
CCCCAACACAAAAGCACCCCACCATACCAGGCAGGCAAACAAGGCAGGGTAGGCACAGTACGTGGTGGTCCGCCCTGCCTCCCAAGGTTACAGTTACAATTACAGGCCCAGTAGGGCGCGTCCCAAGGTTGCTTCGCCCAAAGTGGCATTCCGAATGCCTGGCCTGGTCCTGACATGCCCACATCAGGTGCTCCCCAGTCCCCACCCGTCGTCCGTATGGTCTATCCAGGTGACCCACAAGCACAGTGTGCATGTTCGAGGCGTCTCCATGTTGTTTCTCGCGCTCCAAAGCCTCTTTGTGTGACCCCGGCGTTGCCCTCCAAGGCTCCTCCACTTACCCCCACCTGCCCCCACCCGGCAGCCCCACCTTGCCCCACAAACTCGCCTGCTGTGACTGCTATCATTGCTGTGCACCTTCCATACGTGTATCAAGTTGTACTGTGAGCCAGTCACAAGGGTCGCTACAGGTGCATGATACAAAGGTTGCCCAGGGTGCCTTACAAGGCCCGTTTACCGGTAACTATCAGGGGAGATATCTCCCCTGTCTATCATGGCGCACACCTGCGCTCGCCAATGGACCCGCAGGAACCATTCTCCGCATCCAACTTGGCCCCTGCTAATTGCTACGGTACCAGCGCAACTCATCTTGCACCGGAGGGCACTGGCATACGGGAACGAACCAGCGGCCCTACAGCTGCACCGTACACAGCTGCCACCATGCCCCCTCACAAGGTGCTTCCTTGAGCCCCTCGTTACTCAGTACTGCGCCACTGCAGTCATACGCGACTGTTTGCATCCAAAGAGGACAGCCGCTGACACAAGGGATGTCCAGCCACAACAAGAATATGCACGAAGCAAAACCGCACAAGACAGATATATATGCTTCCTCTTTCATGCTGTCACCGACGCCACTTTTAATCACTAGGTAGGCCCGCAACCCAGTGGCGGCACCGTGTTGCACGCAAGGTGCTATGGCCCCCAAATGCATGCCATGAGCATAGCGATGTGTAATGGCCCAAGGCGGCTCAGTGCAGCTAATCAGGGGTAAAAGCTATGTACAGGTCTAGAAAGCAAGCCCCTGCGTGGAGCTTGTATGTACAGTTTCCATGCAAGGACTGTCATTTGGACATCCACACCAACCGATTAAGGGCATTGGTACGCAGCCGCTGTCGTCAAGGTGGGCACACCCGTGCCGGCACGTGTGGGGACATGCGGATGAAAGCTTGCGCTCATCCCTGCCCACTGCTATCGACCTGCCGCACCCTCATGCCCCCAGCCAACTAAGCGCCTGCAGCGCTCCCCATGCCTTGCAAGCGTGAGTGCATCCTGCTGCACTGGAAACGGCCCACGCGCGCTTCAAGGTGCACTCAATCACGGTCCAGAAAAAGCTTTTGCCACCGCCACCACCCCCGGTACTGCTTGCCTACGCAGCAAAGCACAGGAAGCCCCTCTGCTTGGGCACCGGCGCCAGCTGCTGCCCGAACGCCAGCTCCCTGTACATCCGCATGGTGAGGGAGTCGTCCTTGCGCACGGCCGGCAGCATGACCAGCTTCTGGATGAGGCCGGGGATGCCGAAGCGCGTCATGGTGCGGAGCCGCTCCTCGTCCGTCTGTGTGTTAGGCAAGCACATGCGGCAGGGCGCGAGAGTGAGCAGGAGGAAATCCAGGGGCGCGCTACGCAGGGTACAGCACGTACAGGGGCGCTGCGTGCGGTCTTCGAAGGGGCACGGCTCGCGTCAGCATAAAAAGGCAGTAGGATACGGTTGTAGGGGCGGAGGGTTCCCAGCCTCCCCAGCCAGCGTGCAGTGCCATGCTGGCCTTGTGTTCCCCTGACACTGGTGCGGCAGAGTACGGTAGCAGCCCACTACATCCCAGCCCAGTCCTAAGCGCACCCGGCAACGACTACCCACCACCAGGCAAACAAAGCGGACACGGCCAGTTGCACCGAGTACGGCCGCAGCCCCAACCCACCACTGCCGTACGCCGTACACCCCCGCACCCACCATGGGCCTCATGTACCACGCCAGGTCCGCGGGCTTGAACCCCTTGATCAACTGCTTCTCCACCGCCAGCACGTCCTTGGCCATGAAGTGCTTGCGCACCAGCGGCAGCGCCACGGCCTCCTCCTCCTCCAGGTGCTGCCGCATGAGGGAGCGCAGGTCCACAAAGGTGCCCAGCAGCTCGTCCAGCAGCGCCTGTGAGCATGCATGGAATTGCGTACAGCATGAAGGTGAGATGAGCGAGCAGCAAGACAGCATCATCCACATAAGCTGTGCAATCCAGGATGGCAGGATTGGCCAGGGCTTTGACGGCGTGAGGGGGTGCAATGCATGTAGGAGTGGGTGCTACGCGGAAGTGGAGCTTAGCAGGTATGGAGCGGACAGCACACACACGAAACCGTAGTTCCCGCCGCTTCGCGCACCTTGGTGCTGTCAGCCCTTGCGCCCGCCAACAGCTGCTCGCAGCACAGCTCCCGCACGCGGTCCAGGGCCGCCATGAGGGTCTTGTGGTCGGCCGACATCCTGGGCGGCAGCTTGACACGTGTCTCGAAGAAGGGGAAGAACAGGTGCTCCTCGTGGTCGTGGTGCTTGTGAACCCGGTCGTAAAAGTCGCTAGCGATGGCGCGAAAAGCGTCCACCTGCCACTGCTGCAGGGGCCGCTTGGCGTCCACCTGTGAGGGGCAGATGGCGGTGATGGTGGTGTACGTCGTCGTGGAAGGGGCTTTAGGGGACTTGCAAGAGCAATAGGGAAGGTCTCCACGTGTGCACTGCCATTTGAAGGCCAAGAGAAAACCTTGTGGACTCATGTGGGGGGCGGGGGGGGGGGGAACGCATGTGAGCTGTTGCAGGCACTTTGCGAGCCCACCTGCTCCTTGGTCTTGCGGATGGCCGCCCAGAAGTTATCCATGTCGAAGCGTATGGCGTTGTGGGCACCCCTCATGCCTGCACACGGTTGGAGGCATATTACAAGGATGCATACTTAGCATGTGCCCTGAACGTGCGGGGCTCTTCCAGAATGGATTCATCAGACAGCGTGCACGCAACCCCCACCCACCGTCCTCATGCCCTGGGAAAGGCCACGCGGAGTTGACGGCCATGACGGATTCAATCTCCCCCACTGTCATTTCCGTCTGCTTCACAACGTCTTCTACAGTGTTGTACTCGAGAATGATGCCAGCGAGAACGACTGGCACGGTTTTCGGAAGCATTGGGACGGCTTGACCAGCTGACCGGACATGAGCGGAGACCTGCGCCATGTCCTTGTGTCTTTGATGCGTAGCTGGGTAAGCTTTGACTTTTGCGACGCCGTGCTTTGCGGTGTTGCAGGCAGTTTATAGTATTTACATTTGTTCGCAGGGCGTTGTTGGCGTGAGCTGACATCGTATGTTCTGTTTGGCTTTATATGCTATGGCTGACAGTCGTCTGACGGACGGCCTTCCCGGGCCCGCACGTTCTCAGGTTGCCTAGGAACCAGCCTCGACGGTTGATGGGCAGCTCCCCCGTGCTGCGGCACGCAGCCGTAATCCGTCGAGGGCCCATAGGTGAAGCCCGCAGGGTGAGCAGCTACGACAAAATTTGCCTTAAAATCCGAATAGGCTATACCAATTACACGCGTTTTACCCCAATCCGGCAGCGTGCAGCAGTTGCTCTGCAAAGGGTTGGGGCTGGTGACATACGATGGCTGTCAAGGCCCAACCAGCGCCAACTGCTTTGCCTCGGGAATAACGCGGCTCGGCCCGGTGCACTGCAACACCTGTGACATCTACATCGGTCTGGGTGATGTATTCAATCTACGGCTGCCCATGCATGGCATACCCATACCGGTAATGAAGGCGAGACACAGAGAGCAGATGCTGGCAGCACGTGCGACGTGCGGCATATCCACGTGCAGGGGGCAAGGGCAGAACGGCACGAAGCCGCTCGTACACCTTACAGTGGTTATCAGCGACACCGCTGCCCCTGAGTCACCTTGCGGCCCTCACCTCAGCCCTGTGAACCTCTCCACACCTATTCCGCATGACAAGGTGGCTACCTTCCCTTTTGCAAGCGTACGGAACCAGGCCCCCGGAGAAGTGTCGGCGGCGTGGCTCGCGGCTTGATGCTCTGGCCAACACTCACAGTCGGAACTCGGAAGGTGACGGTGACGGTGACTAGTATGATTTGCATGTCCTCGTCGGATGCCGGTAGGCGCCGTACCAACGGCTCCTGTCCGTACAGCCAGAGGGGTGGGAAACCCCATCTCCCTGGTGCCCAGGACCGCCCTCTGTCCGGGCTGGGACGGGGCCCTCATGAAGACCGCAAAATTATACATGCATAATACCGGTAGTACGTGTGTACGTCGTCTGCCCACGCAAGATATGGCAAGGGTACCGGTACTGGGGGGGAGGCAGGCCGTGGCGGCAGGTGGAGGGCACGCGACACCCACGCACGCACTGAGTACGAGGCAATCCCTAGCAGCCTGGCCCTTGTGCATTTCTGGCCTGCGTTCATGGGGAAGCTAGCAGGCGCGTGCCGCGCTGAACGACTTTGTGCCGCCACCACTAGTGCGCCACTGGTGCGCCACAGCGCCAGGCGACTCGTTGCCAGTGACCGCGGTCTGCCACGTGCACTTGACAATGGGCTGAACCCTCTTGTGGTCCCAGCCAAGGTGCTGTTGCTGTCGCCTGCCTCTACAGTCACATTAATAGTAGCATGTCAGAAATTGCGCCGGCTGTGGAGCCACTACGGGCCACAGCGAAGCTATTTCCCGCCATCCCACTTCACAAACCCCTCCGGTACCGGCGCAGCAATGCTGAATGCATCCTGTAGCCGTTCATATAGTAGTATACCACGGAAATATGACGCAGGCGGCGGACAACGGTGCAAGGTTCTCGTGCCCGAGCCTGACATGGGATCTTATCTTCCGCGTCTTTGAGTTGCTCCCGACAAATGACATCGTCCTATTATGTCGCGTTGTCTGCAAGGAGTCTTGGAGGCGCTTCAGCCAGCCGCACCACCGCGTCGGCTTGCCCCTTCCGCCTGTTTCATGTTGCGGACAGTGGCTTCCGCACCTGCAGCAATTCCTTAGGCAGCTGACCTTCTCAGGGAAACTTCAGATGCTCTCGGCCGCCGCCTCCAGCTGCAGCGAGGTCAACCTGGAGCTTGCCTGGGACCTGCTGTCCCCCTGCCTTGCGCGTGGCATAGGCCCCGAGCGCCCGGGCACCACGGACGCCGGCGCCGCTGCAGTCAAGTCCGGCCACCTGCACCTGCTGCCCTGGCTGCTGCAGCACGGCTGCCCGCTGGATATGCACAGCACGCTCGAGGCTGCAGCGGAGCACTGCGACCTGGTGGGGCTGCAGCGCGTTTGGGAGCTCTTGGGCTGCGGCCCGGACCCGCCCGGCCGGCACGGCGCAACGCTGTACGGCGAACTCGCCTGCACAGCTGCCACCTACGGCCGCGATACCATTGCGAAGCTTGCCTGGCTGGTGGCTATGGCGGAGGGGTCCAAACAGCACTACAAGGGACCGTGGCTGTTGCTGAAGGCAGCTACGGGCGCTGCGTCATCCGGCCGCCTCCCCGTGCTGCAGTGGCTGCTTGAAGCGGCGTTGGAAGGAGGCGTTGGTATGGAGGCCCTGTGGTCGCGTGTGTTAGACGGGGAAGCGCGGGGCCAGCCCCTCGCGCGGGCGCTTGGGGCCGGGCAGGTGGCAGCAGCGGACTGGCTGGTGGACGAGGCGGGGTACCCCCTGCCGCAGCAGGAGGAGGGCCAGGGCCCGGAATTCGGGCCGGGACTGGACCAGGAGCAGCAGGAGGATGAGCGGGAGGTCCTGTGGGCCGCCGCTGCGCAGGGCGGGAGCGTGGACGCCCTGCGCTGGCTGCAGCGCCGTGGTGTGGCTGTGGACTCCTACGCCCTACCAACCGCCGCGAGCGCGGGGCACCTGGGGGCGGTGCGGTTCCTGAACGAGGAGTGCGGTTTGGGGGTGGACGACCTTGTGTTGCGGCAGGCCGCGGGCTCCCGCAGCATCCCCACCGCGCAGTGGCTGCTGCAGGCGGGCTGTCGCGTGAGCCCAGAGGCGTACGGCAAGGCGGCGCGTGCGGGGGATGTGGCCATGGTACGGTGGCTGGCGCTGGAGGCCAACTGCCCTTGGTCTCAGAACACCTTCACCGACGTTGTTCAGTGCTGGGCATATGAACCAGGCAACAGCATCGATGACCTCAAAGAGGCGGTTCGGCTGTTGGCGGAGGTGGGCTGCCCGTGCAACAGCAAGTCCGGGGCTGCCGACGGGGCTGCAGCGACGGGCCGCCTGCCGCTGCTGCGCTACCTGCACGAGGAGCTGGGGGTGGGCTTCGGTCCGGGGACGCTGGCGGCGGCCGCTATGGGCGGCTGCGAGGAGGTGCTGGAGTGGCTGGTGGGGGCTGGGTGCCGTACCGGGCAAGACTTTCTGACCGGTGGCCCATACGTGGCAGCGGCGGGGAACGGAGACGTTGCCACCCTGCAGTGCCTGCGGCGGCTGGGGTGCCATGGGATACGGGGGTGCTGCATGGAGCAGTGGACATGGCGGCATCGCCATCGGCTGTGCGGTGGCTGGCGGAGCAGGGTGCGCCGTTGGACAGGGAGGCGGTGGAGGGGGTGGAAGACATGGCAAGGTGGAGGGGGGAGCTGTGGAGTGAGTGTGCGAAGTGGCTCGCAGCTCAATTTGAGGCGGCGGAGCGCCGCTCGTGATGGAGAGGTGTGTGCGACGAACTGGTTGCATGCACGTGGTGAAATGAGGGTGTGGTGCGGCTGTGTGGGCGTAGAATGCCCAAGACATGCATTGACAAACAGCCGTGCCGCACTGGAAGGCAGGCAGGAACACTGTGGCGCCTCTGGGTTGATGATGCTGTTGGTGGGGCTGGTGAAATAATTGCATGCAACCGGCAGTGGGGCACATGGGGGCGGCCGTAAGTGGGACTCACGTTGGGCGTCCGGGCCGCTGCTGTGCTGAGTTGTCATGGCAGCAACTAAGTACACGCTTTCGGTGACGGCGGTGCGGGTGCATTGCCGTCGGGTGCGGCGAGCATTGGTGGCAGGGGATAAGGAGCTCTCCCCTGTTGTGTAGCGGGTGCGGTGCGGGATGTAGGAAAAGTGAGCCTGATACAGTGGCAGGCATGCAGGAAAAGCAGACAGGGTGTGGCGAGGCAAGGCAGGAGAGCGGCAAGCCTGTGACTGTGGTCGCGATCGCTGATTCTGATTCGCTGTTGTGTGGTTGGGTTGCACGGTAGGTGTTGCGACTGGTCGGTAAAGCAAGGCAACTCCAGTCTTGCATGTAAGCACGCCTCCCTGTCGCAAAACTTGCAGGATGCCAGGTGCTGTGCTGCATGGATATGCATTGGCCGTTTCGCACTATGTGGCGACTGCCAAGCGCTGCCGTTTTGGTTGCCGGTTGCGCATGGTGCCAGAGTGCTGCACGTGCAGCTGCCAGTGTTGTGCTGCGTGAGGCGAAGGGCTTGGTGGTTGGTGCGCGAGTGGTGGTTATTTGGGAGCTGGTCATCGGGACTTGAACGAAGATGGCGGCGTGCTAGCCAGGCCCTGACGGTGCATCTCCTGGAGAGCCTAAGTTATGTCTACTATTTGTGTGCTTTTCCTCGAGTTCGAGGCCAAAGGCAGGGTGCTGCCCCAAGATTTGCGAGATTTTCCTGTGTCTCCTGTTGGTATACTTAGCATGTCTGTGTGTTGCCCCTGAAAGCCACGATGCAGCGCACCTGAACCCACATCCCGTGGGCTTGGGCCGAAGCGGGGTTGCGACGTGACTGCTGGTCGTGCGCACATGCGGGGGTTTACAGCAATCTGTGATCAGATGTTCCAGTTGTACCGGGCTGCCGTTGGCCAGGTGCCACGTGTCACGGAGCGTATGGTACAGCGGTGAGCAGTACGGGCACGCAGTACCCGTAGTGGTATGGGTTTTTCGTGATAATAAGTTCGGGACGCCTGTCAACGCGGACTGTTACTTGATTCGTGATGTTGGCAATTTGGCATTTCAGGGCAGTGCTTGGGCCCATTGTACACAGTGATACGCAGTTTGGGACGGCCGAGTGGGGTGTCCAGGCGGCATGCAAGGGGTGACCAAGGCCGTTTCGAGGCACGGCAATCCAACCTAGGCACCGTGCCTGTATGGCTAAAGCGGCAGACTCTTTCGCGGCAACAAGGCTGTGGGTTAGCCCGGTGGTATTCACCGCCATCGGCGTGGCGTGTGCTTCGTGACACGTGAACAATCACCAGCAGCCTGCAGAATGGATAATTCTTTTCGTGACCCCATTCGGGATACAGTGTGCTTTCCGTGAACCGAGGTACCTTCGAAGTATTTTACCCTTGCAGTCCCGAAGCTTGCCGTACACATGGACTGTAGCTGTGGGCGCAAAAGGGTAACCTGGGATCAGGGGAGATCTCCCCTGTCTGGAAAACCCACGGGACAAGTCCCTCGCAACCATGGGATACAGCGATCAAGGCGAGCTGACAGCAGCACACACCGGTAGGACTGGATCACTAGCGACAGCCATGCCTGGACTGCGTGAGCCTGCGTGAGCATACCACGAGCTAGAGGTACAGGAGGCCTGAGGCACAGTTAGACACGGCTGGTATTACACTCAGCGTAGCGGTGTGACCTGGTGTGACCGTTGAGCTGTGCTGTTGCAGCCTGTACGACAACATGTGCTAAGTAGCTACCCGAAAGCGGAGGAGAAGCACCAACCCCAGCATAAAAAAAGAAGCCAATGAAGCGAGTAAAGCTTTGCGTTGCCGTATAAACAAACAGCCCCGCAAACCTTCACGCACCCACTAGTGGACCGCACGTACTGGTAATACCCGCAGGGGAACCTCCCTGCTTCCAATCCTACTATGTATAGGTCGGCCATGCATATTCGCAGCCCCACAGAAGCGGCATCCTGCCTGCACCACATGTTCGGAGTTCCTGTCAGATTGTGCCAGATGCGTCTTCCAACAGATGCGAGCTAAGCGCCACAAAGCCGTGGAGTGAAGGTACACGTACACGCACGGACAGTGCTTCAGAATGCAGCGCCATACACGGCAGACATCGTCAATTAGTCTCTAGACAAACGAGCACACGCAACGGTCAACCAGGTACGCTTGGCGAACACCCGCGTACTGTATGCACCAAACGAACGGAGAGTGGGTGAGTGGCCCATCGGCTGCCCGTCGCATGCGGCAGCAGCCAATCGCACGAACAGCAACAACCCTGGCGCATAACATGCCTGAGCGCATGAGCTTAAAGGACGAATGAAGCTCTAACTATGACTATGAGGGTGAGCTACTGGTGCTCCACGACAGCACCGCGTCAAACCGACAGTTGTGCGCCACTTATTGGGACCCAAGCCACAAGCGCAGACACACTTGCTTGAAGCAGTACCAAGGATAGGATCCAGCGCAGGAAAGACATCAATACCGCTAATACGCAACCCTGAATTTGTTCAGGTAAACCATTACTTGTGGGGTAGTCAGTGAGCCACCCTACCCTCCGCTGCTGCTGCGGCGGCGGCCAGCATCCTACTCCCCTGCCGACTATTAACTGCACCCGGTACGTAGCTGTTGGCGCTCACGCCGCAAAGCACAGGAAGCCCCGCCGCTTGGCCTGCGCCGGCTGCTGCTGCTGCCCCTGCGCCAGCGCCCGGTACAGTGCCATGACGGTGGCCGCGTCCTTCTTGACGGCGGGCAGGATGACCAGCTTCTGGATGAGGCCGGGGATGCCGAAGCGCGACATGGTGGCGGCCTTGTCCTTAAGAGCCTGTGTGCATGAGCGGTGGCAGGGAGCGTGTAAAGTAGGGTCGGTGACGGTATGCGTGTGCTGCCAAACCAGGCAGGCGCGCCAGCGCACCACTGTTTGATCACATGCCAAGTGAGTCAGCATGTTGTCATTAGGGGCTCAATGCAGGGCCACCAGATCCAGAGATTTGCGCCTGGGACCACAGACCCCATGTCCGCCTGGACACGTGACACGTGGCAAGGTGGTGTATAGGCCACAACCTGGGCACGCCGCTTACCGTGATGGGGCGCAGGGCCCACGCCATGTCGCTGGGCTTCATGTCCTTGAGGATCTTCTTCTCGGGGACCTTGACGTCCTTGGCCGTGAAGTGCTTGCGCAGCATGGGCAGCCCCACCAGCTCCTCCTCCTCAAGGTGCTGCCGCATCTGCGACCGCATGTCCGTGAAGGTGGACAGCAGCTCCGACAGCAGGGCCTGGGAGGGATGGGGGGCGAACGAGGGCGACAGGGCGCAGGGCAGCGTTAGGGCGCATAGGAGTCGGACATGTACGACAAGATTGTATTGACTCTAGTTGCTACTCGAGCTGCACGGATGTGCAGCAGTGTATGGCACCGGACGCGGGCACGTGCGAGTGATGAGGCGGCGTGTTGGAGCTGGTGACGGGCCCCACCTTGGCCGCCTCCTGCTCCATGCCGGCCTTCATCTGGCTGCAGCACAGCTCCCGCACGCGGTCCAGCGCCGCCATGAGGGTCTTGTGGTCGGAGGACATCTTGGGCGGCAGCTTGACGCGCGTCTCCATCCAGGGGAAGAAGATCTCCTCCTCGTGGTCGTGGTGCAGGTGCACGTTGTGGTAGAAGTCCTTGACGACGGTGGAGTAGGCGGCCACCTGCCAAGACTGCAGCGGCTTTCCAGCGTCCACCTACGCATTGATAAGATGGATTGGTGTGGTGCTGTCAGTTGGGGCCTAGCCGAGCGGAAGGCCAGGAGGAGGCCCTTAGCAGAGGCCAACGGCGGCCTTGGGGACATACACAATACAGCGACGTGCAGGCCAGAATCCCAACCAGGGCCTTTCACTGCCCCGCTATTGACACCGCTTGGGGTTCACGCACCTGTTCCTTGGTCTTGCGGATTGCCGCCAGGAAGTTGTCCATGTCGAAGCGGATGGCATCGTGGGCCATCTTCCAGCCTGTTGAAGTACCATACAGGCGAGTGGAACACCGGGTCAGGAAAGAGGGATGGACGGCTGGACGCACCACGTGGCACACAGCCCACCCCGCGTCAGGCAGTTTGTTGCTCACGACTGTACCCTATGGGAACAGCTTACGACACAGCAAGCCTTGTGAGCTAGCAAGGGGTGAGGGTGACACGCTTACCCTCTTGGTGCCCAGGCAACGGCCACGCCGCGTTTGGCGCCATGATGGCCTCAACCTCACTCTGCGTCAAGCCCAGCTGCTTGTATGCATCTTGTAGGTTTGTGTATTCCACTGTAATACCGCAGAACACCAACGGCGTGCCCTTGTGCATGGAGCCGTTGGGCGCGGCAGCGCTCTGGGCAACAACGTTTGCGATTACAGAAGCCATGTTCTATTGTTTTCCTTAAAACGTTTGGTGTAAAAGTGGTGTATCCTGGGGCAGAAGCCTTTTGCACTTCACAGTGTTGCAAGTTGCAAGGCAGAAAGATGGCGCAGAAGATGTTTGAGGTGGTCATCGTCGACAGTTTTATAGGGTGGCAGTCTATCACGACAAGGCCGCTGCTCAACAAGGCGAAGCAGCTGGCCCAGCGGTTGGCACCGTACCGTCGGGAAGGTTGGTCGCAAACTGCGAGCCGGGGTCGCCGAGAAGGCGACCAGGTGGAACCCAACGCTGCACCAGGTTTGAAGAAACAGAGAATAACAAAATTTAATCAATTGCATGTGCTGGGCTTGTCCGCGTCGCTGCCAGCATCCGGTCCTGCCTTGCCTCGTCGTGCGGGTGGCATGTGTCACTGCGTGAACAGGCGGGGGCTGGGCCTGTCCGTCCCTGGGGCCCTGTCGGCCCGGCTAGGCCCTATACGCACAAGCTAATCAGCCTGCTGAACATGTTCCTTGAAGCATACCGTAATGACTTGATGTGCCGGTGACCAGGGTTACAACTGCCCTACGTACTAGTCAGCTGTCCCCCTGCTCCTGCTGGTTATTCACTGCGGGCAGTGCCCCATTGTGCCCCCGGTCACTGCTGAAACCCTAGACGCAAGCCGCCTCTGGTTTGGCACCAGGAAATCTAACGAGGTAATGTGAGGTTGGCAGGTTACCGGTAGGTTCAGGTAGGTTGCACTGTTGTAGTATGCTGAAGGCTTTCGGTCCCCTTGCAGGACCCTATCGCCCAGCCCCACCAACACCGGTCCGCGGGGCTGGTTCTAGTTTCCCTTGCTCCCGGCCGTCCAGAGCACGGGTTTTGCCACCCCTCGCGCTTTAAGGACATGAGCCTTCCACCCCCATGTATATGGCTAGTTGCGTCGCAAGTCACATCACCGTTTACGCACTTGCTGCTACCCACAGCCCATGTGCAGCCCCACGGCTGGTACGGCAGCATGCACGTCAGGCGTCCGGTCAGCTGACCTTTTCACGTACGGAATTACGCAGCGGTAACGGCTTGTAATGCGTGTTGGTGCGCGAGTGGAACACGCCGGTCCTGTTGCCTGCCGTACAGCATGGTAGCACTAGCGATTGAGGGTTGTAGACACTGCTGGCCTGACACGTGCCATCAACTGGTCGAGCTACTGGCAGCTGTCTGATGTCAGCTTTGTGCGCGAGTGGCTAACATGCTTACCGCGCGCCAGAAGGTCTGGGGTCCTGCGTCCTGGACGAAAACTTGGGCTGTAACAACTAACAACATGGCACATGGCCCCAACGTGCCACTCCACACGTAGTTTTTTTTTTCTGTGGAAAGGTTTACAGGAGATATTATGTATACCGGATGGCAAGAATACTCTATAGGGCCCCAATGTGCCACTCTATGGCAAGAATACTCTATAGGGCCCCAACGTGCCCCTCCAACGGGTCCGTGGGGCATGATTAGCCTCTGAGGGACAACGCACGGCAATGTGCCCACGTGTGTCCTACCATCAAGCCACTCGGCATATAACGCATACAAAGCTACCGGAGAATACTTGCATGAATCAAGAAATAAACGCTCCCGCACGGGACATACAGGCGAGCACGTGACCGTCAACGGACTCTACCGTACACTTGGGGCCATGGACATGGCCATGGGCTTCAGCAAGCCCCCCGAATCCTCAAGCAGTGCGCACATTCGAAGGCCCTGGGCGATGCAGCACGCTGTGCCGCTACCCCACGCCCTAAGAGTGGCGTAGCGCTTATTAGAAGGGGCAGAAGCGGAAGGCACGAGCGCACGACCAGTCACTACACCGGCAATGCTCGTGGCCACACAACATCAACAAGAATAGATCTCAGATGCACAGGCCACATAGATACTTGAAGGAGCCATTGCACAACTTGCGTAATCAGCTGGTGCACGACAGGAAGCAGCGCATCAATCTGCGCCCGCCACCGCCGCCGCCGCCAGCTTGCGTGCCCGCCACCCGCTCGCCCGCCGCCAGCTCCCGGTACATCCGTATGTACACGTGCGCGTCTTTCCGTGCGGCTGGCTGAATGACGAGCAGCTGCGACAGGCCTGGCACCTTGAGCCGTTCCATGGCCGCAGTCTTGTGCCCGTCAGCCTGGGGGTGGTATGTCGGAAGGCGGAGGTGTTGGTCACAAGCAGTGCATGATTGCGCACACCGAGTCCCTCAAACGAGCCCAAAGGTTGCTTGTTGCGATGCGCCTCACAGTTCCCACCACCCCACCAATCAGCACCGCCCAAGACACCCGTTGCAAGCTACTCCTTACCCACACCGGCACAGCCACCCAAAACAGGTGACGGTAGTACGGTACCCACCAAGGGTCTGAGCAGCCACGCCATGTCCCGTGGCTTAAGGTCGGACAGCACCGCCCGCTGCAGCTCCGCGGCTTCCCCAGCGCTGAGGTGCTTCCGCACCAGCGGCAGCACCGCCTGCTCCTCCTCGTGCAGGTGGTGTAGCATGAGGCTGCGGAAGCCCTCAAAGGTAGCGTTGAGGCAGCCTACCGAAGCCTGCACATGCGTTGAAAGTGTTGGGTCACGATACGTTTAGTGGCTGTCAGCACAGCCTTGCCATGTGCCGTACGCCTGTCAGCGGCGCCTTGGGATGGCGGGGCTCCCTGCCTCCGGATGTGTTGCAACGCTCGGCCTTGCAGGGGCCAGTCCCCTGGAACGACACTGCGCGTCCCCATGCACACGCGCGCGTGCGTGCGGAGCGGCTTAGGGAGGTCAAGGACCTGCGCCAGGCCGCAGCGTCGCGTTGGTTGTGTAACCGTGTGGCCCCACACGTGCACTGCATGCTGCACTAGCTGGCATGCCTACCGTACCTTGCACGGCTCCGGGTCCATGCCGGCACGCAGCACGTGGCAGCACACGTCGCGCACGCACTCCAGGGCGGCCAGGGCGGCCCGGTGGCCCTCACGCGCATTGGGCGGCAGCCGCACCCGGCGCTCTAAGCCGGGCAGCAGCAGCCGCTCCTGGTGCCACCCCCACAGCCGCACGTGGTGGCACAGGTCGCGGGCGACTGCTCGGAAGGCGAGGCACTGCCACGGTTGGAGCGCTTGGCCGCCATCCACCTGCGGTGGGAGAGTGGGCAGGGAGGTGGATTAATATTGGCAGTGTACGGAGGAAGCAGTGAAGGCAGGAGGAATTGTGTTTGGCGTAGGCGCATAAGGGTCAAGGCGCGCGCGCAGACCGGCGTGGCTTGGCGGCATCATGTGCCGCAGTGCCGATTGCAGGTGCTTGCGGTTAGCTGACTGTATCATGTGCCGTATTTCGTGTATGCTCTGGGCACGCATGATGTACGGCTCACCTGTTGTTTCACGACTTTGATGGCCGCAGCCATGTTGTGTAGATCATGACGGACGGCATTGTGTGCTAAGAGCCATCCTGCACCGGGACAGCGAGGAGCAGTTGCAGTCAATACCAGCAAGGCTCCTGCTGACACCATTTGAGGGTGGGTGGGAGGGAGGGCTACTGCGTAGTCAGGGGGCAACTGGCAGCAAGCACCCATACGAACAATACAACTGTGCACCCAGAAAAAAGGCAACATGCATTGCAGTAGCTGTGTTTCCATTATATGCATTAGCGCGTGAGTCCAGGGGCGGGCTCGACACCTGAGCCGTCAGGGCCAGTGCGCATCGGGGACAGGAACATGTACGGCCGAGGGGGTGGCCTGGCCTCACCCTGCCTCACCCCACGCCTCCCCTGCAGCACACAAACGCACCTTCCTCGCAAGCGTTGATTTCTGTGTGTAAGGTATGTTCTACATCGCTGCGATGCCCACTGCAGGCTCCTTGGGATACATGAGCCGCAGAAAGCTGTTGACGAGGCCGTGCCGCTGGGTTGGCAGTAGGGTCATTCACCACAGGGCTTTCGCCAAGCCCAGCCATACTGGTCTATACCTACTGATAGGTCTGCTAATACTCAGAAGTGTGTGCCTTTGAAGTTCCTGCAAAGGATTGGCGGTTGGTTCGGTCGCGAAGTCGTCGTAAGACGGTTGCTGTGCGGACGACCCCACTCTCCAATACGTAAACTTCAAAAACAACTTACTGCTGATAGGCTTTATTTAGCAAAGGAGCACAGGCTGAGCTGGGAGGAGCAGCGTGAGGCGTTCGCGCGCCGGCCGAAACTGCCCTTGCTTAGCTGCCTGCGTATGCCAGTACTAACTTGTGCCGCTATGTGCAGTGTTCTTCCAGGTTTGTACAAGGATGTTGACAACCAAGCGCGGCCCAAACGGCAAATGCCACCGCCGTACCATTCGGCAGCTGCCGAGGTAGGTGCCGGTGCAACCATAGTCCACGTGCGAAGGACTGCTATGTGTCATCACCTTGGCCCAAAACTCGGAGGGTTCAACCGAGTGTACGTCCAGCGTACTGTGTGAACTAATAGCATACAATAAAAAAAGGCATGGACGCCAAAAGCAGAGACAGTACCAGTACCCGCGTGCTCCGGTGCCTTCCAAGCCCAAGCCCATGGGCCCCTGCCCAAGCCCATGTTGAACCTCACCAAAACGTCCATGTACCGGTCACCAGGCTAAAGTGTCAGCACTTCCAGCTCTGGTATCGGCAGTGAAAACACAATTGCATACATTTGGGGTCATGCAACGGATGCTGAGCGCCGTGTTAGCTACAGGGCGCCGTGTTAGCTACCCTGGTCAGCTACCCCACTCCTTCTCTGGCCCAGGTCCACTGAGGGACCAACCGGCGCTGTTTCAGTCGACACTGCAGCATACAATGCCAGTATCCTAAATAGAATAAGAAGCAAGCGCATGTGGCGTGCTTACGCATGCCAGACACCTGTTCCAAGTGCAGCACTATCACAGGGGAACACGGCATAGCAGCATACCGTGCAGCACATAAATATTAGGGGCGCAATGCCAGTCTGCGCCCTCCCTGGTCACTTGGCAGCGTATATACAATATTTGCAACGGCCCAGCATGTACACATGTAGCACCCATTGGGTAGTTCTTGCCTTGGAGTGTGTTGCGCGGACTCCGGCTACGCGGAGTTGCAACCCATGGCCCCTGACCCCAAGCCATAGCAACTGCGGGCGTCGTACCACCGCGCCCACTTCACGACCTTACCCACCGACCATCCACACAGCCGCTCACTCCTTTGCAGTTTTGCTGCTCCGTCAAAGCCCAGGAACCAGCCCTGCCACTGGGCGCCGCGAGCTGCGGGGCGGCGGCGGCAGGCCGCCGGGGCCCGCCGCCAGCTCCTTGTAGGCGCGTACGATGCGCTTCTCGTCCTTCCGTACGGCAGGCATGATGACTAAGCGCTGTACGAGCTGCGACACGCGGTAGTAGTCCAGGATGGCCTGGCGGCTCTCGCGGGCCTGGAGGGCGCGGGGTGTGCGTGGGGCATGGCGGCGGGTCAGAGCTCGACGGGTGGGCCGGAGCCTCGCCGCTGCACCCCTGCAGGCACGTTGCCAGGACTGGGGCGTGTTGTGCCACGGCGGTGCCCATCACCCCTCTGCAAGCACCCATGCCATGACGGGGCTGCTGCCTTACACCAACAGGTGAACATCCCAACACCTGAGCCGGCCTATGCTTTGGGCGGTGCGCTGAGTGGGCAGCATGGCAGCCCTTGCGTCCTTGTGGAATCCCACCGGCGCGCTTGCCCTGCTTAAGCCCCCTCCCTTAATAGCGCACAGAACACTGCACAGCCATACCAGAGCCTCGTACACATCAACAACAGAAGTCCGCAACAGGTTCTTCACACCGCACTTGCTCACCAGGGGCCTGAGCAGCCACGCCATGTGGCTGGTGGGCAGGTCCGCCAGGATGCGTCGCTGCGGCTCTCGCGCCTCGCTGGCGGTGGCGTGTGTCCGCATCAGCGCCAGGCCCACCAGCTCCTCCGCCTCCAGGTGCCGCCGGGCCAGGGCGCGCAGGTTGGTCACCGTGACGTGTAGATCGGCGACTAGCGCCTGGGGATGGGGCGTGCGGGCCGGGCGGCAGGTAACGCGAGGTTGGGGTGGGATAGCGTGCTACGTTGGCTGTGAGCGGTAGCCGGTAGGAGGTACCCTCGTGCGCTTGGCTGGAAACGGTAAGCGCCCGCAGCTGGGCGCTCGCGTTTCGCTGTCGCCCCCTGTAAGAGGCCCGATTTTGCCTACCTGTGACCCAGCAATGCCCAAGGTTCAACCCCGCACACACCTCCTTGACCACCAACACTAGCAGCCTTAGTTGCAGGATGCCACCGCATATCCACGCTGCCAGGCCAGGCCCCAAACCCACGCACCCACGTGCAAACCCATGCCCCTCATGCGGGGGCAAACTTTCAATCACCAATCCCACCAACTGCATTCTGCAACGCAACACCCACCCACCCACCTTCATGGCCACCAGCTGCATCTCGTGGTGCAGGTGCATGCGGCACACCTCCCGCACGCGCTCCAGCGCCGCCAGGATGGCCCGCCGGTGCTCGCCCGCCACCGCCGCCGGCACGTGCCGCACACGTGCCGCCAGCCACGGCAGCACCACGCGCTCCTCGTGCTCATGGTGCTGCCGTACATTGTGCACCAGGTTGCGGGCCACGGCGTGGAGCGCCTGGCACTGCCACGCGTACAGAGGCTTCCCGGAGTCCACCTGCGTGCAGTGCATGGGACGCAATTGTTAATGGCGTGTGCAGGTGCATGCGGCATTGGGCATTCTACCTGGTGGTAAGAGGGGAAGGAAGGCAGTCAGCAGCCTGCCGAAGTCCATCTGCATCCGGTGTGTTTTAAGGGGCAGGGTTCAGGAGGGTGGACATGCCTTGACGTGGTAGCAGATGGTGGCGTACAGCGGAATTGTCGGGGTGTAAAGCTTAGTTGGATGGTAGCAGTGGGAGCGCGGGGAAGGCACAAGGGCAAGTCCACGTGGGTGGCACGAGGAGGCAAGCGGCACGGGAACTTCGGGAGTGCAGGTAGCGTGGGCCCAATGGGGGTGTGGAGTCCTGCGGGTCCAGCTGAATCGCTGTCGTAAAGCTGGATTTGGAAGGGCAGGGTACTGCGGCCAGTCGTGAATCCGTGTTAGGTATGGCGGGGGGCCGTGGGGCGCACCTGCTGCTTGCTGCGGAGGATGGCTGCGAGGAGGTTGTCCAGGTCGAAGCGGATGGCGTCGTGGGCCATCTTCCACACTGAGGGTTGGGGAAGGGCATGCGATTGCTGTCGTACAGGATCGAGTTATAGCGCTGCAGGATTGTGTCAGAGTTTAGTGGTCTGGGGACGCACGGCTTTTGCTGCCCCTTCGCCTGCTTCTGACTGGGAGGGTACCCATGCCCCATTCCTGCCCATGCAGGTTCTTATGACTTGTCGCACATCATAGCAACAAATTCGGGCGTTTTTATTTCTAATGGGAATCGTAAGCCAATGGCCAATGAGGGGCGCAGCGTGCGGCAGCTGTGCACACAAGCACCCACCATCCTTGTGGGCGGGGAAGGGCCATGCAGCGCTAACGCCCATGACGCGCTCTATCTCCTCTCGTGTCATCCCGAGCATGCTGCTCAGGTCCTCAACGGACGTATACTCCAGAAGGATGCCCGCAAAGTCAACGGGTGCGCGCCTGACTTCCGCGGGAACGGCATCCGTAAGCTGGTGTGGCTCTTTCGACGTAAAAAACTTCAACACTTTGCGGCTTGGTATAAGGCTTCTTGAGCTCCGTGAGGCTTGACGCTCAGGCCTGCCGCAAGAGCCCCCGGAGTCTGCGGAAGAGCAGCTGTTTGACCTCATCCTTGTATCGTGCTCCTTTGCGAGGCAACGCCATGCTTATAAACCCGGTATGCAAGTAGTTAAGAAAACTCCTCATCATGACAAACTGTGAAGAGATGGCCTCAAGGAGTGAACGAGTGACCACTGCCATCGATATCGAAGACGGTGGTTGCAGGTTGTTGCCGTGAAGTCACACCACCCAGACCCTTGCCCCCACCCAGCTAACGGCGGACCTAACACGAGCGACCCAACGGTGAATAGATTCAGCGTTCAGGCGAAGGATGCGGGAGTGTTGCATGTTGCGCCTGAACCATGACTCACCATGTCCTGTGACCCCGTCTGCTGTGACCTTGTGACCGGTCTCAGCCCCTGGTCTCAGCTGCCAGCGTGCCAGGCAGGGGGCCAGGTGTGGTGTTAGCGCCATCCCAGGCCTCCTCCCTTTCCCGACCCCGTCCGCGTATCTAGTACCCTCCGTCGCTCTGTGTACAGCTGTGCACCTACCACACAATACTGCGCAGTCAACTGCAAATCTGTGGGCTGCGGGAACGAACATTCGTGGCTTTACTGTGAAGCTGCTTGTCCTGGCTCGTAGGTATTAGGTTACCGATATACCGAATGCAAGACCACAGCAGGTTTCTGTCTTCGAGTATGTATGAGATGCTCATAGGGTGTGTTGCAAGTACGGCGGTACGCTGTTACATGTAGCACATAGTCAGCTACATGACATTTAGTCCACACTCATCAGGGCCCTGTCTATTACGTCACGCAGGGCACTGCCACGTTACGTACGCCGTACCGTACGGCAGCCTGCCCCACGCGCCCACGGTGCCGTACACTGACTGGCAGCCCGCCATCCCTTATTTGGGTCCCTGATGCCGCACTGGCGGTAGTGGTGCCCAGTGTTGCCCCTTCACCCCTTGCTGTACGGCAGTGTGCCATTCGCCATGCCCCTAGACTGGCTGGACCGACGGACTCTCATGATACAGTAACCTGCTAGCTATACCGGTAGCTCAAAAGTTACAACCGATAGAACTGAATCAAGTGTACGCAGGGTACACAGCAGGCAGGTGCAGCTGCAGGCACACTAGGACCAGGACAACATGCATGCATGCATGCACGCCTACAATCAGCTACAATACGATAGAGAATAGAGAATACACATCCTGCAATGTCGATACGCCAACGATAGAGAATAGAGAATACACATCCTGCAATGTCGATACGCCAATGGTTGCGCAAATGTCCCAATCAGCTGAAGTACAGGGGTAAACCATGCACGAACGCAACAGCTGATTTTGCAGTGCCATCCGCCTGGCAGGAAGACACCGCTGGCATCACTACACAGGCAAGTGCAGACGACCTAAGACGGCAAAGGTGGTTGCGCTTTGGCCAATTTATTTGGTAGAGCACACCCCCGGCATTGCGCACAAGTTCCTGCATGCCGTACTGGCCAGTCTAGGCAGCGGTAGAAGAGGAGTGCTCACGAATTTTTGCATGTTATGCATTTCCCAAAGCGCATCCGTAATTACTGTGCGTCTGCTAACAGAGTATCCAGTATCCTCGTTCATACCCAACCGCATGGCTAGTATACCCCAGGCAACAGTACCCCACAGCAACCACCGACGACACAGCTGGCACGGATACGCAGCAGATACGCCGGAGCCTCAGCCTAAGACACTGACCTCACCAAGAACCGCCCATACCATCGCTCTCAAGTAATACCCGTATTGTACATGCTTCGCTTACTCCTGCACGGCACCTTATCCTACTACACCCACCACCGTACATCGATGCATGCCCCTCCCAAGGACGCTGCAGCACACACGTGCCACCTCACAGCGCCCCCTTCTTGCCCTTGGGCGGCGGCAGGCCGCCCGGCCCCGCGATGAGCTCCTCCGTCATGCGCACAATGGTCCTGTCGTCCTTGGCCACCGCCGGCAGCAGCACCAGCTTGCGCTCGATGGCGGAGGCCTTGAAGCGCGTCATCACCGCCACCTTGCCCGCGTGGTCCTGGACAGGGACGGAGGCAGCAGGGGACAGGAGGCAGGGACGGCAACGTCAAACACCGCGTCTGTGGAAGCACGGAACCCAGCCGACACCAGGGTGTAACCTGTACAGCTCTACTAGACAAGGTCATGGCCATGCGCTTGCCCAGAAGCTCAGAGGGAAACGCAGCAACAATACGGTACACTGGCGCGTCCGTGCGTCCCATCTGCCGGCCGCCCCGCTCACCAGTCGTCGCAGCAGCCAGGCCACCTGCGAGGGCTTCATGCCGTCCGCGATCTTGTGCATGGGCGCCTTGGCCTCCTCCGCGCTGTAGTACTTGCGCAGGAAGGGCAGCCCCACCAGCTCCTCCTCCTCCAGGTGGCGCAGCATGCGAGAGCGGAAGGCGGTGAAGGTGGCGCACAGCTCGTCCATCGCCTCCTGTGGGCGGGAGGCACGTGCCGGAGGGAGGCAGGGGCCGCGAGGTCAGCCTGGGAAGGCGACGGCAGACACAGATTGCACATGCGTGCATGCTTCACCTAGCTGCACTCCACACTGCCGTGGCTGTGGGTTCGGAAGGTAGGTGGTATGCTTTGTGCGCCAGGCAGGGCAGGGGCGTGCAAGTACAGTAACGGATCGCTGACCGGTTTTTTTTTTTTTTTTTTTTTTCAGGAGAAGGGTTATGGGATTGTCGGAGACCTATTTTTTGCGGGTAGGTCCTCAAGGTCGTCTCTTCACTTGGCTTG
>VFQN01003617.1_pt1 | contig 21759 bp, 46 predicted proteins | sample 3512371 | NCBI WGS metagenome assembly VFQN01 (sample SAMN10412370, study PRJNA504923) | tailings metagenome | isolation source: Replicate 2 from Balatoc abandoned mine | place: Philippines: Itogon, Benguet | collected 2017-08-28
CCGCCGCGTGCCCCCTCCCTCCCCCATGTCGTCCCACCGCCTAACCCCCCCTCACCCCAAGCCGTTCGCCTGTCGTTCTACCGCCTACCCCCTAGCCCCCCTGTACCACTAACGTTACGTTACAGTACCACTAGCTTCCGTCAGCGTAACAGCCATCCACGCCGGACCAGCACTCCTCGCGGCATCGGAGCAGCATCGACAACTCGTCCGAGGCGGTCTGGTAGTGGGTTGGGCTGGGTTTATTATTTTTTTACGCCTCGTCATCGACCTCGTCGATCTGCAGACTTCGTCTGTCGTCCTACCGCCTAACCCCCCCGCCCCCCCCCATCCCCCACCCCCCGCCCCCTTCCCCTGCAGCTGGACTGGTCCAAGGATGGCGCCATCACGTTCCGGGAGTTCCTGCTGGGCATGGAGCGCATCATCATGGAGGCAGCGGGTGAGGAGGGGCGACTGGCGCCTCTCAGTGTGTGGCGCCTGCCGGATCGCTGCGTGCCGGGCAATGTGTTGCGGACAACTTACGGTACCACCAGGCGATAGCGGGTGCCGATTAGGGGCGCAAGGCCACGTGGCGTGTGCGTGGAGCGCCTGCTTGCCGGCTGCAGGGGCCCTGGCGAGTACGTGCACACAGGCACGTGTCAGACCCACACACATGTGCGGAAACGGGCACGCCACCCTTTCCTGGCTACCCTAGACCCCACGCACCCAACGCCCGTCCACTGACCCCCCACAACGGCTCACACCTTGCATTGGATGCTTTCCAAATGCCATCCCCCGCACCCCGCACTTCGTCTGTCGTCCCGCCGCCGAACCCCCCTCACCCCAAGCAGTACCCTTGTTACGCGTTTAGGCTTAAGAATCATCTATAGCGTTGCCGTACACCAGGTCTGTCCCTGGGCGACCCCCCTGGCCGCCCACTTTCCGCCCCTCCCTCAGGCGACACCCTCACCCGCACCCTCACGGACGTGGTGCCCCAGGTGGACATGACCACACGTGCGCACACCGATTGCACCGTTGATGCTATCCGGGTAGTTAACACACCCGCCTTCCCCGCCCGCTGGCACCTGTTCCCCCAGGCGACGAGGAGCCCGACCACATGGACCCCGACGAGGACGAGCTGCTGGGGGGCCCTGGGGGGCAGCTGTTCGAGCTGGAGGAGGGGGAGGGCGGGGAGGGCGGGGAGGGCGGGGAGGACGGGGGCGCCATGGCGGCCAAGGCGCGTGCCGTGAGCGTGCAGGTGGGTGCGGGCGTGGGGAGAAAGGTGGGCGAGGTGGCGCAGGCTGGGGCCGGCAGCGTGGGTGGGCGGGTTGGGGGCACGGGGAGTGGCAGACTGGTGTTGGGTGGGTCTGAGCGAACGCTGCTGCATGTTGCGTGCTGCATGTGTGTGCAAGGCACAGCGGGGCCGGGGCATGGGGTAGCGCACCTGCGCTTGCGTGCGCGGCACAGTACGGGCATAGCAAGCGGCCCGTGGTGGGTCTTGTGGTTGCTCTGCGCCGTATTGGTCCTTGTGCCGCAACGTGTCATTCAGGCACTGTCGCCCCACCCCCGGGCGCCTGGCGGTGTGCCTGTGTGCGCAGGAGACCGAGGTGCTGTCGTGGGAGGACGAGGAGGCCGACCCGGGGGCGGGGGCGGGGCGGGTAGGGAAGGCGTGAGCAGCCGCACAGGCGGTCAGGCTGGGGGCGGGGGGTTGCACGCCTGCGTTAGGAGGCCGTGAGCAGCAGCACAGGCGGCAGCGGGTGGCAAGGGCATTGGAGGGCAGCAGGCGTGCACACCGGCGTGGGGCCTGCGAGCAGCGGTGCGCCTACGGGTCTTCGTGAGCAACACAAGCTTGCAGTGGAGGTCGGGGCCTGCACACCTGCCGTGCCCGGCCCACCCGCCGTTGGTGTTGGAGCAGTCACACGGGTACTGACATTGGTCGCACGGCCGCGCGCACGCCTGGCAGGGCAGGGGAGGCTGCAGCGGCATGGACTGTGACTCGGTGGGCTCGGCGGTGCAGGCGGCGCGATTCATGTTGTATATGCATGGCACCTTTGTGCGTGTTAGTGGTGGGCCGAGGAGGCCTGTGGACGTGTGGGAAGTTCCCCTGGGAATAGCGGGGCTTAAGTGTGGCAAAGCCATAATGCTGTCGAGCGTCCGTACAGAACTGTGCTGAGAACTGTGGGCTGGAGGCGCGTGTTTCAGATTTAAGGTGCCCCACCTTCAGTACGTGCCGCACTGCCGCGTGTGTGTTATATTGAAGCCTGCGCGCGTTCTGGACTTTGGTGCAGCAGGACCTTGTCGGCAGGTTGGCAGCGCATTGGCTGGCTGACTTGGCGGCTTGAAGATGTGTCTGGTTCTCCTTTGTGATTGCTGTCAGCATTTGACCGGCAGGTGTTTGGCAGGCAGGGGGAGGCGGAGCAGCGTGATGCCACGCTTCGTTTGTCATGACCGTGACCGCGTATTGCAGCTGCATCCCGCATCGCATATATAGATATCGTGTTCCTTAGCTGCTTGACCGCACGTTGTGAGAACTGGCTGCGGGTGTTAGGCTGCAGCGCAGGCTGGTGTGGGCCAAGGCAGGCACGCAGCTCGCTGCTGTGCCTTGTGCCGTACAGTGCCTGACAGTACCAGCAGTACGTTGTGTGGCAAATGCGGGCCCTGGGGCTGCATCCGCGGGCGGTTCACACTGTGGGCATGCCTTTACGCATTAAAGGCTTCATGCATTGCGCAACTGACGCTCGGACTTTGGCCGTCCTTGCGTTGCATGCTAAAAGGCACCTCTTGAGGGGTTGCCAACGGATGAAGCCGTTCATGTTTCAGTTACCCGTTTTATAGTTGTGATGACAAATGCAGTTGGGGATTCGCTTGTGCCTTACGATCCATTCAGGACAGGCTCAGCTGCCCTGCAGTGCCTCCAGCGCTCCAGGTGCGCCAGCAAGATGCAATGCGCCCGCCACCCGTCGTACCTTGTTGTAAAGGTACACCCACACACTACCGGCATGGGTTCTCCCCACACACACTACCGGCTACCCCACACTACCGACTACCCCACACACTACCGACTACCCCACACTACCACACACTACCGACTACCCCACACACTACCGGCATGGGTTCTCGCTCATGTCGTAATTATCTCGGCAGACCCGCGCTTGCGCGACTGCCACTATAAAAAAACCATCGATTAATCCGGCTTATGGGCCCTGGTTGCCTCTCCGCCGGTGGACTAGGGATGTGGTCTATCCCGAAATCCCCTGACCTTTTTTGTAAAAGCGTACATACCTTGGCACAGGAGGGGAGTGCTGCTGTCGTTACACTCAGGGCTACGGTACGCCCGGGGCCCTGCGCGTTCTCCAGCAGTGTCCGGAGCCCGCGGTGTTGGCACACAGCCCTCCTCCACGTTCACCGGCAGACCGCACACATACGCCCTGATGAACGGCTGCAATCAGGCCCAAGCCATCGGGTCCAAGCTCGGAATACGCCATACCCGGCCACATTACTGTTCAAGCACCACGCCCGGCCGGATACGATACAGCGACAGAGCTTGCAGGCAGCAGAAACTGTAATTACAAGCCTGCATGGCCAGCAACTCCGCCCGGCCTAACACACTGGTCACCTCCTCAAGTCGCGTCAACATGTGGCTGGACTGTACCGCCCGCACGTTGTACAGTCCACTGCCAACGTGCCAAGCAGGGAGACGTGCTGCTGCCCTACGTCACTGCGGCCTCCCCCGGCGACTGCGGCGGCGGCCCGTACACGTACACCCGCACGGCTTGGGCTGCCGTCACGACTTTGCCCCCTCCGCCGCCTTCCCCTGCTGCTCCGCCTTGGCCCGCTTGGCGGCCTGCTGCTGCTGCTGGTGCTGCACCCTCGCGCGGACTGCGGGGACACCGTTTCAGGGGGGCAGGAGCAGGGGCCGTGTTACCCGCGGTGGCAGTGCGTGTCCAAGGTGTGCCGGTGTCCTGTGCACGGGATACGGGGGCCCCAGCCCCCAGTGCAATGCGCCAGAGCGGTATGCTGTGCCTGTCACGACATGCACACACGCGTGTGCGTCACGTGTCACGAACGACGCGCACGTGCGCACGGGCCGGCTACCACGCACCTTCTGCCACCTTGTTGTGCGTGGCCGACCAGTAGCGCGAGTGCTCCCGGTAGCTCAGCTGCAGCTTCTCGGCCTGGGAGGCGAAAGGCAGGGGGGGGCAGTGCGTGGGTGCACAACCCTAAATGCGATACATGGTACGCAGGATGGGCTGCAGCTACCCGGCGTGCGTGCAGGGTAGGGGGGAAGCACCCAGCGGCGTGCCGGTCCGAGGGGCCTGCGGCGTTGGCGCACAGCGGCTAGGCAGCGGCATACTGCCCTTCCAGTATATGAGCAAGAGGAAGAATGCAATACTGCGGCATACATACTGCCCATATGAGCAAGGCAACTCAAGCATAGGTCGCATTTCCGTGAGTGTCCTGCCCTGCACAGCGCAGCCCGCGCTGACCCGTGCCATGGCGCTACCCCTCCAACTTCCCCTTCCGCCCCACCCTACCCACCAGCCGCTCCGCCTGCCCCTGCCCCGCCGCCACCTGCTCCCGCAGCGCCGCCTCCCACGCGAACAGGTCCTCAGCCTTGTCCAGCGGCATGGTGCTGCAGGCGCTGCGCTCCCAGCGGTCCAGGAACTGCATACCAGGGGGGGTGGGGGGAGGCACTGAGCGATGGGGGCAGGGGGCATGAGCGGTGGGGCGGCAGAGGGGCTAGGCGGCGAGAGATGACCGAAATGCCAGCGCCTTGGACACTCCGTCAGCGGCGCATCAGCGGTGCATACGCGGCGTTTTGAGAGTCGGCGGTATCCCTCCTGCCTCGTGCAGCTTGCCGCAGAGCATACGCCGCCCAGTGTTGCCCACACCGACGCACCATGACGGCGCCCTCCTCTTGCCTGCACGGACACCCTCGTGCACCGCACTTGTTCCTACTTCCAGGTACCGCCGCCCTCACGGAGCCCGTGTCAGCACCCCCAAGCCCACGAGCTCACGTCGCCTCCCACCGAACCACGTCCCCATAAGGCCCGCACCCACCACCGCGCCGTCTCCAGCCCGCACCAGCACCGCGCCCGACCCCGCGCCCCCGTGCTGCTGCCCGCTGTCGTGCAGCAGCGCCAGCAGCCGGCCCAGCTCCGAGGCCACACGGCACAGCTCCGAGTCAGACACCTCATCGGAGGCGGAGGTGGGTGCGTGGGCGTGGGCGGGGGCGGAAGGGGCATCGGCGCCCGAGCCGCCTGCAAGGGGCGGCCAGGGCGGCGCGTGAGGCGACTCCGGTGCGTGCCGGTAGTTGTGTGGCACTCATGCCAAGCCCAGGCAGGTGCCTGCATGTAGGTCTATAGACGTAAACTCCTCGCTCAACACTACTTGCACGCTTCAGCATTGCAGTAGCCAGCAGACACTGGGCACCTTGCCCGGTAGCTTCCCGCGACCTCTTCACGACGGAGCCATGTACGGCGCTCACCTTCCTGCGCGTCCCCCTGCCCCTGCTTCCCCCCCTCCCCTTGCCCCTGCCCCCCCTGCCCCCCTTGCTGCCCCCCTTGCTGCTGCTGCTGCGCCCTGTGCGCCGCCGCCATCTCCGCCAGGCTCCTGCCGCCCTCCACCCGCTCCACCAGCGCCCTGCCGACCCGCGGGTCCGCCCAGTACACCAGCGGCACGCGCACGCCCAGACGCACAGCCCGCGCCATGCACTTGACCGCCTGCGGAAGGGGGGGAGGGAGCAGGGGGAGGGGCAGGGGCGGAGGGCTGGAGACGGTGCCAGGACGGGGATCGATGGTGTGCGTAGGCTGGTCAGTACGTATATATACGGTACCAGTGGAGAAAGGAGGACCCTGGGGGTACTGGTACGTTCCGCGATTTGCAAGGTAAGTAGGTCGCTTGGGTTGCGGAGTGAGGGGTCAGGGTCGAGGGATAGTGGCCGGAGCACAGCAGCTCAGACGGAAAACAATTGCAAGCAGTCTTAGCGCAGACGTGACGTCGGCAGCATGACTGCGCATGAACACTATTAGACCGTCACAGGCAGCATCAGGCGCGTTCGAGTCAAAAGGCAGGACCATGTTACAGGCAAGCAAGCGAACGGCTGAACGCGCAGGCAGCCTCCCTCCCCCCTTTCGCACATTGTGCAGTGTCCCCAGCGGGGCCGCGCCCCTGCTGCTGCCGCCGCTGCTGCCTCCTCCTCCACCGGCAGCTCCCGTTGCATCGCCAGCGTCCTCAGATCTGGCTCTCTTGTTGGAGGGGATGTAGGGCGCGAGGACCACCTCCACTGCCGGGCGGCCGAGGAAGGTGCACGCCTTGCCCCCCTTGGGGGCGGTGGAGGGCCCTTCGCCCTGCACCACAAAGGTGGGATGGAAGGCAAGTGTGTAACATCTGTCTGCAGATGCTAACACGGCATACGTGAGCTCGCAAACCCTCGCGTTCGTCGCGCAGCCCTATACCTGCGCCGTCAAGCTGTCGACTCCTGAGCTGTCACCCATCATGTACAGGGCAAAAGTGGATTTACAGCTGGCGTGATTGAAGGCCCCAGTCCTGTACCACTTAGTCCTTGGAGCTGCGCTCCGAAGCCCTGGAAGCTGTTCAAACGTTGCGTACCAAGCACAGAGCTGTATTTCCGTAACAGCGCATTCGTCACATAAGCTTCAAGCTCATACCACATACTTTGCCGATCGCCGGCCGTCTTTATAAAGCCCACCAGACCTATCGAAAGCTCCTTGCCGGCCGCGCGGCCAAGTGAACAAATGGTAGGAATGATTCTTTCGGCCATGGGTGCAACATTTTACCTGTCACATGAACGGAGTACTGTGAGCGACCGGTTGGGGATCTGCATTCCTTACAGGCCGACGCGGCTCCAAGCGACGCTGCAGCGGCGCCTAAACCGGCGACTCCTGAACCAGGTGAGCAGGCAATACTAGTGCGCGCACTGGTTTTTACCAGGCCGCGCACACGCGTCATGCGGGCGACCTTCAGCTGGTTGTCAGGCCGTCCCACCCGGGACTCCCCAGTACATCTTACTTATTCCCCGGCCCTTATGTGCGTTCCACAACTGCAGTGAAGAAGTCCTGGGCGGATGAGGCTGAGGAGGCTGACGGCCCGCCCCCGGGCTTTGACGTCAAGGAGGTTACGGACAAGCTGGCGCAGTCCGCCAAGGTGCGGGGCGGGGCGGGGCACCCGGTGTGGAGGGACGGCAGGCTGGCCTCCAAACCCACAGCTCCCGGAGGCCATGGCGGCTGTACGGTACAAGCAGTACGGCCGTGGCCAGGCTTCTGGGGCGGGCAGGACTAGGCCCCACCGCAAAGCACGTCCGGCAGCGAGGCGTGCGGACCTCGAGGGCCTGTGACAAGCAGCACAGGGAAACCCCCCGCAAGCACTTGGACAGTATAAGCAGTTGCAAAGTGGAAACGACAAAGTTTGTAGGGTAATACACCGCACGTAGGGGGAGCCGTTAACCGTTTGCACCCTTGCCCTGCGATGGGTAAGGTACCTACCCATCACTCAACAGGATGTACCTGCGCTCCACGCGTGATGTGCCATTACACCGCCATAGTCGTGCTCGTTCTGTCGTACACGCCCGTCGAAGTCGCCGTCCACCCTCCCGTGCATGCCGCACATCCGCTGTACGGCTTCTTCGCGTTTCACACGTACCCCCTGTACGGCAGGTGGACGAGCCCGGCGTGGACGAGCCTGACCTTGCGCTCAAGAGCGAGGGCCTGCGGGAGCGGCCGGAGGCGGAGATCACCACCAAGACGGAGGTGGGTGGAGGGTGGCGCAGGGGGGTGGGGCACCAAGGGGGAACCAAAGTACTAGTTACGCGAGGTGGTGGCAGTGGTAGCTGTAGTAAAAGTACGGTAAGGAGAAATTCGGCCTACTGTAGTTGCGGTCCGCCTAAGGCGGGGGGGGGGGGAGGGGGGCGGGATGGTGGAGCACAAGGGTGGAGCACAAGGGTGGCGCGGGCCAGGTGCGGTGGGTGGAGAGGAGGGTATGGGGCGTGTGGGGTGCGGAGCAGGCTGCGGCCGGAGCGGCAACAGCATTGGGCCACTGGTAATTTGCTGGTGCCTCGAGTCCTGGGAAACCAGGTGTCGAGCCGGAGCGTCGAGGCGAGCTCAGCGCCATCAGCAGCAGCAGCAGCAGCAGCGGCAGCCCGGGACAAGCCTCTCGGTCGAGTTGACTAGGCGTATCACCTAGGAGGGCTGCCAGCCTGGTTGCGGGGCGGCCGGCTCTGGGCGGACCACGCGCTGGGCCTCGCCGTACCCCCACCCACCATGCCAGCAGCGGCAGGGTGCAGAGGAGGACGTGGGGGGGCAGCCTCGCACACGGAGCGACCGTTTTGGGTGGGGCCAGGCAGCTGCGGGAGGGAGCATCGAGGCCGGGGCACCAGGCGGGCGAGCAAGGCGGGTACGCCAGGTCCTGGCACACGTGGGGCCACGTGCCGCTGCCCTGCGCGTCCTAGGGGCATCGTGGTGCTCAGCTGGGCGGTAGGGACCGGTCCCGTGCCCGCCTTACGTCCGGGGGCGCACGGAGGGCGGTACCGACGGTGCGTCAAAAGGGCAGCAGACGCGTTCCGGGGCCGCGCTGACACAGCTACGCACCCCTACGACGGCGCGAATGGTCAGGATGCTGCATGGTGGGGTGCAGTGGCTGCTGGGGGGCGGTGGGCCAGCTGGGGGCTTTGCGCAGCCAAGCCCGGGGATTGACGTGGTTCTGGGCAGAGCACCGCATGCAAGTGTGGCTACCCGAATGCAGTGGTGCCGCGTGCACCGCTTGGTGCAGCGCTCAACCCGTCGTGCGTTCGCCGGCGCGGGCAGCGGCCCGCCTGGCGACCAAAGCGCCCTGCCAGCTGTCCGTGGGCGGTAGACTCCCTCCATGCCAGCGACCAGCAACAGTGCGGATGCAGGGAGAGGGCTGGGTGCACAGGCAGGGAAGAGGCAGGGGTGGCGGGCCAGGGGAAGGTGCAAGCGGCTCCCTCCTGCCCGACCTGCTGCACCCAGCAAGGCGGGCGCAGGGCACCAGGGCAGGGCAGGGAGCAGGGCTGCCACCCCATGGGCGCGCGGCGGCGCCCCTGGAGGGTGGCTGCACGTGCAGCACCTGGGGCGGGGGGTGCGGGTGGGCAGCAGCTTGGCGTGAGGCAGTGCTCGGCGCACGCTGCGTCATCGGCGCAGGAGGCGGCGGCGGCGGCAGCAGCAGCAGCAGCAGTGGCTGGATCTCTTATGTGCTTGGTGCACTGAGCGCGGAGCGTTGGGGAAGGGCTACCGGCGGTGGGGGCCAGCAGGGAGTGCCGTACGCAGTGCGTGCCAGCTAGGCACTTCTGCTGCGTGCGGCTAGGGTGGCCGGGCTCAGCACCTGACTAGAATGTAGCAGGAGGCACCCAGGATTACTACTATCTACGCCCTGGACGAGCTTTCCTTCTCGCCCCACTGCCCTCCGGCTCACAGCCTGGGGCCCGCACGCTCCTCCCGCTCGCGACCGCGCCGTCACTGGACCCACTGCCCTGCTCCCCACCCTGCACCCACGCACCTCAGGGCGGCACCCTAATCCTGTCATGATACATGCTTTGTGATCCCTGCTCACACCCTACTCACGCACCTCAGGGCGACTCCATCTACGCCTCGGCGCACAAGTTCGAGGAGCTGCCGCTCAGCCCCGAGCTGCTCAAGGTGTGTGCGTGCATGTGTGATACCTGTGTGTGCCGAATTGGCGGTGCGCATGCGTGGGACAGGTTGTGAGGTGCCACCGTTTGGCCACGAGCTGCTCAAGGGGGGTTGACTGGCGTGGCGGGGTGGGGCTGGGAGGGCGATCTAGGCTGCTACCGTATGGCGGGGAGCGCAGTGATGCATGGCGGGCTCAGGGCCCTGGCGGTCGCGGGCCTCCTTGAGCCTTGGACGTGCGTTCGCGGTGGGGCTGTGGGTGTTTACAGCTGCTGCGGGGAATGGGTAAGGATGCGCGTCGGCCGGAGTGGGGTAGGGCTGGGCTAGGAACGGAAAGGAGTGGTGCTGCACCGCCATTGCTGCGTTATGCACAGGGGGCCGGCCAGCTTTGACCCCAGGCTGCTATTGGAAATTGACCATCCCGAGCAAAACGTCAGACACGGCGCAAAGCTACCTTCTCACCCCGCGCTTCCCTGCACCCCTCGCCGCGCCAGGGGCTGTACGTGGAGATGAAGTTCGAGCGGCCGTCCAAGATCCAGGCGCTGACGCTGCCCATGATCCTGACCCCGCCGCACAAGGACCTCATCGCGCAGGCGCACAACGGCAGCGGCAAGACCACCTGCTTCGTGCTGTCCATGCTGTCGCGGTGAGGCAAGGGAAAGCGGCGAGGGGATTGCGTAGGGGCGAGGAGGCGCAGTGCTAGTCCTGCGCAACCCCAGACTCGCTATTGAACGTTTTGCAGGTTCACTCTGTCCCGTCCTTCACGCCGTGCCCCGCCTCCCCGTGTGCCCCCGCTTGCCCCGTCGCATCCCCGCAGGGTGAACCCCTCGGTGCGCGGCACGCAAGCCATGTGCATATGCCCCACCCGCGAGCTGGTGGTGCAGAACCTCACCGTGCTGCGCAAGATGGCCAAGTACACGTCCATCAGCGCCACCTCCACAGCCAGCGAGACGGAGGCGGGCGGCGGCGGCATCCGGAGGGACCCCATCACCGAGCACGTGAGCGCAGGGGACGGTGGATGGGGCGGGGGGTGACTGCGAGACGCACCCCATGGACCGATGTGTCTCAAAGGTTGCCCAGCAGCTGCAACAACGGACAGCAGCAGTTCAGTTTTTGTACCTTGTCGCGCATACCTACAGGCGGGCGGGGGCTGGCTGGAGCAGGGGGTTTGGGGGGCGTCGCGTCTGGGGGGGGGAGGGGTGGGGTGGGAGGACGGGGCGCCTGCTTTCGGGCTCAACAGGGACGGTGTTTGCAAGGCAGCCGGGAGTTGAGGTTTATGTGCGTCTCGGAAAGGAGTCGCCTGCAAGTCGTGGGGTCCACGGCTAGGATCGAGTTCCCGGCGGTTACCCACGCAGACTGCGGAGATGCCATCATGGGTGCTGCCACCCGCCCCACCCGCAGGTTGTGATCGGCACGCACGGCAAGCTGAAGAACTGGGTGTCCAAGCGGCTGCTGGACCTGGACGGGGTGGTCATCCTGGTGTTCGACGAGGCGGACGAGATGCTCAAGGTGGGGACCGGGGACGGGTGTGTGTTAATGCTGTGGGTGCATGTGTATTATGACGAGGCGGACGAGATGCTCAAGGTGGGGGCCGGGGTGCGGAGGGGGGTTGACCGCGGAGCGGCAAAGTAACCGAACCGGAAACGGTCAGCCTGCGGACAGCGAGGTGAGCGGCAGGCGAGAAGCAAGGCAAAAGGTTTGAAACGTACCGAGTAATACTTTCCGACGGGAGGGACTGCGGTGGCTGCGGCTGCATGGTGGGGTTGGCGGTAGAATGGGGGGGGGGTGGGGGGAAACAAAGTACTAGTAACGCGAGGTGGAGGTAGTAGTGGGTGGGGGGGGGGGGTGTATCAAGACGGTGGGTGCATGTGCCGTAGGGCGAGGCGGAACTCAAGTGACTTGTCCCGAAGGGGTTAATGAGCTTGACTGAGCTGACTGGGTGCTTAGGCATGTAGGTGTGCTTGGAGTTTGTGTTGGCTTGGAATGCAAATTCCCTTTTATGGCGTTTTCACCATAAGGTGCTGTATAACAGCGGGCTATGCTTGCGGGCCACGTATCGCCATTGCCTCGCTATCGTCGCTATTGCGCTGTCTGACCGACCTGCCAGAAGGTGGTTCTGCCCCCTGGACAAAACCGTTGCTGCAGCTCAACTCAGCCCCCCTGCCGCTGCCGGCCCCGCAGGCGGACGGCTTCGCAGACGACTCCGTGCGGCTGATCAAGCAGATCCGGAAGAAGAACCCCAAGGTACGGCACCCGGTGCAGGGCGGAGGAGCGAAGCGGCCGCGAGGGTGTCTGTGTGTGCAGGGAACACACGGTGACTGCACGCGTTTTTGCCGTGACAGGAGCCGGAAGGGCTTGGCGAGTGGGGTAGGAATCTACACAGTCACCTTATCCCACCTACCGTAACCTCGTAGGAAATGGGCGCGCATCGCCCCCAATCCCTATGCTCGCCCCACACACCCACCGTGCGCTTTTTCCTCCCGCTCTCCTCTTCCTACATCCCATTCCAGGTCCAGCTGCTGCTGTTCTCCGCCACCTTCAACGACGTGGTGAAGCGCTTCGCAGTCAACATCGCGCCCAGCGCCAACCAGGTGGGGGTTGTAACACACATCCTAGTGTGTCGACAGGCGGCATGTGACACATGTCCAATGCACTCACCCGGTGGGTGTTGTACTCGTTGGGGTATGCACAAATGATCCTGGTGCGGTGGCGGGGGGCAGACTGGGATGCCGCGTGCGCGATTCCGCCAACGACCGGCAGTCCGCTTAGGGGTCGGCTGGAAGGGGCTGAACGGGAGGGTGCGGGCAGGGCGACCAAGGGGTTGGGGCACGGAGACGCAGGCTCGTGGGGAAGGGCAAATAATGCACCTCAAACGGTGCTGGCCCTTTCTCGCAACCACTAACGGCTGACCTGCCCCTCCCCCTTCTCCACCCCTCCCCAGGTGTTTGTGGCCAAGGAGCAGTTGTCGCTGGACGTCATCGCGCAGTACAACGTGCGGTAAGCGGCGGGCGGGACGGCAGGGCGGTAGCGCGGAATGCGGTGGGAGGGGCCGTAGAATCTGCAGTGGATGCCGGGCCCGGAGGAGTCTAGTCCCTGAGGCCCAGCTGAGGCTGTATTTGCACTGCAGCTGGCGGCATGGGCAAAGGGGTCAACGTGAACTGTGCTGTATCACCGTGAGTTGGGGTTTCGGGGCAAGGGGGCTCTTGAGGCTGAGGAGACAGCGCAGACGCCTGTTGCCGCGCGCGTGCCCCGCTCTGCCGCTGCTGCCCTCCTCCGCATTGGCGGCACCTGCCTCGTGCCGCGTGCCCATGAGCCACGCGGCCGCTCATGCCCCTGTCCCTTGCACTGTCGCACACCCTGCTCACTGCTGTCCCGGGCGCGTTCCACCCTACCGTGCCCACCTGTGCGCCCACGCCACGTTTCACTCTTGCTTACCATCACCAACGCCCGCAGCTGTCCCGACCGCCCGGCCAAGACGCGCGTGCTCAAGGAAATGATCTTCCCCAACTGCGAGCGGCTAGGCCAAACCATCATCTTCGTGCGCACAAGGGACACTGCCAAAGCGCTACATGCGGGTGAGTCTGACACAAGGACGTGTTCACAGTCAGTCTTGTCCGGTCTGTGCCGTAGGTACTCCCAAACCTCGCAAACCTGCGCCAGAACATATGCTAGTTCAGGGTGTTCCTTGCCGAGACTACCCGTGCGTTATTATGCTACCGTCTTCCGAATGGATCCCTACCCGCTCGGCGGCATTGCATAGGCGTCCTGTGCGAGCGAGCCATGTCTGGGATACGAATGATGTGGGGCAATGTTATACCAGTCAGTATGTCATTCCCAAATGGAACGCGCGGAGCCTCAGAAAACTGCCGTTGCTTCCGTCACAACCAATGCGGTATGCTTTGCTTGCTGGTATTACCCTGGTATTATGTACCGGTATAACTCATTAATTATGTACCGGTACTATACATACAATATAAGGCTGCTGTTGCGGAAACCCGGAGTAATGTCGGTAGTATCTTTGGGGGGTGGGCTAGGCGTCGCCCAGCGGTCCAGCGGGGCGTAGTGTAAAGGTTCCACAGATTTTCAGAAGTATATTTTATTCATTCTTTTATGACAAAGATGCCTCGCGACGGCTCCGTTCGACCGCCCGCTAGTCGGATCCTCGACGTGCGACTTTGTACTTCTGCACAGCTCCTACGCGCACTACCGCACTTTATTACGAGATCCTGTACTAGGGTATGTCTGACGCAAAGTATCATTCCACTGTGTATAAACTCTACACCTCGTATTTTTTGGAAGGATGGCCGTCGATTAGCACGCAGGGGACTACCCCACCCGCCTCTGGCCCGCTGGCCTCCTCCCCGTTCCTCCACACCCAATCCGCACCTGCTCCCTCTGTAGTGGGGCACATCATTTCCGACACTGCCGCCCTGCTCACTCCCAACATCCTCCTCGTTAGGTTGCCTGCATCCAACGAGCTTTCTCCTCATTCTCGCCCCTTCCCCTCCCGTCCCCCTCTCTCCCACCCCCACACACCCCCACACAGAGATGGAGCGCGAGGGCTACAAGTGCACCTCCATCACAGGCGACATGCAGCACTCGGACCGAGACCGCGTGGTGCAGGAGTTCAGGGACGGCACCACCAAGATCCTCATCTCCACGGACGTGCTGTCACGCGGCTTCGACGTCAGCCAGGTGGGCCTGCGACCGGACCGGGCCTTGGGGGGCTGGCGGTGAAGTGTTTAACGCCAGCTGAAGCGCTTGCCTTTCCCGTGGCGCCTGCTGTTGTGACTGGAGGATCACCCCTGCCCGCCTTGTCTCTGCCTTTGGGGACAGGGCAGGCGCGTGTCAGCGGCCAAGTCGCAGCATCATGTTGATGGTTACCGTGGCAGTTGCGCGTGCATGCAATGCTCCCGACATGCTGCTATATGTTTTTGCGTCCCTCCTGCCCAGGTGACGCTGGTGATAAACTACGACGTGCCCGTGGAGCGCGACGGCGTCACGCCCGCCTACGAGACCTACCTGCACCGCATTGGCCGCAGCGGCCGCTTCGGGCGCAAGGGCGCGGCCTTCAACCTCACGTGCACAGCGCAGGTGGGGGGTGGGATGACGGGCGGGAAGGGTACGCGTTAAACGCGAGGAAGCCGTGTAAGGCGTCAGGGCAGCACGGAGACGCTGGTGCCTGCACGAGAAGAGCGAGTTGGGGGGAGAGGGGAGGAGAGGCGGAGGCGGGAGGAAGCTCGGGGAGCCGTTGGCTGCGAGTGCTGCGAGGAAAGGGGGGAGGGCGGATGCGGGGAGGCGTGGGTGCGGAGAGGCAGGGGTCAGCAGGGAGGTACAAGGGCTGGCAGTGCGTGCCGGTGGCGGTGCGTCTCTGGTGGGGTGCAGGCATCAGGGTGTGCGGCTGGGGTGCTGGAAGAGGCTGCCGTGATGACAATGTTACGTCAAGTGTCCCGAGGCCGCTCCCGACTCGGGTGCCAGCGCCGGTGACGGACCGAATGAATTGTGCGTGTCTGAGCAGCCAGTCAGCGCACAACACCCTTGCCTGCGCCATGGCGGCGCGCACCTCGCCGCATTGCTTGGGCATGACGTTGCCAGGGCTTTGCATGCTTCCGCTGCATCCTGGGGCACCATCAGCGCGTGTATTGCCCATGCGGCATGCTCGGGCCTTCAACTAAAAGCTCTCCGCTCGCACTTACCCACACGCGCCCGCCGCCAGACCTCGCCCGCCAGGACAGCAACGCAGTGGGCGCTTTGCTCCTCACCCTCGGTCCTCGCTGCCACCTGTCCCGAAACCCAGTGCCAGCCTGTCCGCACACCCCACACAACCCCCGCGCCCCTCCCGAAGCACACAGCGACCTCCTCCCCATCCGCCCCTCCACTCACACCGCTGCCTTGCGACGTCCCTATCCGTAAGCGTCCGTGCATCGCGTTGAATCCGTTTGCGCAACCCGTAGGTCCAAGCCATCCTAGGCTTCATCGGAAGTACTAAGTCCCCTCCCCCCACTTCCCCCGTCCCCTTTCCCCCGGCCGCAGGACACCGACGTGATGGAGCGCATCAGCAGCTACTTCAAGAAGCACATCGAGGCGCTCAAGTGGGACGACGAGGACGAGTTCGTCAAGGTGCTGGACAAGACGCTCAACTGGGCTGCTGGGGGGCGGGAGGGGGGTAACCGCAGAGCGGGGGCGGAGGAGGAGGAGGAAGGCATGCTGCGGCGCCAAGGGAGCAAGGGGAGCGCGCGGTGTGCGAGGGCATGGCGCGAGGAACGGCCTCCGCGTGCGGCGGACGGCAGGCAAAAGGAGAACCGGGCCGTGATGCTGCATGCGGTTGGACAGAGGGATGTAGGCCCGTTGGGCTACGGCTCTGCGGCAGGTTGCATGCCCGACCGGAGCGTCCACTACCGCGGGCTGATGCACGTTGGGCAGGCTTGCTGAGGGATTGCTGAGCTGGCAAACAATCCGCTCCCTTCAACATGGGTGCGCAAGACGTGTCTCCCTTCGTTTTTTCGGACGGTGTGTGTGGTGCACAGGCGGATGCGCTCCATGTTGCCGAGTGCGGATGAGCAGCCGCTGTGCGGCCGGTGTGCGCACACACACACACATGTTCGGTGTTGCTTGGATGGGCTTGGGAAGGGGATGGTGGCGCTGCGGTGTTTTGCAGTGGGCTTGGAGGCCACTGGACCATCCGGTGCCTTTTCGTTGTGGTCCTTGTGTAAGGGCGGCATGAAGCGCACAAGGAGGCCTGCGCCCACGCCAACGCCCCGCACGAAACTGACGGGATTGAAGCAGCTGTGCGAGCAAGCCGCAAACCCTTGTCGACGTACGTGCGAATGTTCTGGACGGAACTGTTCACACACATCTTAACCCAGCCAGCTGTTAGCAAGTGTACCGAGCTAATGGTACTGCAGTGGTGCATGAACGAACGGTTCGCGCAGAGCCGACGCACTGGCAGGTGCAAGCGCCTCCTCGTGCTGCCCCTGGCCTTGGTGACCTGCATGACCTGTACTGCACGAGGCCGCATGCAGGTGCCGTCGGCTGAGTGATCAAGCTGGTTTCAGGGTTACACGTTTTGCGGAATGGGCAAGTGCCGTGCAAGCGACTGCTGGTCCTCATCAAGCACGTGCAGCAATGGGCACCTACCTCCTACCAGCAGCACCAGGTGGTTTAGGACACAAGCAACATACCTGTACCGCAAGATACTGTTCACCTTTGGTTTCAGTAGGAAGGCTACAGTTGGCCAGTTGAACGCACGTTATCACGGGCAGCGGCCTCACATGACCCTCCATAACCGGGCCCACATGACCCCTGTCCCCCTACCGGCACGCCTAGGCGCCTTACACGTTTCTCGCGTTTCATCGTACGCGTACCCCCTACCGGCACCCCTCCCCCCCCAACATACGTACCGGTATGCTCTTACCGTTTCGCTCCCCTTCCTGTGCCCGGTCCCCTCCCTGCACGGGCAACGGGCTGGTCCCGACCACCGGGAACACGGGGTCGTGGTACGGGCAGGAGCAGGGGAGCCCCTGGGCAGGAGCCGCCAACTCCCATGGCCGGCCCCACTGGCGGGCCTTAAGGTGTCGCTCGAACCAAACTTGGTCCCGTCCCATAAGGCGCTTTGCAAGGTGCGAGCCCTGGTATTATCCCTCCTGCCTACGCCGGAAGCGCACTATGTTCCCTGCGTTGGTTAAGCGGGCTGCACCCCGCACTGCCGGTCATGGGCCGGTTGGCCAGGCCCCTTTCTGTGCGCGTGACACAGTCGCGTGCCGCTGTATGGTGGCTGTTGCGTGCACACGACCCTGTGAGACGTGGTAAGGACCCGAGCAGCTGAAGCCGTGAGTAGCACGGGGGACGGAGAAGGCCAGCCGGCTTACAGCAAGCCACAGGCCTGCTGCACCTGAAACTAAGGGAGGCCCCCTGGCCAAGGTGCAGAGCAGCCAATGCCAGCGAGGGCGCTCCCGAATATGGTGACGATGGCTCGGGTATTCCTCTACTTCCTGATAGCAAGGTTGATGGTAGGGAACTGGAAGCACTTTTACCAAGCTGCACCTGACCAAAATGTACCCAATGGCCAGGTGACAGGTTGCCGAAACTAGACAGCACCCCGATCATGTTTGAAGTCAGTCTTTATGGGCGAATATTGGTGACTCTCTACTCCCTCATTGATTATGATAGACCGCCAGCCAAAGCCAGAGCTCGACAGCAGCGACTTGACGGGGGCTGCCCTACATATTATAGTAATGTAGCAGCAAGTGCAATGTATATTATATATGAATCATCAGCACGGTTTGTACCAAATACGCTTGTTCCCCTGGTAGTAGATCAGCAGGCAGTACCTAGCCGAGCAGCGCTGCAGCAGCTTGGCTGGGTGACGGCCTATAACATTGCATTTGCTTTGCTGGTTTATGTTAAGACAGTGTGGCCCGCTCGCCCGCCGCTGCCGCACCGTACGGCGGGTGGGCGGGAACGAATGAGCCAACGAAACTATGATAATGGCCTCACGCACCAGCACAGTATTAGCTCCTTCTGTTTCATTTAGTCGCGTACCTATCTTGGTTTGAGATCGAGGCATAGGAGTGCGTGGTACCCGACAATACCTGGTCGAACAGCAGTCTCAGAGCACAGCGTCGCGCAGCATCGAGCCATGATGCGCGCTGGTGCTGTGGCTGTAGCCCTGCTGGCATGCCTGTGAGTTTGGAAGTGCCGAGGGAAAGTCGGGCGGCATGGCCGGCAAGACCGATTCAGGGAGCTAGACCAGCAGCACTTCGTTATTTTAATAGAAGGAATTCAGGCAGGGTTCTGGAGGGCTGCGTTCAGTCATGCTGGAAAAATCTGTGGACGGAGTGCGGAAGGGTTCAGCATGTCGACAGCTGTCCGCCTGTCATGCTCCAGCGCTACGATACGAGCAGCAAACGTGCTAGCATTCCCAATGCGAGCCATGGCACAAGCAGACACCCGTGGATCTCGCCTTCTGCCTGCTGTTCGTGGCACCTTGCACATTCGGCATGGCACCGAGCTCATGGCTAACAGCGGATGCTCGCACTCCTGTTCCACTCATCCCGATTCAGGGCGGTGGCTTACGCCGACGACTTTCCGTATGGGCGTTGCGCAAAGGCCCGGTCCAAGAGCCCTTACGGTATTACTCAGACCAGCACCAACGACCGGACCGGCGAGTACTGCTGGACGTTCGACTATGGCGTCTGCCAGACCACCGGCGACTACTGGTACGTGCTGCAGCGATGCTCTGACAGGCTTTCTTGCCCAGCAACGCCCCGCGCTTGCAAACCCTCACCCGGCCCCCTCGCCCCGTCCTTCACCCGGCAGCTGCACGGCCAAGCTTGACAAGTTCATGCTGGGCGTTAGTAAGTACGGGAATTGGTACGGGCTGCCAGTACCGCGGTTCCACGGTCTGCTGCATCTTGCCTCGCTTTTGGGTTGCTTCCGCGGTCCAGCACACGTGACAGCTCGCGGCTCCCCTGCCCGGCATTGCCCCCATTGCCCCCATTGCCTGCACGTCGCAACGCCACCACCAACACCACGCCGCCACACCCGATCTGAACCACCCTTCCTCTGATCCTCTCCCTCTTCCATCTCCGCAGAGACCGAGTGCCAGGGCACCACGGGCGTGACCGCCACACTGGACGGCGTGGCCGTGCGGAACGTGCGGATCGACAACCCGCCCAACTTCGACGACGTGTCCACCCTCTACGTGCCCGACCTCAACCTGGCCCAGGCCCAGGCGGAGGGCAAGACCCTGTGTATTAAGCTGCAGGGCCGCTGCAACACGCTGTCCAAGCTCATCACCGCCGACAGCTGGCAGGTGGCCCTGTGGGACGACCAGCACCGGTGGTGAGTCAGCCGCGTACGGGCCGGCAGCACAGGTGCACCGCAACGCCGTTCAGATTGGGGTTGTGTGCTGTGACTGCTGCGTTGCGTTGCACAGCAGAAAGCTCGCCTGCAGTGCGGTGCTGTGGCCCTTGACCCGCCACCGCTGTCCGGACAGCTCACGAGCCGCCCTTGTCTGACTCCCTGCCCGCTCGTGTCCCCTCCCACCCCACAGCTGCCCCGTCTTCAAGGACAACGCGCCCCCTCCCCCCGCCTCCCCCATCCGGTCCCCGCCTCCCCGCTCCCCCGTCCGGTCCCCGCCGCCCCGCTCCCCCGTCCAGTCCCCGCCCCCGCGCACCCCCCGCACCCCGCCCCCTCCCCCCACCTGCAAGACCTGCTGGATCTGGCGCATCGAGCCCAACCCCTCCGCCGGCGCCACCTTCCCCCTGCGCCCTCCCTCGACCTACTTCTCCGTCAAGGCCAACTGCGACTACGCCAAGGCTGAGCTGGACAAGGTGTTTGACGGCTTCCGCGCCAACGGCCTGATCAAGTCTGGCTTCACGTCGTACTCGTGCAGGGTGCGTCGGGCGGATGCCGTACAGCTGACGAGCAAGTGCCGTACACGGCATGGATTTCACTGTTGGGACGTCGGGATGGATGCTGCCTGTATGCGGACATGTGTGGTGGTGCGGTGGTGTCCACTCATGCGGGCAGGGTGTGCTGGTGGGGCAGCCACGTGACCAGCTCCCCGCTCCCCCACGAGCTCAGGCTGTGAGACCCCTGGGCTCAAGTGGGCAAAACAATGTGCGCTCTAAGGAACACATGCACAACACCACAACACGACACCGAGCTAAGACTCGGACGGGTTTTCGAACGCCCGCCACGGTATGGGGCAGGATGCTACCGCTACTGCCCGTGGCAACTTGTACCCCCTCCCGTCGTTACTTCACTTGATGTCTCCGCTCCTTCCTACGTCCACAGTCGAACGCCGCCTACTCGTGCGGCGAGTTCAGGACCGTCGACGCGGCCCAGCAGGCCATCAGCGACGCGGGCAGCCTGGAGCTCCTGCTGGCCGTCCCCTTCCGCGGCGGCTCCGAGTGCCCGCTGGACCTGGTGGGCTACCAGCGCATCCTCACCACCGAGAAGACCTACGGCGGCGAGACCGACCTCACCTGCGGCCCAGCCACTCGCCAGGCCTGTTCCCCCCCGCCCCCGCCGCCCTTCCCCACCTGCAAGTGAGCACGAACGTCGATGTGGGCGTGGTCGTGGGCGCTCGTCACCCGCTGCACGTTGGGCTGCTGTGGCTGTGCCACATGGATGCCGTGCCTCGGACGGTCTTGCAGTTGACGGCGGCGTTCGTGCGCGCCGCCGTGCAACAGGCGTGGAGAGGACTCAGCTCCTTTGGACAAGGACTAGCGGAATGCGCTGCAGCTGCAGAAGGGCACATGCACTGCTCTGTGGAAGACCTAAAGCACCTGTGCACCGCCACCACGGCCTGTCCACGTGGTACCCACACGGCAACTCCCCCTGCACCCTCCACCACCTGACACAGGTGCCTCAAGAAGTACCGCAACACGCCCTTCTCCCTCAAGACGGAGGTGGACTTCAAGGAGACCACCTGCTTCCCCGTGGAGATCGTGGAGCCCAAGACCCGCACCTTCTGCGGCAACACCACGGTGCTGGACAAGGTGGAGTTCTACCTGGACTGGGCGCAGCGCAAGGACATCAAGTCGGTGTACGTCAAGACCACCCGCGGCCGCATCGCCAAGATGCGTGAGTGCGGGATTCGTGGGTGCAGGCTAGGCCGTAGCCTACCGTACACGGGCGTTGCTGAGGAGGGGACGCACAATCAGGCAGTCCTGCGCCACCGTACCTTGGCCATGAAGCTTTGCACGGCGCACCGACTCGCGGCTAGCAAGCTGCACTCGGTGCAGCAATGCTGACCCGTCTTTTGGTGCTCGGTGCTAACACCCCGCGCCGCGACCCCAACCCTACTTCGCCGCGCAGCCAACTGGGGCAAGCCCGAAATCGACACGTTCAAGATTGGCAACCTGGCCTGGAGCGTCAGCGACGTGCTCAAACTGAAGCCCGAGGTGTGCTTCATGGTGACCAAGGGCAAGACCATCCTGGACCTGGTGCCCAACCGGTCGCCCATGATCTACTGGTCGCTGTTCGACCCCAGCCAGAACTGGTGAGTTTTTAATGGACATTTTATGTTACATTCCAGGTGGTGTGGCCACACGAGTTAGGTAGCGGTCACACGACGTCACGTTGACGTTACGTTACCTCGGTAACGTAACGT